>Ga0315320_10001575_pt1 | contig 18890 bp, 17 predicted proteins | sample M140m21515metaG_FD_203458 | JGI IMG/M metagenome (GOLD analysis project Ga0315320, IMG submission 203458) | Ammonia-oxidizing marine archaeal communities from Monterey Bay, California, United States - M1 40m 21515 | ecosystem: Environmental > Aquatic > Marine > Coastal | place: USA: California... | reverse complement strand
GCATCGATGCGCTTCTGGTAGTATGCTGCGTCGTCTTTACCAGCAGCAAAGAAGTTCGCACGTTTGATCCCCTCAACAACAAAGTCTTGCTCAAGAGCAAGGCAGAGCATTTGAGTCCACTCAAGCACGTTAGCAGCGATCTGCTCGCGAGCAGCAGCAGTGGAAGCGTAGTCAGCGAAGGTGGTGGTCATGTCGTTTGTGTTGATGAACTTAGTATAGCGTGTAGTGAGGGTCAAACCATGCGGATGTGGACACTATGAGTACCGTCCTTGTTCAGTTGACGACCCAGCAGGTCACTGTGGATACTACGTGCTAACTGCTGATCAAGCGTCTCGTAGCACACTTCACCCTCTTCAGGAGTGACGCCAGTGATCTTGTAGTATTCAGAGCAGAGCATGGTGTTTGTGTCGATGTGAATAGTATAGCAGTGATCAGGCGTTGCGGATCTCGCCACCGACCACTACGTCAGCTGGTACACGAGAGACAGTGTAACGACGGATCTGCTGTGAGAATTCACGCCATGCCTCTACAGTCTCGTTCACAATACGATCATGCTGCCTCTCCATGCCCTTGTGAGTCTTGCACTTGCCTTCCTTGCGGAAATACACGATGGGTTGCTGTGGTGCCTCGTGAGTGTCGATCTCGATCTTGTAGAAGGAGTGCTTGACGATGGTGACGGTCATGAGTGGTGTCCCTTGCTGATGAATATAGTATAAGGCATTTGAGTGCCCTGTGGTCAGTCAGTGGGCAGTTCTAGTTGTGTCCACTGGAGGTGGTCATCACAGCAATCAGAGTCGCTAAGATCCACCATGTCCATGTCCACATGCTTGGTCAGTTTCCCAAACAGCATGTTGATGAACTCACGGTCGTTTTCTGTAATCATATTCATATGTTAGCGCATCGATGCGCTGTTGCAGTCGATCAGTAGACGGTTCTTTAACTGGTACGTTCTCATCCCAGACTGGTACTGCATTGTCTAGATTCTGGAGTAACCAGCGATCTAGCATAACTTCGTTCATGTTTTAGTTTGTGATTAATTTGCTTAGACTAATTGCGAGCAGGAATGTGAGCATGATAACAACATCCCATGCTTTGGTGCGAATAAAATACGGTACGCTGATCAAGTCAGCAATGAAATGAATGATTACACCTACGAGTAGGTTAACATGCAGCACGACAAAGTAGGCAGCGATTACACTCACGCTACCTAGCACTCTCATGTACACATCAACAGGCATCATAATCAATTCAAATATTTGAAGGGAGATGGACCAGTCTCCCTATTGGTTTAGTCACCTGCAGGTGAGGTCATGTTGTGTTGGGTCTCCCCTCCACCTATTCAACATACAGCAAAAAGGGAGTCTCTCAACTCCCACTGTGCCTCTTCTTAAACTGTCTACTCTAGATAGAATCTCTATGTTTTCTATCGTAACGTCCTCTTTGAGTGATCTGGACACCCTCCTGAACTGCTGAGATGTAGTTTGGTTCAGTGTAATGCATATCATTACATGGTGTGATCCATCCCGTCAAGATTCTCTTAGATCTTTTAAGTGGTGGGTTACCTCTGTGTAGGTGTGTGATACCACCAGGCCAAATCACACCCATGTTTTTCTTAGGTTTAAATCTAACACTTTGATTCAAGAACTCAGTTTCACCACCATCATCTTCATCAGGTAGATCATTGAGGTAAATCATCCATGCTAATACTCTCGTAGTATTATACCATCCACATGCTTCTGAATGAAAAATGTGATATCCCTGCCCAGGTTCTGTTCTCTGATATAATGTTGATCCACTAGTCCACCTACCACCAACCTTTGCGGTAGGAAAGTCTTTGAAATACGGAACAACCATTCGATTCATCACTAGTTCCGTAATCTCATGAGCAATATCAGGATATATTGGTTCAATCAGTAGTTGAAGATCAGTAACATGATCATGCTTGCGCTCAACTTGACGTGATAGATCATATTGCATCTTACCCTGAGTCATCGCTTCAAGCGATTCAAATAGAGTTTTAGTTAAAACTTTATCATATGTTCTAATAAAATTATCGCTCATTTGCCTTCAGATAGTTCAGATAGTGCTGCATTACGGCACTGGTCAAGATGATTGTAAACCTCGCTATCACTAACATTGTTTTGCATAGCGTGGATTTTAGTGGTGCCCATATTACAACCCATCATCAAATCCATCAAGAATTTGATTTGATTGGTGTCTAGAGGGACTTCAGTATGGACGGAAGAGGAATTCATCACGAAGTAGGGGGGAAAGGGGTTACAGACGCTTCTAGGCGTGTCTCAGAAGCGAATAGATCTCCATTCTAACTGATAAACCGCTTCAATGCAATCCTTGTTCTCATCTACGAACGTTTTGACCTTCTTCGCATCACCATGGATGAGAAAGGCAGGACGAGTCTCATCCTTGAATTCTACTCGATGTACTTCAGGTTTTGCTTTCATTCTCTTTCTGCATCATACTCTCTATGTATTCAGGATCTTCTAGTTTCTCACAGAATTCCTCAAATGTGTCTCTTTCATCAACAGGAACACCTTTGCAGTGATCCTGATATAGTCCGCGTAGCTCCGCATCAAATACTTTATCCATCAATGTGGTTACGCCGTTTCTTTCCAAGTCTTCCATATGTTGTGGTAAATGTTGTTGCAAGAAGATTAACTCTTCACCTGTTATCGCTAGTGTGAATTCAGTCATCGTCGCTATCTTGCTGTTTGTATTTATCTTTGAATGCTTTCTTGCCTGCTTCTACTGCAGTCCATGGAGCATATAGTGGATAAGGATAATTGTGTGGTTTATTATCTTTCTTTTCGTTAGGCATTATAGTTGTATCCTTGCAAATGTTTTGTCTTCACAAAAATCACCAGTTAGGAAAGTATTGAATGCTAGCGACATTCTATCTCCTTTAGCAGGTACTGTAGAGTGCATCATTGTAGATGGAAATATAACTATGCTGCCTGCTTTCGACTCATGTGAGTAATTATTGTGCTTCCTAAAAACTGTATTAGGTGATGATGAGTTACCAATCACAGTAATCGGTAGTTTATCATCATACCACGGATCTTTCCTATGAAATATCAGTGGACTATCATCATCGAAGAAACAAACTCCACTAAACTGACTGTTGGAGTGAGTATGAAATGGAGCTGATTGTCCCTCAGTGTATCGATTAACCCATGATTGTAAAAATCTAAACCCTACTGCATCAGATTCTGCATCTTTATCTAGTTTTTCAATAAGATAATTTAGAGTATCAGTTATAATCTCTTTGAGATCCGACATGAATATGAGATCTAATACATTAGAGTTTAAACTCATGTAATGTGTACGTGTCTCTCTATATTCTAGATCCAACAACTGTTGTCTATAATACTCTGGGTTATCAAATGTTTGTTCGACAACCCATGTAGGACAGATCTCTATTCTTGTCGGATCATTCATTGGAACTCTTGGTTTCGACGACGGTCAAGGTAACTCAAAATATCATTACGCCATTCCATCAATTCATTGTAGCACTCTTGATTGTGAGCACACTGACGTAACTCGTGGTCTGGTTTGAGCACACTTTCATAAAAAAGACCGAATGCATCCTTTCTTTTTAGTTTCTTGAGGTCGTAATACTCAGACATGTGCTTTAATTCCAACATCAGTACAATTTAGCATAGTTTTAAAGTGGTAGAAAAGGTGAATTCTTTAGAGATTCTTTAGTTTCAAGTTGAATGAGATAGACACTCTATCCTCATCTGATTCATTTCTCGCTACGGAATGAGGTAGGGAAGAAGGCCAAAGGTAACCCTCCCTAACATGTGGTTTGAACATAAACTCAGGAAGTGTCTGAATTATAGTCTCAATTCCAGTAGTATATGGTGACGGAAAGAACAAATCACCACATCCTTCAGGTGCTTGTAGAAAAAACACACCACTTAAGTTTGCATTAGGGTGTGTATGCATCGTGTGCCATGCTCCAGGGGGCATTACATTGATCCAATATGATACAAGGTCAATCGAAACTGGGGGCAGCGCTGTCCACTGATGCGTTCCCCTAGCATACTCAGACGCAAGGTATTGTTCTACTGTTCCAGTAACAACCTCAACCATGAATTTCTCCATCTCAATATTACAAATATCTGTGAGATGTGCATTGCGAATCTGATAACCACCTTGCATACTACGATTCTCAATGTCTTTATCCCAGTTAGCATCATGATAGACTGCATTAAGAATTTTAACCACATCAAATTCATGTGTGGTAAACTGAGCAATCTTACATCTAAACTCATATACTGTTTCTGCGCTCAAAATGTCCTCCAGTGTGATGGGTGAATGAGTCCTGTCTCTAGGTCAATGTATTCTTTTTTAAGTGAGATCTTTACATCTCCTGCAACACTTCTGATGTGTGTACCTGTATCATTAGACTCTTTGGGTATGGTATGTGATAGACTTCCTGGGAATACTAACAGATCACCCTCTTCAACTGGGATATAATTACTCCTTGAGTTGATGAAGTTATCAGTGTGTATGTGTGATCTACCAGATGTCTTGGGGTCATAGATCCCACCAAAATACTCATTAGGACTTTTATCCACAGAGAATATAATACCTGAATGAACTGGTAGATCAACGTAGTAGACGAATGATAAATCGGCACACGCATGGAAGTGTTCTCCCATTGAGTCGCTATACTCTTTAATAGTATACCAGGACTTCATGAATTGCAATTCATGCATGTCGGTGTTGACTCCAGCACCTTCGAGACATTCACGGATGTTATCTGCGATCTCAGTGAAGAACATCAGAAAGTCTTCATCCTTATGCATGAGTCCTTTTCCTCTTGCTTCTCCTGTTAGATGATATCCATCTACACCTTCGATCTTAGTATTAGGATCAAACTGGTGTTCTGTCTTACTTAACAACAATTCCTTCCATTCTTCATGTCCATCTACCTTACACTGGTAAATAGCTGTAGGGAAAAGTGGATGAATCTGATTAGTCATGAGTATTGAATCTTACCAAAGTTATCTCACTGAAGAGAGCGCTCTGAATCTACGAGTCGAAGCTAACAACATTTTAGCACATGATCCAGAAGAAAAGTTGACGTGGTGGTACGACTTGAGTAAACCACCATCAAATATTATTGAAAATTATATATTTAAGTCCGCGCAACAGCATGAATTAGGTGAATACATCGGTGCTGAGTGGTGGATTAGATCACACGATACAATTAAAACACACTGGTATTTCCATATAGATGGTGATGTCGATAGATTTAGACAGACTGGTGAGTATATTGCTGCACCATTCTCCAGTGTAACTTATCTGTGTGATGGTGGACAACCAACTGTTGTGTGTGATCAATACCACGACTGGTTAAAAACTAAGAATATCTATATCACAGGTGATGATGACTGGACGTTTTGGAGTTATCCAAAGATGGGAAAACATATTTGTTGGGCAATTCCATATTTCCATGGAGTTGTAGCAGGCATGGGAAATATGCCCATTGGAGATAAAAGAGTTACACTAATGTATAACCTGTGGAATACTCGTCCCTTTGAACCAGCATGTGTAGAATATAATCTACCATATAACATTAAAGACGGTGAAGTGTTCCTGTATCCAATAAAGGATACTGATCTGGAGTTTCGTGAACCCCATGGACACTTCACCGCTTATCTAGAAGGTGTAGAGACTGCTATTCAGTTTCATGGATACCACAAACCAGGAGATTCATTCCTAGTTACTCAGATTCGACCTCAGCATCTCTCGGAAGATCAATATTTTCCCCAGCACCTGTAGGAGGATCAGTATTTTCCCACTCAATAGTTCCATTGACGTTGAACACACATGCATAGACATAATGCTCAGCATCAGGACATAGTGCAGGGCGTGGGAAATAGTCTTCAGCAAAATCTTGTGCTGTATACTTATCCATGAAAGTTACGCCACCAATTGAAGAGTTAAAGAACTCTTCATATAAATGGTCAGACAACAGGTCTTTGTAAAATGTATAGATCGTGTTGAGTTTATCAACCTCACCTTTTGCTTCCAGATCTCTAATGTTAGATGCATTCCAAAATATAAATGGTTTGCCTAGAGACTTTGCTGCCTCTGAAATCAATTCTTGAAGTGTTAGAAAATTGTTCATGAATCTTTGGGGTTTGAATATTGTCGTAGTAGTTTTTGTCTTAATGCTCCGAGATATGTAGCAGGATCCATTTCGTTTCCTTGCTCATACCACAAGTTTTCATCAATACTATTTAAACATCGTGCAGAAATATCAATGTAATCATAATACATTTCTCTTGCCCATGCATCTTGAATAAGCGCTTCACACCAGATAACAGACATTCTGCGCTTGCCTTTGGTGACTGGTGATACTGTATGCCACAAGTTAGGATCGAAGACAACACTTTGACCCATACTCAATCTCATAGTTACATCGATGTTACCAACTCTAATTCTTAAGTCGCCACCTTCATACTCAGTGTGATCATTAATAGCAGTAAGTATGACCAGATCACTACGCAATCCATTCATGATAGCATTATCACAATGAAAATCATAATGTCCTTGCTCATCTTCCACCGCATCATATTCAATGAACATTGGTGCAGTATGATGTCTAATTGATAACGCAGTACACCATACATCTTCACGGAATGCATCCATGAATAATGTATGTGCGCCAGAACCTTTATCAGTCAGTTCTCTATTTCTTTTAATTGATCTGTTATCAGTACCAGATGCTTTACCATCTTCAAACTCACCGTAGTCGTAAAGGTCGTTAATACTTTTACAAACTACTGGATCTAACCATGTATGTTGTCGAATCATTATTCACTTTCAGATTGTGCTGCTTTTTCTTGTACTTCTTTTAGCATTGCCTGATCTTTCTCAATCTGCTTGATAAGAGATTCAACAGGGTCAGTAATATGAGAGATACTAGGTACGTTAAACAATGGTGCGGGTCTAGCAAGTTGTATTGCTAGATCAACATATCTCTTCATTGCAAGTTCCATTGAACCACCTGGAGTGTTTTTACCTGGGAATGTAATCCATTGATCATCACTTCCAAGATAGGTTGAACCTTCATTATAAGGTGCGTAGTTCTTTTTGTAAACAGCAGGATCGATAGGTATTTTAATCTCAGATAATACCTGAGTACCAGACTCAAACTGATCAGGTAGTTCACGACACAGTTTTCTATACTTCGTCCAGTCTGCTCTCTCAGCATCAGTAACTGGTGCGTCTAGTAGTTGTGTCCAATCAGTGGAATGTAGAAAGAAATCTCTCCATCCCTTAATTCTAGAAAGAGATAGTCCTTTAGTATCACTAATAACTTTATTCATTCTTTGAGATTGACTATCAAACTCAACTGAGAGTAAAGCGTCGAATGCTTCATCTAGGTCAGCAACTAACTGTTGAACTACATCAATCTCTACTTCAGTAAAGAGATATGGTTTCCAGAAGTATTCTTTTGTCGTATGATTACGAACATACTTTTTCTTTTCACATTTCCAAGTTTCAACTGGAGAGTCTGCATAGTGGAAAGCCACTAACACGTCCTTATCACTGTCCCATAGTGGGTAGAGAATAGGCGTTACGTAGGTAGACCATTCTTTTTCATTAAAAGTCCTAGAATAACCACCACGAGTGATAGTATTGTTCAATCCACTGACTGAGATTGTTTTGTTTGTAAGATTGGGAGTAGTCATATTATACGGGTTGTTGATAGTACCATCCAGTTACAACATATTTAGTACCGTCGAGCACTAGGTTGCCTTTGTGCGTGTGAGTGAATGCTGCAGGCCAAATAAGAACTGTGCCTGTAGTTGGTTTAATTCTACGTTTTTGATATAGGAATTCAGTTTCACCACCTTCAAAATCTTCGTTAAGGTAGATCATCCAGACAAGTTCTCTCGCAGTTTCACTCCAAGATCCACGCTCATAGTGATAAACATGATATCCACCACCTGCAGGAGTTTGTTGAAACTTGATTGACCATGAAGTCAGAGGAGTGTTAGCAAGAGCACTATATTGTGAACAATAATCATTCACACATGATTGTAGATATTGATTAATTCTAGCACTCAACGGTGAGTTGAGTGTCTCAAGCATAATCGAATAATCTTTTCTACCTAGTTCACCAGTAGCAAACTGATGTGATCCTGTTGCAGACTCTTCATAGTTATCAAAAGCTTCGCGGGTACGAAGATCTTTTTCCATGTGCTGTTTAACTGCTTGATCTTTCCACTGGTCGAAAAAACTAATAACATCATTACATACCGCAGAGGGCATGAAATTTTTATAAACAGCAACAAAGTCATCATATTGTCCCTTTCCACCCATCATTTGTACAGGAACGATAGGAGTGACCATCTCATTAAAATTAGATGATCCAGGAGTTGTAATGCTCATAATGTTACCAAGCTTTGATTAAATATTTTACTTTGAAGTATTTTAGCACAAGTGGGACTGCGGTCTGTGGAATAATACCAGCAACAACATTAAGTTGTTCACCAGCACTCATTGTAATAGTGCCTTCATTGAGAGTAATACCTGCTTGTGCTGGTGTAACTCCATTATTACCTGTTAGATTCTGTTGCTTAAAAAAGTCAACTGGTTCTCCCTTTATGTTTGCAACACCTTCATTGACTTTGTTCTTTCCGTAAGGATTATTACCACCACCATATGCATCTGCACCACTGGCGGAATAATATGGTTCTGATTTACAGTAAGAATACATTGCATTATTTCCCGTTCTAGTAGGAGATTTATCTGCTAACCAGTGAGTATGCTCTGCTTGAGTTCCTTGTGTAGGATCCCATTGGTCAATTGGTGCTTTGTTGGTAATATAGTTTGGAGACCTAGTACCATCTGCAGCAGTACCCTTATCACCTGAGTTACGTTGATCTACTTCAGAACCTATAACCAAATGACTATGTGGTGGTGGACCATTTATGACTCTAGCTTGTAGAGGACCGACAGTAATTTCAGTAGTTCCTCCCAATGTACCCGAAATAAATCCAATACAGTCAGAATACCCACTAACCCTTACAGATCCTACACCATATTCTTCATTTTGTCTAGCCCTAGATATGTACCATTCACCACCAGTATCACCAACATTCATCTGTGCATCATCAGGTGTGACAGACCCAGAACCGTCTACACCACCAGGACCTACGATCCTTTTCATTCTAAGATCAGGTACATTGAATGTAGCACTCTGCACTGAACCAACAGGATTTCCCCAATCAGATAGTGTTACTGTAGATGGATCAGTACCTCCATACTTATCTCCAATCACATCATATAACATTGGATAATTGTTAACACTATGTGAGTTTCCATCACAATACAACCATCCAGGATAGTTGTTAGCAACTGCGCTAGCACCACTTCCATTAGTATCCACAAAAATACACATGATAGTTCCGATAGGTATTCCACTATCGTCAATCATATCACTATAATGGTGATTGTATTTGTGTTCTAATCTTACTACCATTTTTAATACTTAATTAGGAATTCCATAACGATGAAAGGAGATACAACATCATCAAACTTGGTATCAGTAGAGGTTTTGATGTTTACAGTTGCTTGTAAACCATCTGGTCTAACAGTTTCTACGTCAGTTACAGCGTAATAATTAGTATCGCCAATATTTTTATCAATTCTATGAGAGTGAATAGTTAAGTTTACTGTATCAGTACCAGGAGGAGATTCAGACGGTTCTTCCATATTTCTGCATAGTGGATATGTAAAGGAACCAGCTTCAGCAAGACAATCATATGGTCTTAGATTACCAACAACTACAGTCGCTTGAGCAGGCCAACTAGAAGCAGTTATAGTAGTGATTGTCTTATTTACTGGCCAGTTACTTGCGGCTGAACCAGTTCTTCCCTGACCTGTATTGATAGTACCAATAAAGTGAGAACCATAGTTAGCACATGTATTATTGCAGTTATTTGGTTCACCAATCTGTAGTTGCTGCTGCCTATATGCATCACCAACGCTAGGACAATCAGGAGTAGCAGTGATAGCGTCAGCAGGTCTTAAATAATATGGTCTAGATGTATTAGCATACGCACCTGCAGGTTGACCAGGATCTTCTTTAACAGTAATACGACCAGTAGAAGTGTAGTGCATATGAGGACCAATTGCCTTAGCACTAACTATTTCTGATTCTGTATTTGTTGGTACGGTCCACCCTACATTACCATTCAAATTAAAGTTTTGAGATGGTACAGTAAACACACCATTAAATCCAACTTGAGCACTATTACCTACATTAGATGTAATATCTACACCAACACCTGCTTTCGTAAGAGTAGAATTAGCAGTAATCTTTTTAAGATTTCTATACGAACCAATGTTCGCATTAACAGATGCTTCAATGTGCTTAGATCCCATGTCGGGAACTTGAAATTGATCGTCGAGTAGTGTTTGATCAGTTTTCTTATAGATACATGCCTCACCCAAACCGAGAATACGAGCTAGTTCAGGATACTGTCTTTCACTATAGATTGCTCCATCACATTTTATATATCCTGCGGGTAAATCAATTACGTTAGTTGATCCATTAGGATCACTATCTTGAATAGGTAAAGCCCACTGAATAATAGTTCCAGGAGCAGATCCTAATTTTGATCTTTCTCGTGTTAAAAACTTCATTAGTACGCTCTAATTAAGTACATCATAGACAACGCGGGAGTTTTAATATCCACGTTAATATTTAGTGCTGATGGAATATTCTGTACACCAACGTTAGTTGCTTGTCCAGTCAAATTACTCTGTACTTGAATAGTATCAACAGGAACAATTACAGGTGGTCTAACAAAACCAGCGTTCATAATAAGTTCAAAAGAATAGTGATTATGTGAGTTGATTTTATTACCAGAACCAGTCATGTTCTCAAGAGTATGATTCAATGTAGTTGGATACGTTTGAGATGTACCAGACGCTTGATTGATTTGGTCTGCAGTTTGATTACCATACCAGTTCTTTTTGCCCGTAAAGAATGCTCCCTGAGAAGATTCACGGTAGTTACATTCATTAGGGAATGTACCATTCAATGCTCTAGGAATAGGACCAGTCCAACAGGGTTGTGGAATATGTGTACCAACGGTACTAACATTATTTTTTACAGGTGCAAACGTAGTTTTAATAGTAGTTCCTTCTTCATAATATGTGACTAGAAGAACACCAGGGTCAACACTATCAATATCACCACCGCCACCAGCAGCTAGTTGTTTCTGTTTTTGATTACCTTCAACTCCACCAATAGCAATAGGACATTGGAATCCCTCAACAAATCCATCATCAGCATCAGCACGACTATAACCACCAATACCAACTGGTGATGCATGTCTATGCGGGGGCATATGATCCTTACTCAACTTTCTAGGAATAGTATAGTAACTCTTGAAATATGCAGGAGGGTTAATACTAAATGATCTAATCTGTCCAGTAAGATTTTGTGAGTCAGTAACAACAAAGTTTAAATCAGCGGTAGCATTCAATGCTGTTGGTTGAGAGACAGTAGATCCATCACCACCCATTAGTTGTACAGATCCTGGTCCTGTTGGTGTAATAACTTCAGCAACAGAAGGCAGTACCCATGCAATCTCAATAACAATTTGATCTTGACCACCAAATACACTTCCAGGAATTGTTAGTTTATCTCCTGTAGCAAAACCACTGCCTTTATTAACAATATTAGAAACAGCAACACGACCATTAACATCACAGTCCATGGTCAATTGTAGTCCTGTTCCAGTTACACCAGTTCCAAGAACAAGTTGAGCACTACCACTAGTTACATTAATAGTCTGTGATGTACGACTAATTTCATTTTCACCCTCTACAATAATAGTACCACCGACTGCACCACTAGGATATGTCTGTCCCATCTGTAGAGATGAAACATTAAGGTTAGATGGTTCGTAATCAGCTAGAACTCTACCATTTAATTGTGGTAATCTGAACTGGTCACCAAGCAAATAGTTACCATATGTTCTAGCATTCAGTCCATTTTGTGGACCATATGTATTACCAATAACGGAAGCAAGAATGGGATAATCAACCGCTTCCAATGTTTGTCCGTTACACTCCAACCAACCATCTGGTTTAGTTGAGGTGTCTCCCACATAAGGCATGATGGTGCCGATTTGAGCGGCACGCATCTTTTTATTTGTTTCGTAATTAGCAGCCATTTAAATCAGATCTCCGTTAACCACCAACCGCGATATGCGGGAGGAATTACTGCACCACCACCGTCGTTTGGTCCCATGTAAACTAATCCAAATCCAGCATTTCTAGTCTGAATAATTAGTTCACCACCAGAATATGCAGAAGCAAGACCACCAGCATTAGTACCAGTGCTATCACCCATGATAGCTACACCTTGACCAGCACGAATGATTAGAGAAGTGGAGTAGGATAGTGCTCCAGACACTTCCACAAATTTAATCATATCACCTGTCTCGGGGTCAGGTGGTAGTGTTAGAACAGTTGTTGCCGATACAGCAACAATGTAGTTTCTACCACTATTTAACGTTTGATCAGAGTTGACGAAATCCCATCTGCGTCCACCGTTTCTATTAAAGAAGTTAGTGTTACCAAATGCATCAATAGCAGCATCCTGACGAATTCTAAATTGTCTGTCTGCAGTTTTACCAAGGTTAGTAATATTCAGTGCATAATCTGTACTATTTGGTGTTGCAGTAGATGTGCTAACGATGTTAACATGACCACCATTGACGGTTAGATCACCATCACCTAGTGCAGAACCAGCAACACCGATTCTTGTATCACCAGTTCCTGCGTCAACTTGGAACTTAGAAGTAGTAGCAGAACCAAACTGAACACCAGTTGTTCCACTGTATACATTAAAGTCATCATCGATAGACAGAGAACCAGCAATTTCAGTATTACCAGTTGTTCCATTGACGTAGAACGCCTGTTCTGCATCATCTACAGATGGAACTTTATCAACTCCCAGAGTGATTCTTAGATTACCTGCTAGCCACTGGTTACCAGACTTATCAATTCTTGCCCTTGGTTTGGATTCTGTACCACTACCAACAACATTTAGTTCACCATCACTATTGATTGTGAGTCTTGTGTTAGGAATTGGTTGACCATTTACAATTCTGAACTGGTTATCCGTTGGATCAGTAGCAGCATCAGAAGTGAGATTGATTGTGAAGTCTTGATCACTAAGGATCGTAGATTCAACACCACCAAAGACAGAATCAATAACAAATCTATCTTGATTATTACCATTGTTAACAGTGAACTTCTCGGCGTTAGTGTCGTTAACTGCTGTGATCTGGACAAATTCACCAGATGGGCAGGTAGCACCACCACTGATTCTTAGATAGTCATTAACTTTAAATGATCCACCAAATTCAGCAAGTGCGACAAGAGTATCACTAAACTCAATAGTTGCGCTACCAGAACTACCAGCAATAGCCTCTGCTTTACCACCTGGGTCAAGAGAAACATTGAATCTAGTTCTACTGTTTGGAACATCATTGATTGCATTAACAACATAATATGTTGTGTTTGTATTCAAACCAACGATGCTACCAATGTTACCAAATGTGATCGCATCACCCGATTCTAGTTCATTGAGGTTGACCTCAATAACATCAGTTACATCGACAACCGCTTGAACAGCAAGATTTGACGTGTTCTGTGGTACTCTACCGACTAGATTTGTTGCACCAGCAGACTTACCTAGTTTTACGATAACGCTGTTGTCGTTATGTTGCTGTATAGTTGTACAATCATAACCCCTAGAAACTTTAACAAGTCTAGTTGTAGAATCAGCACCAGGAGAAATAACCTGTACCAATTCAGTATTGATAAGGAGAACGTCACCGATCTCAATACCTTCAACGTTGTTAACAGGTAGATCATCATACTCAGCATCAACTGGGTTTGAAGTCCATGTTGTAGTACCAGATCCAGTATCAACTAGAGTATTCTGTAGTGTAATACCAGTTGCAGTTCCAGGAGTACCACCAACAACGATTGGTGTACCACCTTCAGTACCAGCGATCTGGAATGTACCAGCAGAAGTGTTGGTATTAACGATGAAATATGTGGTTGTGGTATCAACGTTGTTGGATAGTCCCGTGGTATCTGTAAGTCTTACAGTGTTACCATCAAGGAAGTAGTTCACAGCAACAGAGAATGTACCATTAACAGTATTCAGTGCGCTGATAATCTCAGTACCATCGATATCATCGATGTACTCATAGAAGTCAACATTAAGGTTAGCGAGAGAACCCTTAGCATGAGCAGTCTTGGTTGTGTTCAGTCTTGCTCTGTTAACAGTAACTGTACCGCTGTTAGATCCCCCGTGCATGGTAAGATCACCAAACACATCAGTATCACCCATGACTTTGAGTGAGTTTCTAATAGTTGTTGTACCAGCAACACCACCAATTGCAAACTGAGATGCTCTCGTAGCAAAGTTAACTATAGCACCAGCACCACCTCTAGTAAGAACATTAACTGTCTGAGCATCAGACTGAATGTCTCCACCGTTTACATCCAGATCACCATCTAGAATAGTCTGAGCATTCTTAACGGTCAGTGTAGAGTTAGCAGTGTTGCTAAATGCACCACCAATTGTGAGTACAGATCTATTTGTAGCACTATCAGCAACGGTGCCGATATTGATTTCAGAATTAGTAGAGCTGGTGTGGATATCAAGTGTGGTAGAAGCAGCAACACTGGTTCCAATATTGATGTTTTGTGCGTTGACGGCTAGATCAGCAATGTTCAGTGTAGTTGCTTGACCAAATGCATTGACTGTTAGTGCATTCGACTGTAGTAAGTTGAATGTACTTGCATTTGTTGTGATATCACCGCCATCAACATTAAGATCACCATCGATGTCCAGGTTAGCACCAGATCCAAGCATTCTAACTGTACCCTGAACAGTCAGAGTATCAGTCAATTGAGTTCTGCTTACATTAATACCAACTCTAGTCTCTTCAGTAGAAACTCTAAGCAGTGCATTAGATTGTGGAGAATCAGAAGATCCACCAACCAAGAATGCTTCGTCTAGGTTAGTCTCAGTCTTACTTGTGGTTGCATTGTTCAGGTAATCATTGATTGCCTTACCACTGATGAATGCATTACCAACAACATCCAAGTTTGCTCTTGGTTCTTGCTGATCATACGTAATACCAGATGCAGTGTAAGTTAGGAATCCATACTGATGTGCAGCGTGTGCAGTACGAGCAAGTGTGTTAACACCTAGTTTAAACTGACCATAAGTATCGGTATTTGTTCTAAGTACCTCAGAACCGATAACTCCCTGCTCTTTAAAGTTCTCATCAGATCTTTGCAGAAGTGCAGTTGGTTCAGCAGCAGCAGTCCAGTTATAAGTTGCAGCAGTGATAGAGTTAGCACAAATAAATTCAATGAAGTCATTGTTAGCACCAGTCTGATCTGCTCTAGTAATGATCCACTTACCATTAAGAAGAGAATTACTAAATCCTTGGATTCTAATTGTCTTACCAACGCTGATCTCAATGCCTGTGCTTGTGTTAGTCAGAGCACCAGTCCAGTTGATTCTAACAGTGCTGCTACCATTAGTTACTAGATCAAGGATGCTGCTCTCAGGGATATTAACGTAGTAGTTAGCATATACCCAACCAAGAGAACCACTTCTCTCAACAGAGTTGCCCTTGAGTAGAAGATCACCTGCTTGTGGGTTAGCATCAACATCAGTAGAATTATAGTATCGTACAAACTGATCATTACTAAACGTTGCTCTCTGATCAGGAGTTCTGTTCGATGGAACATTCTCACTGTAAGAGAAGTTAGTACGGATACTATATTCTTGACCAGGGAATGCAGCAGTACCGCGACCTTTTACGTGATAAAGTGCAGCGGAAATTCTGTTGCGATCAATGGTAATGTCGCCGTCATTTCTATCAGCGAAATTACCTCTAGTCATGGTGAGGTCTTCTGCACCACCATCATTCCTTGGGTTTGACTGAATAGTCAGAGCAGGATTTTCATTCGGTGGTTGAGTATTGATGATGATTCTATTATTAAAGAATCCAACACCTTCAACTGTGATCTTATCCTTAAATGTAACAGGAGTATCGAAAGATGTGACCAAAGATGTGATCTCGTCAGTATCATCTTCAGATGCTGCTAGAACTGCTCTCTCAAGGAACTCCTCTTCGCCTGTAATAGCGTCAATCTTACGGTTACCAATATAGAGGTCACCGTTGGAGTTTAGACCCGTGTAGAAGACAATACCGCCGTCTTGGCGCTTTGCCTGTGCATAATAGTCTTGGAAGTCAGTTAGAATAACTTCTTGACGTGCAGGTAGACCAGTAGAATAGTTACCAGGACCGAAACCTAGGTATTCAAATGTATGGTTACCAGATCTTGCGATAGATGGTCTACGTAGTTCAACATAAACCTTCTGATCATGAATAGATGAAGCATCACCAGCAATAGGAATTCTTCTTTGCTCAGATCCAGAGGTTGCATTACCTGTAGATGCCTTAAGTTCATTAGTTCCAGTGTAGGTATAATCCTCAAAGTATGCACTCTCAGTTAGATTCTGAACTGCCTCTTTGGTCATCGAACGCTTATAATCGTTGACGTAAACTAGACCGTGAGTATAGTTATCAGCGAAAGAGTTAGTTGCCTGAGGGTCAGTAATCAGAGTATCTTTAGTACCGTTGTTGTCTACAACCTGATACCATGTTGGATCGTTCTTGTAGTCAAGAGGATACAGTGAGGAGATAGGTTGAGAGAACTTAAAGTTCTGGAAGTTGTTACCAACACCAGCACCACGAGGTAGAGGTGTAATGTTACCACGTACAGCAGTTAGATAGTAGATACCATCTTGCTGACCAGAAACACGCTCTTGAATCTCTTCTGTGTCGAAGATGTAGAAAGTATCATCAATATCAGGAACATCACTTACAGAGATAATCTTATAAGTGTTACCAACCGAGTCATCCAGAGTATCACCAGGAGTCAGGGTAAAGAGGTTAGCACCTTGTACAACATACTGATAGTTGCCCTTAAGATCTCTACCACCATTAGTATCTTCCATAAGGTCAGCATATACTGCACCTTGAGTAAATCTGGTGTTAATTAGAGCACTAAAGTTAGGACGAGCACTTACATCTTTCAGGATGAGGTAATGCTCAGTTCCAACAGCAAAGTATGCATGGATGAAAGCGAAACCACTGGAGTTTCCAGTCCACTCAACTCTATTGGTTGGTGTAGAATTAGTTCTACTAGAGGTAAACGAACCTGCCTGAGGAGAATTGATCTTAACTGTGTGGAATACAGTGTTTTTCAGTGAAGGAGCATTCGTATCATCAACAGAATGGTTGAATGCAGTTACTTCTAGAAGTTGCTGTGAACCAACAGTCTTCTCTCTAGCAGAACGAATACTGAAACGTAGGTAGTTACTGGTATCAACAACTACTGGTTGGTTATCAGGATCATATACGAAGTCTGGATCGATTGCACCAGATTGTACTGCAGTATCAAATGCAGTGTTGCTCATACCCAGAATTTCTGCTGCGTTGTTCTGTGTATATGGGTTACGGAATTCTGCCTTAGTAGGAGCACCACCAACAGGTTCCAGAACAATATTCTGAGGAAGAAGATTTCTCTTATCATCAGTACGAATCTTAAGAACAAATCCGTTGTTTGGTTTTCTTACAGCACCAGGGAATTCCTTGGGTTGTACATAGCGTAGACGATAGATTCTATCCTCTTTCTCACGCTTATCAAGTAGTCTTCTATAGTTAGAGTCTGTTGTTTGTGATTGACCAGATGCAGCATCGTAGTCAGTTTCACTAAATCTAGAGAAGATGTTAGCATCAACCGAAGACTCATCTTTGGTCTGTAGATACCACAAACCATCGGGAATAGCAGGGACTCTAGATGCACTAGTATCAACAAACGTAGCATCAAACTTCAGTGGAGATACGCGCTTGTTAGCGAAGACATACCAGAACTGAGTTGTGCTGTTGACCAGTGTTACTTCAGGGGATCCAGCAATTGCTTCCTGTGCAGTATTAAAGATCTTGAAAGTATCGTCACTGATGTAACGTACATAGAACTCTCTAGTTTCAGAAATCTGCTGACCACCAACACCAGATAGTGTAGGCAGTGTGCCTATCTGACCATCAGAACCTTCTGCTCTAAAGAATACTTTTTGTAGATATGCAGCACCTAGTCCTGTAGTTGGTTTGTCGAAAACGTGTGCGACATCAGTTTTCAGTACAGTACCACTGCTACCATCAAAGTTTACACGATACTCATGAAGATCGAAACTCTCATCGAGAACATACTGCTGAACTATGATCTCGATATCATCATCAATCGACTCAGTTTCAGGTGAGTAGATGTAAATACCTGCTGCAGCATTCTCTTTGGTGTTCGCAAGCATGAGCTTGGTTTGATCACCACCATCAAAGATACCATTGTAAACAGTTGGTGAGTTATAATTGAACGGTAGAGTATTTCTACCAGGAGCAATTACATAGTAAACTCTATTAGGTTGGAATCCGATTGGTAGACGAACATCTCTTTCATCAGGAGTTGTGCCTGCCTTTGCTCTAGCAACCAGACGAACTGGGGTTCCAGTTTCAAATTTATGTGGGTTGCTACCACCAGCATTGATGGTAAACAGTGTTGCACGATTAGCAAACTGAGAACTATCAACCGTTGGATTCAGTCTAGGAATGATAGTCTGCTGAGGAGAAGTCTTAGTTAAAGCAGCAAATACACCAGCGTTTGCATTGTTAATAGTACCAGCATTATCAATACCTGCTTCGATGATATCGAATAGAGTATCCTGTGCA
>Ga0315320_10001574_pt1 | contig 18893 bp, 16 predicted proteins | sample M140m21515metaG_FD_203458 | JGI IMG/M metagenome (GOLD analysis project Ga0315320, IMG submission 203458) | Ammonia-oxidizing marine archaeal communities from Monterey Bay, California, United States - M1 40m 21515 | ecosystem: Environmental > Aquatic > Marine > Coastal | place: USA: California... | reverse complement strand
AACTGTAAATTTACAGCAGAACAAGCCTACAAGCACGCGACACGAGTTCCCAGCCTGCCACAATCACTGGCAGCACACCCCCAAGGGTGAGTTGGATCACGAGGTGCAATTAAAGAAACCGGTTAACCAAATAGAACCGGTTAACGAATGAAAGCCGGTTAGCGAAGACAAGCGAACCGAAACCCGCAAGGCCGTGGCGAAAATACTCGGTGCCCGGACCATGCGGGGCAGCAAAGACACTCGAAAACCACCAGACCTTGGTGATTTCACTTAACAGAGAGAGACGAAATGCGGATCCTATTAACAAACGACGACGGTGTCTTCGCCCCCGGCTTGGCGGCACTGGAACAGCAACTGCGTCATCTGGGGGAAGTCATTGTCGTAGCGCCCGCCACGGAACAGAGCGGAGTCGGGCACACGATCACGTTCCTGACACCTTTGACTTGCAAGTCAATTCACCGCGATGGCCGCCACTGGGCCTGGGCAGTCGACGGTTCACCAGCTGATTGCGTCAAACTTTCGATTGGCGAATTACTTAAAGACAATCCCGTCGACTTGGTGGTTAGCGGCATCAATAACGGCTTGAACGCCGGAATAAACGTGCTTTACAGCGGAACGGTCGCAGCGGCCATTGAAGGTGCGTTTTTCGGTGTCACCAGCATTGCTGTGTCTTTGGAGTATTCCGAGGACTCGGATTTTCAAGCAGCTGCCGTCATCGCCAAGAATGTGATTGGTGGCATTGCCAAACAGCCTGAGGCCCGAGGCGGCCTATACAACTTGAACATACCGACGGCGGCCACCGAGTCTCCTAAAGAATTGCGAATCGTCCCCATGGGCCTCGCGCAGTACGGCCATAGTTATGAGAAACGGAAAGACCCCGCCGGCCGAGATTACTACTGGGCACTTTGGTCGGAACCGACTCAGCCACCGGCGGAGCAGGCTGATGTGACCGAACTGCGCCGCGGCAACGTCACCCTCACGCCGTTGAAATTCGATCTCACAGAGCAACAAACGCTCGGAAAAATGCCCAACTGGGACCTCAAGGGCTGACAGCATTGGCTTCCACCTCTGCAAAGGGGGTGGTGACGACCATTCCGCCATGGCGGAATGGGTCCGCTTGCCGGCAGAGCAACTAACGGCTTCTCGCCCCTTCCGATAATTGTCCGCAACCATTACGATTTCGCGATAAATCAAACCAATTACTGCCTTTCACCACGCGAGTGAACACGCTGATGAGCGTAGCATCGACCGACATTGAAAAACTAGCAGTTGACACCATCCGCACCCTTAGCATGGATGCGGTCCAGACTGCCAACAGTGGACATCCAGGTACGCCCATGGCCTTGGCCCCGGTTGCCTACCAGCTTTTCAACCACGCGATGAAATACGATCCTGCCCAACCCAATTGGCCCGGCAGAGACCGTTTCATTCTTTCGTGCGGGCATGCATCGATGCTGCTGTACAGCGTGCTTCACCTGAGTGGCGTCAAGGCGGCCGACGAAACGGGGCAAACAACAGACGAGCTGTCCATCAAGCTTGAGGATATCGAGACATTCCGACAAATCGGCAGCCCGTGTGCAGGCCACCCCGAATTTGGTGAAGCCGCCGGAATCGAAACCACCACTGGCCCGCTAGGCGCTGGCGTCAGCAACGCCGTTGGGATGTCGATGGCTCAGAAATGGCTGGCCGATAATTACAACACCGACGAACACCAACTGTTTGACTATGACGTTTACGCAGTCTGCAGTGACGGCGATCTGATGGAAGGAGTCGCCTGTGAGGCCGCTTCTTTGGCGGGGCACTTGAAGCTGGACAACCTCTGTTGGCTGTACGATGACAACCACATCACGATTGAGGGTGACACCGACCTAGCCTTCAGTGAAAACGTCGGCGAACGCTTCGAAGGCCTCGGTTGGAATGTTGTCAAAGTAGACGACGCAAATGATCTTGCCGCCCTGCAAGCGGGAATGGAAAACTTCAAAGCATGCAGTGACAAGCCGACGCTGATCATCGTAAAAAGCATCATCGGGTACGGAGCACCTAACAAACAGGACACCCACGGTGCCCACGGTGCCCCACTGGGCTGGGACGAAATCGCCCTGGCAAAAGAGAGTTATGGGCTGCCAGCCGACGAAAAGTTCTACGTCCCAGAGGGCGTTCGGGAACACTTCGACGCCAATGTCGGCCAGCGCGGAGCTAAGAGCTATGCCGCGTGGTCCGAGATTTGGGCCGCTTACCAGACCGCGAACCCTGAGAAAGCGAAAGAACTGCAGGCGATGTTCGATGGCGACCTGCCAGAGGGCTGGGACGCAGACATTCCTACGTTTGAAGCCAGCGAAAAAGGTGACGCGACGCGAAACAGCAGTGGCAAAGTACTGAACGCAATTGCGGCAAATATCCCGTTCATGATTGGTGGATCGGCCGACTTGGCCCCCAGCAACAAGTCAAACTTAACATTCGAGGGCGCTGGCGATTTCCTGCCAGGACACTACGGAGGACGCAACCTGCACTTCGGCATTCGCGAGCACGCAATGGCAGGTATCGTCAACGGAATGTCGCTGTCAGGCCTGAGATCCTACGCAGCAACATTCTTCGTCTTTACCGACTATATGCGGGCCGGCATGCGATTGGCGAGCATCATGCACCAACCGGTGACCTACATCCTCACGCACGATTCTATCGGTGTGGGTGAAGATGGGCCGACCCACCAACCGGTCGAGCACCTTTCAGCCTGCCGAGCGATTCCTGGGCTGTACGTATTCCGTCCCGGCGACGCAAACGAAGTCGCTGAGTGCTACCGAACTGCCATGGCGATGACGACGCACCCCAGTGCTTTCGTCCTGTCACGCCAAAATATGGCGACCCTTGACCGGGACACGTACGCCCCTGCAAGCCTGTCCAGCAAGGGTGGCTACATCCTGGCGGACTGTGAAGGTACCCCCGACACGATCTTGATGGGCAGTGGCAGCGAACTGGGACTGTGCGTCGAAGCTGCCAAGGCCTTGACTGCCGATGGCATGAAAGTCCGCGTTGTAAGCATGCCATGTCTCGATCTTTTTGCCGACCAGTCGACCGAGTACCAGCAGCAAGTACTGCCCAACGAGGTCACCAATCGCGTCGCGGTAGAGGCTGGCCTACGAATGTCATGGGACCGCTGGCTGGGACTCGAGGGTAGATTTGTCGGCATGCATGGCTACGGAGCCAGTGGGCCCTACAACGAAGTCTACAAGCACTTCAACATCACTGCTGAGGCCGTGGCTGAAGCCGCGAAAGGCTAACCCCCCTCTAGCAAGGTAATCGTTTCCGCACGGCAGGCGTCAAGAACGCCTGCCATGAAAAGCCTAGCCAGTGCAGCCAAATCAAAACCAGCGTAGCGAACTTAAAACGGGTTGAACTGGCTGAGTACTGAGCCAAAACGCGAACTGCCTGTGCAACTTGATCTTGAGTTGCTCGTTGGAAAAAGCCGCAATTGATGGGTAATCCAAGCTGATTTGGGGCAATGCCTCCGGTAGTGACCTGTTACGAACCGAGCCAAACCAGTCCCGAAATTGCTCCGCCAAATACCTGCGGCCCAAAAACCGAGGCCCCCAGCATACTCCCGGGGGTGCCCAATTTCGGCGATTACCGTGCTCCCGGCGAATACTGTACTTCAGGCGAATAACGCGTCATCGGCTGTGGCGTCGATCTGTTGCCATCAGCCGAAAGCCTAGCCCGAGGAGAAAAGGAGGGGCCACAAACGCGAAAAATCTTTGTTCCGCGTTAGCTGACGCCGGTGAAAGTGGCGAAGCCGTTGCCTGCCAATTTGGAAAACTGGCGACGCAAGCCAAGACGTCATTTTCCACCAAACCCAATGATAGCAATGACTTGCGAAACATTTTCAATCAATGGCACGGGGGTTGCTACAGTTGGCCCAACATTGCAGTTGACTGCCAATCGTGCGCTGAACGTCTAGTTCGACCCGACAGATGCCAAAATGGCGTCGGGGGCGACATCGGCGGAGCAGACTCGATATTTCAATACGACAGACAGACCTACAATTCCCGCTCGCAGAGAGAGGTACTCCACCGATGGCAACCGCCACCAAAAAACAATCCAAAATTCGTCTTCAACCCATGGGCGAGCGAATCGTCGTCAAGCGAGTCGAGAGTGAAGAGACAACCGCAGGCGGAATTGTTCTTCCTGATTCGGCTCGCGAGAAGCCAGCACGTGGCACGGTCGTTGCCGTGGGAAGCGGGCGTCTTCTTGATGACGGCTCACGTGCGGAAAGCCAACTGAGCAACGGCGATGTCGTTTTGTTCAGCAGTTACGCAGGAGAGCAGGTAGAGATCGACGACGTCGAGTACCTGCTGATGCGTGAAGACGACGTGCTTGCAGTCATCGGTTAAAGTCCGGCGGTCGCACAGCAATTTTTGTCCTACAGACATTCACAACATAACTTAAGAAAAATCATGCCAAAGATTATTGCATTCGAACAAGAAGCACGCGAGGCGATCCGCCGCGGCGTTTCCAAGCTTGCCCGCACAGTGAAAGTCACACTTGGCCCCAAGGGTCGCAACGTGATTCTTCAAAAGAGCTTCGGCAGCCCAACTGTCACAAAAGACGGCGTCACCGTCGCCAAAGAGATCGATCTCGAAGATGTCTACGAGAACATGGGCGCTCGCATGGTTCGCGAAGTTGCCAGCAAAACAAGCGATGTTGCTGGTGACGGAACCACCACCGCAACCGTCATGGCGGAAGCGATCTTCAACGAAGGCCTGAAGGCTGTCGTTGCAGGTGTCAATCCGATCCAGATGAAAAGTGGTATCGAGACCGCAGTCTCGGATCTCACTGAGAAGTTGCACAAGATGGCAACCAAGGTGAAAGATCAGGAAGCGATGGCAAACGTCGCAACGATCGCCAGCAACAACGATCGTGAGATCGGCGACTTGCTCGCAGACGCGATGAGCAAGGTCGGAAAAGATGGTGTGATCACTGTCGATGAAGGCAAGAGCCTTCAAACCGAACAGGAATGGGTCGAGGGAATGCAGTTTGACCGCGGCTACCTGTCGCCCTACTTCGTGACTGACTCAAGCTCGATGGAAGCAGTTCTCGAAGACGCCTACATCTTGGTGTTCGAGAAAAAGATCAGCAACATCAAAGATATGGTGCCACTGCTTGAGAAAGTTGTGCAACAAGGCAAGCCTCTGTTGATCATCGCCGAAGACGTGGACGGGGAAGCACTCGCGACCCTCGTCATCAATCGACTTCGTGGCACCTTCACCGTTTGTGCTGTCAAGGCTCCTGGCTACGGCGATCGCCGCAAAGCCATGATGGAGGACATCGCAATCCTCACCGGTGGCAATGCAATCTTTGAAGCACTCGGCGTCAAGCTCGAGAGCGTCGACCTGCCACAGCTTGGCAGTGCCAAGAAGATCATCATCGACAAGGACAACACGACCATCATCGAAGGTGGCGGCAAGACCGGCGAAATCAAAGCTCGGATTGACCAGATTCGCCGCGAGATCGACAACAGCAGCAGCGACTACGATCGCGAGAAGCTGGAAGAGCGACTTGCGAAACTCGCTGGTGGTGTCGCAAAAGTGAATGTCGGTGCTGCAACCGAGAGCGAGATGAAAGAGAAGAAGGCTCGCGTTGAGGACGCCCTGCACGCAACGCGTGCTGCTGTCGAAGAAGGAATTCTTCCTGGTGGCGGTGTCGCTCTGCTGCGTGCTGCAGGCACTGTCAAGGCTTCTGAGGAACTCAGCCAAGATCAGCTTGTTGGCTACAACATCGTGCTTCGTTCTTGCCGTGCCCCACTCACAATGATCGCTGAGAATGCTGGTCAGGACGGTGGCATCGTGTGCGAGAAAGTTCTCGGCATGAAAGGCAACGGCGGCTACAACGCTTTGACTGATAACTACGAAGATCTTGTCAAAGCCGGCGTAATCGACCCGACGAAAGTGACTCGCACAGCACTTGGAAACGCGGCCAGCGTTGCAACCTTGTTGCTGACCAGCGATGCCTTGGTCGCTGAGAAGCCAAAAGAAGGTGGTTCCAAAGGTACCGGTGGCGATCACGACATGTATTGATCCTGATCCAACAGGATGAACCTTACAGAAAGGCGGCCAACTTTGTTGGTCGCCTTTTTTTGTGGCTAAATATCTGTTTGCCAAAAAGGGGGAAATGGAAAGATATCACTCTATCTCCCTGCTGTTCTGTTGCACCCCGCTGCCAGCGTTCCGACAGCCGCAGAATGAGTCGCAGAAGCCAGACGTCGAACCGACCTCTGATGGTCGAGCAAGCTGGAATGAGGCGCCCAGCATGAGCAACCTGAGATCTTGGAGCTTACTTACCCCTAGCCTTGCTCAGCTGAGCACAAATCGGGCGATGTTGATGTAAATCACAATTCCCAGAATATCAACGATGCCGGCCACAAAGGGATTGCTCATCATGGCGGGATCCAGCCCCAATCGCTTGAACAGAATGGGCAAGGCTCCGCCGCATAGACAACCGCAAACGATGACAGACAGCAGCGTCAGGGGGATCACGAGAGCATCTTGAAGGTTGGGCGCGATGAAGATTGCAACGAGCCAACCGATCAGCGACAGAAAACCACCTAGGGTCAACGAGACAAGCACTTCGCGGTACATCACTCGGGGCCAGTCACTGAATTCGACTTCACCACTGGTCATCGCCGTGATGACGAGGGTTGCCGACTGGCTGCCTGAATTTCCACCGGCGCTGATGATCAGCGGGATGAACCACACAAGCCACGTGAATTTTTCCAATTCGAGTTCATAGTGCCGCAGTGCAAAGGCAGTGAGCAGAGCGGCAAAAAACAGGATCGTCAGCCAGATCCCTCGTTTCCAGGACAGGGTCCACAGACCAATTCTCAGATACTGGTCTTCCAGTGGAGCGACAGCAGCAATTCGCTGTGCGTCCTCGGCCAGTTCTTCACGAACGACATCGATGACGTCATCGTGTGTGATGATGCCCAATAGCTGACGCCCACTATCGACGACGGGGATCGCCAATAGATTGTATTTTTCGACTGCTTGAGCAACCATTTCCTGATCGTCGCTCGCGATTGCAACGACAAGGTCGGTTTCCATCATCTCACCGAGCTTCCTCGTAGGGCGAACCAGCGAAGAAACGAGCTGCCGGGTCGAAACGATTCCACGGAGCAAACGATTTTCATCAACGACGTACAAATAGTAGATCGTTTCCAACTCACTTGCCTGTCGACCAAGTTCCTCGAGCGCCTCACGAGCGGTGAGGTTTTCACTGAGCATTGCCACTTCAGTGGTCATCAAGGCCCCAGCGGTGCCCTCCGGATAGGACTGCAAACGCTGGATATCGCGTCGATCCTCCACGGGCAGCAGCGGCATGATCTGATCGACGCGATCATCAGGCAATTCCTGAATCAGATCGACACGATCATCGGCTGGAATTTCCTCGACAAGTTCAGCGACCTGATCAGGCTGCTGAACTTCCAGCATGGCAACTTGCCGCTCCTCGGGAAAATAACCAAAGATTTCAGCTCTTCGATCGGGTTCAGCGAATTGCAGCACTGACCAGACTTCGACGTCGGAGAGCCCTTCCATGAATTCAGCGGTGCGACCTGGATTCAACGCTACACAGAACTCCTCTAGCTCAGCCTGATTTTCATCGGCCAGCATCTCACGCAATTCAGGGAGGAGAAGTGTATTGACCATCGTTGCACCGAAGGCAGCAGAGCTGGGATTGAGAGTTTCTGGGCGCAATCATGCGTATTTTCGCCAGCTCCCATAATTTTATTCCGCGGATCTATCGTAACCAGACCGCGGTTACGCCGTCCGGAATTCCGCAATCTGCAAGATTGCCCCGCATGGAGGCCTGCCAGAAAGCAGGCGTTCCATGCACCGATTTGCGCCGCCGAGGGAAGTCAGTTGCTGACCCGCTCGACGTATTCGCCGGTTCGGGTGTCGACTTTGATCACATTACCGACCTTAATGAAGCCTGGGACGATAAATTCAGCTTCGGTTTCAAGCTTGGCTGGCTTGGTGACATTGGTGGCAGTATCTCCTTTGGCACCCGGTGCACAGTCGATCACTTCCAGTTCAACCTGATTGGGAGCCTCGACAATGATCGCGTTGCCGTTATACAGCGTCATCGTGCAGACCATGCCATCTTTGAGGTACTTCCAGATATCTCCGGCAACGGCCTTCGTGACTTCATATTGCTCAAAAGTCTCTTGGTGCATGAACACGTAATCCTCACCTTGCCGGTAGAGAAACGACACATCGGTCGTCTCAACATCGGCTGACTGAAGTGAATCGCCACCTTTGTAGGTTCGATCCAATGAGGTGCCACGCACCAAATTCTTCATTCTGCACTTGTAAAAGGCATTTCCCTTGCCTGGCTTTACAAATTGCATATCGGTCATCAGGTAGGGTTCACCATCAATTTCTACCTTGAGTCCTTTTCGGAAGTCGCTTGTGTTATAAGTAGCCATATAAAAGATGGCTCCGTCGTACGAGTCAGTGAAGTAGAACGAGAGGGATGATCGTTGATTCGAGCGATGCGGAACGGGTCGACCAACCAATCCGGCAAGATTCTAGCGACAAGCGACGAGTTTGTCCCGACCGCTTTTCACCTTCCTGGTGAACTGCCTGGTTTGCCATTGGACCAATCAGAGCCAGTTCATTGGCAAGTAGCGATGAAACGCGCGATTCGCTCGAGCCAGCAGCTCAGAAAAGTGCTCGGTTTGCCGCCAGATTCTGCCGAAGCACTGGGTTCAGAAGGCAAACTGGCAGGTGAACGGAACTTCCCCACGTTTGCTCCCCTCGAATTCGTGGCCCGCATTCAGCCTGAAAATCCGGATGACCCTCTGCTGAGACAGGTCCTGCCAGTGACTGGGGAGGAGGTCGAACAAGCAGGATTTAACGCCGATCCCGTTGGCGACTTGAACGCCCTGGTCTCGCCCGGTGTGCTGCACAAGTACGAGGGCCGAGCTCTGATTCTGACGACTTCCGCTTGTGGAATTCATTGCCGTTACTGTTTTCGACGTGAATTTCCCTATCAGGAAACGGGGTCCCGCAAGGACGACTGGTTGCCCTCGATCGAATACCTACAAAATCATCCGGACATCGAAGAGGTGATCCTCAGCGGAGGCGACCCACTGACGACCACCGACGAAAAACTGGACCAGCTAATCTCGGCGCTTGAGGATATTCCGCACCTGAAGCGGCTGCGTCTCCACTCGCGGATGCCGATTGTGATTCCTCAGCGGATCACCGGGGAACTCGTCAAACGGTTATCCTCAAGTCGTCTGTCTGTCTGGATGGTCATTCACGCCAATCACCCGCAAGAACTATCCGAGAGCGTATTGTCACGAACAGCTCAACTGATCGACTGCGGAATTCCTGTTTTAAATCAAGCAGTTTTACTGCGTGGCGTGAACGATCAAACCGAAATTCTGGTGGAACTTTGCCGTCGCCTTGTCAATCATCGAATTCAGCCATACTACTTGCACCAGCTGGATCGTGTGCGTGGAGCAGGTCATTTTGAAGTCCCGGTCGCGACCGGTCTTAAAATGATCGAGAATCTTCGAACTGTGTTACCCGGCTACGCGGTACCACAGTATGTGCACGAAGAAGCCGGCGAGAAATCGAAGTCTCCTATTTTGGATACACCCCGAAAAATCAACTCCTAGTCGAACGGCGATCCAATGTACGTATTTGAGAATCCGGTGCTGCAGCGTGAGTTGCTAGTCAACCTGCGAACAAATCGTGCATTCGTTTTGCTTGCGGCCTATCAACTGCTGCTGTCGGGAGTAGTTCTACTCGCGTGGCCAGCCGACACGGTGCTGGACCTGACAACCAATCCACAGTCAGCCAAGCAATTAGTTGACCTGTTTTTTCTTGGCCAGTACGTCATTGCATCACTGATGGCACCCAGCTTTGCGGCAGGTGCCATCACTGGCGAAAAAGAACGCCTGACCTACGAAATGCTACTGGCGAGTCCATTGCGTCCTGGCGCGATCGTACTCGGAAAAATGGTAGCGTCGTTGACCCATCTGGGCATGCTGATCATGGCTTCCCTGCCGATCATCGTTCTCTGTCTGCCGTTAGGTGGTGTCAGTGTTTACGAGGTACTGGCGGCTTACACCGGGCTGATTGTGTCAGTGATTCTGTTTGGTGCCATTGGCGTTTTCTGCAGCAGTTACTTTTCTCGGACCAGCAGTTCCCTCGTCGTGAGCTACTTGATCATTTTACCTCTGGTGATTGGGGCGGTCACTGCGTGGACAGCATTGACCAATGCTGGTGAATTGAGATTGCAAATTGCGTTTCTGGTTTTCCCAGCCGTGGCTCTAACAGCAACCATTCTTATGTGTTCAGCCGCCGCTGGTCGAATGCTGTATCCACCTGATGTCGGAAGCGAGGGAAAGGAGGTCATCGACCTCGAGAAGGAAGCCGAAGATGCTGTCGGCCTTGTGATTCAGCCCGATCAATTTCCGGACCGACTGTTTGCTCCGCCGAAGAAACGTCAACTGATGCCGGATGGAACCAACCCGGTATATGACAAGGAAATTCACAGCGAAATTTTCAGCCAAGGCACCTTAATGCTACGACTGGTCATCCAGATCAGCATGCTGTTGGCGATTCCACTGATGGGCATTTTCCTGTTTTGGCAGATTGAAAAATGTGCGTGGTTCTCTGTTTATGTCGTGGTTTTCAGCATGCTGGTCGGCCCCGTTTTCTTGGCTGGCAGCATGACCAGTGAACGAGAGCGTCAGACACTCGACCTGCTACTGACAACCACGTTGACGCCATGGCAAATCCTGTGGGGAAAATTCATCGTCGGATTCCGCATCTCTGCAGTACTCACATCCTTTCTGCTTTGGCCACTTCTGCTTGGCACCGCCTTGAACATGACCTTCTGGAGCAACTGGGAAGCGGTCATTGCGATGTTCGTCGTTGTTATTTTGGTGTGTTTGGTAAACGCAAGCGTGGCATTAACCAGCTCACTTTTCAATGAAAAAACGTCGATCGCCCTGTTAACAACCTATTCGATCCTGTTGTTGCTTTATGTGGGTCCGCCTGCTGCCGTGGCAGTGATGGAAATTCTGAATTTTAGTCCGGACAGCATAGCCAGCATGAAATGGACTGGAATCTCAAGTCCATTCTCAGCGTTATTTGCCATCCCTTTGGATGAATTCCTGAAACAGGAGTTTGATGAAAAGCCTGCAAACGTTGGAAACCTGAAACTTTTCTTTGGCTATATCCTTTTCAGCCTGCTAATCGTGGCACTTGCGACGGCAGCCATGCTCACACGCCTCAAAACGCGTCTCGGTGTGTCTGACTGATTCTATTTCAAAATCTGAAGCGATCATCATTGCAGCAACTCATAGCCATGCAACGACACCTGTTAACGCCATGAATCGCGAGCAACTGTCGGCAGAAACACCTTATCTGGTTCTTCACGAGGCAGAACCCGATGGTGAGGGGAACGAAGTCAGCACGACAACCGTGTTCCTGACTGCGTCGCAGTGCCCCATTGGCTGTAACATGTGTGATCTGCACCTGAATACACTTCCCACAGCAACACCATCAGGTGCAATCGTGCGCCAAGTTGATCGTGCGATCAAAGATTCCGAGGCTAAGTGGCTGAAACTCTACAACAGCGGCAACTTCTTTGACCCAAGAAGTATCCCCCCCGACGATTACCCTGAAATCGCCGAGCGATGCAATCGTTTCGATCGCGTGATCGTAGAAAACCATCCTAAGTTCGGCAAAAGCAGACTGCGGTCATTCATGGAACTGGTCAGCTGCCGATTCGAAATCGCCGTGGGACTTGAAACAGTTCAGCCACGCTGGCTTGGCCGCTTGGAAAAACAGATGTCTCGCGATGACTTTAGCCGCTATGCCAGTGAAATAGCTCGCTTAGGTGTCGACCTGCGTGTGTTCCTCATCCTTGGTGTCCCTGGGATCGATGTGGTTGAATCCGTTCGTTGGACACGGTTATCCCTTCGACATGCCATCGCCTGCGGTGCGAGACACATCAGCATCATCCCCGCCCGAATTGGTCACGGTTGGGGCGGCAAGGCCGATCAGTTGCCAGATTTTTCAACGGAATCGCTCGCTGAAATACACGAACAATTGTTGCAGGATTCTGGTGGCCGAGCAGTTGTCACCTTGGATTTATGGGATGTCTCCGCGGATGACACGGCATACGCCCGTCTTAAGCAAAGTAACCTGACCCAGCGTCTTGCAAAAAACAACTCTTGAACCTGTAGCCCCCTTCAACCTGACCAAAGCGCTGGAAGCACATGAAAAACAAGGTTGATGTGGCGATCATCGGAGCAGGATTTGCGGGATCAATCCTGGCAGCCGCGCTAGCGAAATCTGGACTTCGCGTGGCCTTGATCGACAGCACGCACCATCCTCGCTTCGCAATTGGTGAGTCCTCAACACCGCTTGCCGATATGATCCTGAGGCGTTTAGCCCAAAACTACCAACTGCCTTACTTGGAAGGTTTGTCAACGTGGAGCAGCTGGCAGAGCCAATTTCCAGAGATTGCTTGCGGGCGTAAGCGTGGGTTCAGTTACTACCAACACCACCGCAATCAAGCCTTCTCTGAACAAACGTTGGGGCAAAGTAGTTTGCTGGTGGCTGCCAGTGCCAACAATGATGTGGCCGATACTCATTGGTATCGAGCCGAAGTCGATCAGTTTTTATTTGGACAAGCAGTCGATCTAGGTGTCATGGCGCTGCTCGGTCACGAAATTGTTCAGATCAACAGTGATGAATCGGGAAGATTCACCCTGCGATCCATGTGCCAGACCGGCGAAGCCAATCTCCACAGTGACTGGATAGTCGACGCCTCAGGTGCTTCATCAGTATCAGCCAGACTACTGGACGCCACTGACCTTACCCATACCGTACGCACCCAGACTCGAACCACTTATGGCCACTATCGGGCGGTTGGCTCTTGGTCGCACAAGCTCAACGAACTCGGGCAAGACATCGGGTTAAATCCGTTTGACGCAGATGATGCGGCTCAACACCACCTGCTCGAAAATGGATGGTTGTGGATGCTGCGTTTCAACAATGAAATCACCAGTGTGGGTCGAACGGAGTGGATAGGACCAGCAACTCTTGACCATGGACGACATGGCAACGGTCCAGACATCAGCAAGGCACACACGATTACACATGATTTCCATGACTATCCATCGCTCGCGGAACTAATGGCAACGGCTTCGTTAACCGCACCTCCCGAGGGTGTTCGATCGACTGGCCGACTGCAACGTTTGGTTGCTCCCTCACTCAGACAGCGGCACCTCATGCTACCCACTGCAGCCATGACGTTGGACCCTTTGCACAGCACCGGCATTGCTCATGCACTGGCGGGCGTCGACAGGATTCTAAACATTCTCATGTTGACACAGAGTGGAACGGAACAAAGGCAAGCAGTCCAACAATACGAAACTTCATTTCTTCAGGAGAGCAAACTGCTTGATGAACTGGTGAGCACTGCCTACTTGGTAATGAATGATTTTGAGCGGTTCACTGCAGCATGCATGATCTATTTTGCCGGCGCGATTCGCTGTGAAGAGCGTTATCAGCAGGGGCAAAACCCGACCCACCTTTGGAACGCCGACGACCGTGAGTTCGTTCAGTTCTCCAAACAAGCATGCTTCGCTTTGCGGCAGCCCAATGACGACTACCAAACCATGATTCCAGAAGGACTTGCACCTTGGAATACAGCGGGCTTGATGGACCCGAATGTTCAAAACCGATATGCCTACACCGCTACCAAATAGTATCACTGCGACGAACCAAAAATCCGATGGACGCTCGCTGCTTGGCAAACGGTAGATGCGAGCCGAGTTGAGCGTTGGTGAATTTCAGAGTTGATACGTGAGTGAGCAGGAGTCGGATTCCCGCCAACGCTGCTAAGTCGTTAATTGCAACTTGGTGCTACCAGAGCTTGGCGAGGCCTGAATTCATGCATGTATCCTCGCCACCTCGCTGTATTGCATGCATTTCAGATGAACGGCAAATTTGTCTTTCGCCAAGTTGTCTTGTTCTGCTATGACACAATTCTTGAATCAATTTTGTCGCAAACCTGCGGAATTCACGGATTCGTCATGAAACGAGCAACTGTACTTTCACTGTCATGTTTATTCCTTTGCACGGGCGTCATTCAAGCGGATACCCCGAGCTTGTTGAAGATGTTCAAGCGAGCACCGGCAGTCGAAGCTGATGCTTCCAAGACCTATGAACTGAGTGAAGAAGACGGTCCATGGTTAATTCTGGCAACCAACTTTGTAGGCGCCGGTTCGAAAGAGCGTGCTGAACGTCTCGCCTTGGAAATTCGTGACGACCTCAACCTGGCCGCCTACATCTACAAAGAAAAATTCGACTTTACCGGAACGATTGGACGCAATGCGAACACGTCACGTTCAGTTCGATACGCCAATCGCTATCAATATGATGCCTATGCGGTTCTCGTGGGTGAATACGACTCAATCTCGCACCCACGGGTGGAAAAAGACTTAGAAAAGATACGCACAGCCAAGCCCAAGGTTTACGAAAACGCAGATGACTTGGCTGCTGAGACAGACCGCAGCAACCCAGTCACTACTGTTAAAGCGATTACCCATCGATTGCTCAAAGCAGGTGCAAGTAAATCTCGAGGCCCCATGGGTAGCGCGTTTGTCACCCGCAACCCAATGTTACCTGAAGAATACTTTGCAGCTCCGAAAGTCGACTCTTTCGTGCATCAACTGAATGAGGGCACCAAGCACAGCCTGATTAAATGCGATGGCAAATACACGGTAGTGGTCAAGACCTTTGAAGGACTTGGCAAGATCATTGACATGAAGAAGAAGGGTGACATTGAGCCAAGCATGGCACGACTTGACAAGTTTGCCGCAGATGCAGACAAGATGACCCGTAAGCTACGAGCTCAGGGAGTCGAAGCCTATCAATTCCATGATCGCTCTCGATCCTTGGTAACGATTGGAAGTTTTGATACGCTGGGGCGTGAATTACCAGACGGTCGCTTTGAATACGACGCGGAAATTCGAAAAGTGATGAAAGAGTTCAGTGCTTTTAACGTACGTCCGGAACTAGCCCAACAGGTACCCGCCGGAAGCAAGGGTGTCGCGAGCAACAATGTGGCGATGATTCCGTTCGATGTTGAGCCGACTCCTATCTCTGTTCCCAAGCCAACCCGACGCAGCCTTTACGGCGCAACCTTTGGAAATCGTTGATCATGTTTGAACTTGTCCTTGGTACAAATAACGCGAAAAAACTCATCGAACTTCGCTTACTGCTACCAGAGGACAAAGTACAGCTGACGACACTCGCGGAGATTCCAGAGTCCATTGACGTGGACGAGACCGGCGACACATTTCAGGCAAATGCGGCCTTGAAGGCAACGGAGCAGGCGAAACACCTGAAGCGTTGGGTGTTAGCCGAAGATAGTGGTCTGACGGTGAACGCTCTCAAGGGTCAACCAGGTGTCATGTCTGCCCGCTACGCGGGAACGCATGGTGAAGACGAAGCGAACAACGACAAGTTGCTACGCGAACTCGAAGCTATCCCTGATGAACGACGCGACGCGAATTTCAATTGTTACTTGTGCCTGTCAGACCCAGAAGGGCAAGTACGGCTTGAAGAAAACGGTCGCTGTGGCGGGCGCATCGCTCACCAACGAAGTGGAGCCGCTGGCTTCGGGTATGACCCACTCTTCATCATCCGAGAATATCACCGTACATTCGGGGAACTCGATTTAACCGTGAAGCGAGCGATCAGTCACCGTTCTCGGGCGCTCCGCAAATTTATCCCGCGTCTTCTACGTTTGATCGAGCAAGAATCCTGATCAGGATTCAGAACCGGACTTCTTCGAGTCTAGAACCAGGATGCGGGTTTATCAAATCCCCAACTGGCAGCTAACGCATCTGCGGCTTCCTCTGGATCGGCAAATTGCTGCCAGGGTCCATTACGAAGGTAGGCGTGTGCCAACTCATGAGCGATCACATACAACCCGAACGCCAGTGAACAGCTAGCCAGGCGTTTCTTCAAAACAACGCAGCGGCTGACAGAGCCATCCGGAGCGGGAAAAGCAAGCAGGGTTTCGCAGGAACTTTTCCGGGTCAATGGACGAATGCAGAACCGAGGATCTTCGGTAAAGTCGCGTTGAACCTCGCACGGCAACGCAGACAGCACACGGTGAACGCGTGTCCGCAACGGGTCGGTTCCTTCAAAGGCGACCAACAGCAAATCCAATGCAACGTGCTCGTCACTCATGTTTCTTCGGTGGAACCCAGGTTTTGAACTTCATCGTCATTCCCAACCACATCAGGTGTCACCGCACTAGCGGCTTGCTTGCGTCGCATTTGAAAAAACAAACGCCCCCACAAAACGACAAATACCAGGCACAGAAGTGACATTACCGCAATGACGGTCAGACCATGCATGCTCACCGGCTTTCCAGTAGCCAAGCGAAAACATCGCATCACACACCATACGGACCCACAAATCACCCCCAAGCCAGCGACACTTGCCGCGACTTGCATCGATATTTTTCTACGATGAGGATTCAGGGCGACCACACCGCAAAACAACAACGGTATTCCGAACATCATGGGAATGAACTGCGCAGGGATTTTCTCTGGATCCCAAACCATGGCGGCATAAGTCAAACCGCACAGCAACAATCCAAAAACGATTCCAACTCTTGCCATGGAGGAGTTCTTCTCTGGAAATGGTTCTTGGTTAAAAACGGCCAACACTTTTGTGACCGAAACGCTGCCTAAACGTGAAAACACCTTGCTACCGAGAGGTTAACTTGCCGGCTGCCGCACTGCGAGGGGGAAGTCAGAAAGCGGTCTCCTGCGATTCAGCCCAGTGGTGAACCACAGAGCGGAATAATTCCTCGCTCATTCCTGCATTTTCAGAACGGGCAAACGCCCCCGTGTTTCGATTTGGTCCCGGATAGTTTGTGGTGTCAAATCGTCAGGCACTGGACGATCTTCGGGTCTCACTGGCGGCGGCACGAAATGACTACCCTGCCGGGTACCCCGCCGCCGCAACTCTGCCTCGATATCGATTCTCAATTTTGACTTCTCACGGCACCACAGGGGAGCAATCAGAAAGTTGCGAGGTGCGTCTCCGCTAATACGCTCGACCACAACTTCAGCCGGGATTCTCTCCAAGAAGTCAACGACTGTTTTAACATAGTCATCTCGCTCCATCATCTCGATTTCACCATCGATCACCTGCTGCCCCAGCGGTGTATCTTTGACCGCGTACAGATTGTGTATTTTGACGGCATCAAAACCCAACACGCCGACTTCATTTGCCGTCTGCATCATCATCTCGTGGGACTCCCCAGGAATTCCCAAAATGACATGAGCACAGCATTCGAATCCGCGCCCACGGCTACGATCCATCGCGTTGACCATGTCAGCATGATTATGAGCCCGATTCATCCAAACCAGGCCTTCGTCGTGGATCGTCTGCATCCCGTATTCGAGCGAAATATAGGTTTCCGTTGCGAGTCGTTGAATCATGGACAAAACTGATTCAGGGACACAGTCGGGCCGAGTTCCTATGGCCAAACCCACCACCTGTTCATCCAAGGACATCGCAAGTTCAAATACTTCCTGCAACTGTTCAACGGGGGCGTAGGTGTTGGTAGCTGGTTGAAAATACGCAATGAAACTGGCCACCTTGTCATATCGCTCTCGCACACTCGTCATTCCGGACTGCAACTGTTCGCTGACTTGACGCAGCCGCACACGCCGCGACGGGCTAAAAGAGCGATTGTCACAGAAATTGCAGCCCCCCCGGGCGACCGCCCCGTCGACGTTGGGGCAGGTAAAGCCGGCATCGATGCTGACCCTTTGAGTTCGACCGCCGAATTTGCGCTTCAGAAACGCGCCAAACGAATTCATCAGCAAATCCTCCTCCTGCCAAGCCAATCGTGGGTCAAAATCTGCAGTAGAAGACACGTCAACAGTTGCCAAATGGAGGAGAGAAGCCAAAATAGAGTACACTAAAGCAGTGGCAGCAGCGTGTGGAGGTTCGAGCACTGTACCAAATCCAAGTCAATTTACGCTTGGATAAGAGGGACGCCGAGAGCCAACCCACTGAACCTGAAGCCCAAAACCTGAGAACTTGAACTCGACAACTCACTCCTGAATGTGCCGCACTGACGATCGAACTGTACGATCTAGGCTACGGGACCTGGGTTCCGCAGTGCTGAGTTCAACTGCACTCGAGTGCACAGTTTATCGTGGAACGATAAAGACAAAATTCCCCTCCCCCGGATTATTGAGAAAACATTGTGAGTAGTAGCGAAGAAACTGTATTCGCCGGAGAATATGGACAACTCACTCCGATCGGTGGCGGTGACCCAATTCCGCTGCTCAAGAAGCGTTTGATGATCGGTCGCCGAGGCGAAGCTGATATCCAGTTGGGTTTCAAAAACATATCAACACAACATTGCCGCCTGACTTTGGAACAGGGTTACTGGTTCATTCGCGACCTCAACAGTCGCAATGGTGTAAAAGTTGATAATCGAACGGTTACCCGCAAGCGTGTCGATCCGAACAGCAAGGTCGCATTCGCGAGGCACGAATATATCATCGAATACGATCCCCAGTCTCTTGGTGCATACGGTCCTCCACCAGCTGATGATGACTACATGGAGGAACTGATGCGGAGTTCGCTGATGGATCGTGCAGGTCTCAAGAAGCGTGATCAGAAACGCAACGATTCATCCCAACGTAAATCTCTCGATTAGGCTTCTGCAAGCCAACCGGCTCAAAGCGTCGACTCGCCGGCCTGTCTGGGAGGTGACCGATTGCCCCATGAAGGACAACCGCGAGTACCGATCGGCGTTTGCTAAATCGTCGC
>Ga0315320_10001571_pt1 | contig 18913 bp, 23 predicted proteins | sample M140m21515metaG_FD_203458 | JGI IMG/M metagenome (GOLD analysis project Ga0315320, IMG submission 203458) | Ammonia-oxidizing marine archaeal communities from Monterey Bay, California, United States - M1 40m 21515 | ecosystem: Environmental > Aquatic > Marine > Coastal | place: USA: California... | reverse complement strand
CAATATTATTATACAGGGTAAACCTATTGTAATTTACACACATAAAAGGCTTGACTATATTAAAGAAATTAAGTCTTTTTTTAAAAAATATAATTTTAAAAAATATAAAATAATAGATCGAGAGCTAGAGAGTTTTGAATATAATAACAAAATAATGTCTCTTAAAAGCAATGATAATCTTAATGATAGAAACTATCATATATGTCTTCAAAAATTTCGCTGGTTAAATGAGCAAGCAAAAAATAACCCATTTAATTCAGAAAAGTTCTTTTGGATTGATGCAGGATTATATCATCATGGTTTATTTCCTGACTCTCTTGGTGGTATGGAACGATATACAAATATAGATAAAGCTAAATTTCACCCTAAAAGCAAAACAACTATGTTTAAGCCCTCTTTATCAGAAAAAATATTCAATCAAACTGATAATAAATTGTTTTGTATTAAGCACTCAGAAATGCCTTTAGGTAATCAAATATATAAATTATCAAATCTTGAAAATTATTCTGTAAATTATATTATAGGTGGGTTATTTGGTGGTAAAAAGAATGTTATAAATTTTTTGAATAATAAATTTAATAAGTATTTAAAGCTTTGTTTGGATAACGATATGTTGTATCTTGAAGAGCCAATACTATCAGTTCTTTCTTCTCTATATCAAGATAAGTTTAATTACAAAACCTTTGATAAATGGCATCATGATATGCCGGATCCTGAAATAGATAGCTTTCATGGTTCGGAGAGAGATAGCTTCAATAAGGAGGATGCTTGCTTTTATAAATTATTTTTATAAGGTAATATCATCTCACGTAGTTATTTTTTTAAGCTATTTAGATCGTAAAACGTTGTAGGTAAATCATTATTAACATATTGTTTCCAATTATAGGTTATGGTGTAGTGAGTATTGTCTTCTGTTCTGTTAATATCAGAAAATCCTGGAATTTGTGATGCAAGAGGCCAATCACCACTATAGCAGTTATATTTTTTAAATAAATGTCTACTCATATACTCATCAATTGGCTGATGGCCATATTCACCTTTGTTTATTAAATCTTCATACATGGTGTCTTTAATAAGCATTGCATGGGTAGTTAAAACCTCTCTACCACTATTATGTTTATCAGCAATAATATCATCTCTTAAATGAACTAGAGGAGCATGCTTTCTTTCCTTTTTAACTCCAGAGTGAAACGCTGGTCCAAAGTGAAACATGTCCCATTCTATTTTATCTAAAAGCTCATTATATTCCGTAAGCTTCTTTTTTATGTATGGCATAAAAACAGCATCATCTTCAAACACCATATAGCAATCAAGTCCTCTTTCTTTTGCAATTTTTGCTACTTCAATATGACTAAGAATGCAACCGTTATAACAGCCTGTATTTACAGCAGGAAATCTTTCATACTCCCACTCCATAAATTTAAACTCTTTATCTATAGCTTCCAATCGATCCGTCCTATGGTCTAAATTAATAATAAATTTAGTAATATTTTTTAAGTTCATATATTTTTTAATAATTTGTTCGTATACCTTTGACCCCATCCAGAATTTTTATAAAAAGGCCAAACTACATAGTATTTAGGTAATTCACTTACTTCTCCCTCTATCCAAATATTTAAATTCTCCTTAGATAAAATCGCTGTTAGAGCATCCCCTGATATATCTTTTCTTAATAAAGTTTCATCATCGTTATTATGTAACGCGACAGCTAAAAATTCCATATCATCACAACTAAAGTCAGATTTATCTAGATCAATACAATGCTTGAAATATCTAAACCAATCACTTTTTAATGAGTTAGGTGGTGGTACGCCATCTAAAGTTTCCTGTTGTAGAGCCCTATCTAAAAATCTCACACCTGCGTAGTTTTCCCAATCAGCAATTGATCTAACTTTACCTATGCCATACATACCGTATTTTTCTTCTGCAGTACAATTTACCCCGTCGATACCTAACAGTTCTTTCATGAGTCGGTATGTCTCTTCGTTGTGGTTATTCCAGTTACTATATGTATCCCAATGTTTATCTGGCCTATAGTCTCTAGAGAACTCGTGATACGCTATAATTTTATGCGGGTGAAATAAATCATACCCCTTTGTAAAAGCGCGTACACCTATAGTTATCTCCTCACCGTGAAAATAATATCTTGGATCATGAGGCACTTCATTACAGAATATACCCAATGTAAAACAAAAATGTGCAGAGTAAAATCTGGCTGGTAAAGGAGTTTTTTTATTTTTCCAATCTGGTATAGGTGCTGGTCTAAAAAATACTACACCATCGGGAGTAAATCTATCGAATACCATCTGCCACGGTTCTTGACCCCATTCCTTTTCCGGTAAAGAGGGATGGTAGGATGTTATATACCCGGTAAGTAGGGGTTTCTCGTAGCCTTGTAGTTGTAGCTGCAATATTTCATTCTTAAGTTCAGTATCCCAACCTTCTACAAATCTATGATGTGAATCTAACTGTAAGGTAAAATCTTCTTTTTTATATTTTTTCTGTATTAAGTTACGAGCCCAGCAAACACCCTTTGAATCACCTGCTTTTATATCTATAATTTCAATATTATTCTTCCATTGACTAAAATTATCTATTGTATCCCATGTATCTTCTTCATGATGTTGCCAACATATACAAACATGTAAATTCTCAGGCTCCGTCGCCTTATCGAATAAATCTGTTAACGTAGGTATAAGCTCTTTATCCCGAAATGCTGCTATTTGTACAAAAATAGTTTTACCAGCATATGGATTTAAAATATTGTGTTTATTCATTATGAATAATTCCTATTATTCTATCCATCCACCCTGTATTCTTAGATTGCGGCCACACCACCCATCTACTAGGAAACTTTTTTGTAGTAAACTCTCTCCAAATTTGGTAAGCATCATTCTCACTATTATAAGAATTTTTTATCTCGGAATCAGATACATCATCTCTATACATTTCATTACCATTTTCATCTTCAAAAGCCAAAGCCCAAAATATAAAATCTTCTTCCCCGTTAAGACTACTATTATTTACATCAACACAAAACTTAAATTTATTTAAGAAAGAGTCATCGTAACCCTCTTCAACTATTGGATTAGGTGGGTAAAAATTATCATATGTGTATTGCTGAATACCCTTATCATTAAAGCGTATACCAGCGTATCTCTCGTAGTCATCTAAGGATCTTACTTTACCTAAAGTGTATTTATTAGATTCTTCAGATTTAAACTTCTCTCCATTGATACCTAACAACTGTCGGACACGTTTGTATGATTTTTTATTAAGACTTACCCATTGATCATGATCATCCCAGTGTTTTGAGCTACCGCTTCTTTGATAATGATGCCATATAATAGGCTTATGCATGTGAAATAAATCATAACCATGTGTAAACGCTCTAACAGCGATAGTTATTTCCTCACCGTGAAAGTATAATTTTGGATCGTGCTGTACTTCTTTTGAAAACTTACCTAAAGTAAAGCAGAAGTGGGCAGAATAAAATCTTGCACGTACTGGTCCTGTGTGATCCTTCCAATCAGGTATAATTTCCGGTATAGTATGTAATGGTCCTTCCGGAGCGAAACGCTGATATCTTAATCTCCATGGTTCGTTGAGTCTTTCTTCAGTTTGCGGATCATAAGATGGTAGATATCCGGTAAGTAGTGGTTTTTTAACACCAGATAATTGTAGAGAGTAGAATGTATTTTTAAGAATAGTATCCCAACCTTCTACAAATCTATGATGTGAGTCTATTTGTAAAGTAAAGTCTTCACTTTTATATTTTTGTTGTATTAAGTTACGAGCCCAGCATGCCCCCTTAGATTTTGCAGCGTCTAAATCAATAATAGTAAATCTTTCGTCATGTATATACTCATCTAACTGATCCCACTTATCCTTTTTATTATGTTGCCAAGCAATACATATATGTAAAGTATTAGGCTCGTCAGCTTTATCAAGCATATCCTTAAGCGTAGGTAAAAGTTCCTTATCTCTGTATGCTGCTATTTGAACAAATACTTTTTTGCCTTTATAAGGACTCATATACGTTAATTAGTATTAAAAAAATAAAAAACAATAGTTGAATTCCGGAATTCCGTAGTTAATATATACATATGTCAGATATTATTACAATTAACGATCATATTGGTAGGACAGTTGTTGGTAAGTCGGTTGAAGAGACAGATACCACAGTTACTCTTAATAATCCGGTTATTATCCATACGCAACCTAATCCAGAAAATGGTCAACTACAGGTTCAATCGTTTCCATATATCTTTATGGAGTTCTTAACAGATAAAGAAAAGAACAATTGGACGTTTACTAAATCATCTATTGTACTCTCAGATATCGATCTCGATGATCGTATTATTCAACAGTATAATAACATTAATAATCCTCAACCACCTGTATCGCAACCTGATGCGTCTGCAGAACCGGAAGTAATTAAACTATTTGACGAATAATAATATCCCCTTTACCTTTATCTAAGGTTACTAAAACTAAGTTGCAACTATAAATAATTTTACTATGAAACTAACTAATTATAAACCAACAAATCCAATCGTCAACCTTGAAAGAGTATTTGACGGTCTTTTTAACACTACACCTCTCTTTCATTCTTTGGATGAAATTTATAAGACAGGAGATCAAGTCAGGTTCGCTGACACAGATGACGGTCTAGAGGTTCAAGTAGATCTCCCAGGAGTAAAGAAAGATAATCTTGAATTATCTACTGACAGTGATACACGAGATGTATTCATTAAAGCAACACGCACTGTTAAGACGCATGATGGTGAAAGAGAGCAGACTTATAATAGATCGTTCTCTGTAAGTCGTGACTACGATCTTAATAAGATTGGCTTTAGCTATAATAACGGGATGCTGGAAGTAAAAACACCACGTCGTAAGAAAGAAGAATATATCCGTAAATATAACGTTTAATTTTTAACCTTAACTAATTTAAAAACCTCTGGAGATATCTCTGGAGGTTTTTTTATCTTATAATATAATACAAGTATGGAAAAAGACGTACAAAAAGCTCTCGACGATATCGATAGCGTTAATCCGTTTGCAACCTATCTATCTGATAGTACATTAAGCCGCGTCGGTGGCTGGATCGATACCGGTTCTTATGTTCTCAATGCAATTGTCTCAGGCTCGATTCATGGTGGTATACCAAAAGGTCGAGTTACTATGTTAGCTGGTGAATCAATGACTGGTAAGTCGTTGTTCGTGATGAAAATACTAGCAGCAGCTCAGAAAGAAGGGCTAATTCCTGTTATATTCGATACTGAAAATGCTATCGATCCAGAAGGAGCCGAAAGACTCGGTCTTGATGTTAGTAATGTAAAATATGTACCTTGTATTAGCATCGAACAAACACGTAACGCGTTGTATAAGTTCCTTACTACTGTTAAAGAGAAGGGACTGGAAGGTAAGTTCATTGTAGCTATTGATTCACTCGGTAATTTACAATCAGAATTATCTCTAGCCCGTATGGGCAAGGATAGTACTTCAACAGACATGGGTACAAACGCTCGTGCTATGAAGTCGTTAATGCAGACTTGTACTAATTTAGGTGCAGTTACTCAGACTACTATTCTTTGTACTAATCACGTGTATGATAACCCAGCTGCGTTGTTTCCATCTATCGAAAAGAACATGCCAGGTGGTAAGTCGTGCGTATATCTCCCTTCAGTTACAATCCAACTAGCGCGTAAGCCAGTTAAGTCGGACGGTGGTAAGACTATGGATGGTGAAACTGCAGTAGCTCAGAAAAACTATGCAGGTATTATCATTAGAGCTCTTACTCGTAAGAATCGATTTATTAAACAGTACTTAGAAGGTGAAATGTATCTATCATTTGCATCTGGACTGGATAGATACTTCGGTATGATCGATCTTGCTGTCGGTGTTGGTGCTGTTATCAGTACAGGTGCAACGTATCAGCTACCTGACGGTAAAAAATTAGGGTATTATAAGAACTGGCGTAAGGATAAGGAACTCTGGGAAAATACTATTCTACCAGTAGTAGAAGAACGTATTGGTAAAGTGTGGTCTTACTCGAATGAAGAGGGAGAAGAACTGCCAGATGAAGTTGAAGAGGAGAAACCAAAGCCAAAGCCGTTGTCAGATCTTATATCAGATGACGACTAATATATAAATGAGTAAAAAATTAGTATTATCAATAAGCGGTGGTATGGATAGTGTTGTACTATTGCATATGGCTGTTGAAAGAGGATTTAAGGAAATTAACCTTATATCTTATAACTACGGTCAACGTCATGTACGTGAGCTTGACTGCGTAAAGTATCAGATTGATGCGGTAAAGAATAAATTTCCTGACGTAGTAGTAAATCATTATACTGCTGATGTGAGATTTATTCAGCACCTAGCACCAACATCTTCGCTTACTAATACTGATATCGATAACCCGGATATCAGTAAGATGGCAGGTGATGCGCAGCCGGTAAGTTATGTGCCATTCCGTAATCAACTGTTCAATACAATAGGATGTGCATATGCAGAGTCAAAAGGCGCAGATACCGTATGGTACGGAGCGGCGGAGGTTGACTCATTAGCAGGTTATTGGGATGGTAGTGTTGAGTTCGTAGATTCGATGAATGCTTTAATTGCTCTTAATAGGGAGAATCGTATTCAAATAGAAGCACCGCTACTAACTATGAGTAAAGAGGCTATCGTCGAAGAAGGTGTAAGATTAGGAGTAGACTTTAGTAAGACATGGACTTGTTACTCTAATCGTAAGGACGGTCTAGCTGATGCTACTACTCCTTCATCAAGTATGAGAGTAAAGGGCTTTGTTGATGCCGGCTACCAAGATCCAATTCAATACGTTCAGCAGTCTAAACTAAATGAAGTCTATATGGCTAAAGGCTGTAAGAAGATTTAAACATTAGTAACAATAAAAAGAGGCATCATATATGATGCCTCTTTTTTTATGTATGTTGTCCTATGTATATTAAAGTCCGTAGCGTCTTAACTCATCAAGTTGGTGGCTTGTCTTTGGTTTATAACGCTCTTTGAAGCTAACAGTATTTACAGATTGCTTTTTATTACGTGAATCCTTTTTAGTTTGTTCAGTTAAGTACGTACTAGTAGAATGTGTAGATACATTTAAGTGCTGCTGGTTTTGGTATCGCTCAGTGACTGGCTCTACTGTCTCATAATCTTCATTTCTATATGGCGTTTTTTCGAATCCGCCTTTAGCTTGATTATCGAAGTATTGAAGTAAATTTGATGCAATTGCTGCCTTCTCTTTATCACCACTCATATCATACTCCTCAGCCGCTGCCTTACATCCTAATGCCATTCCAGCGTTTGAAGAAATACCTTGTGGACCTGCAACTTTCGTTGCGTGTTGTTTACAAACATCAAGTACTTCTTGCTTAACACTACCTTCAGCATCTTCTGCATCTAAAACAGCTTCAGCTCTTTCTTGATCACCTTCTTCACCATGCATATTGTAAAGATCATGCTTAATATCTTTGCACTCATCTTCTGTACACTTACGATCTAGTTCAGCTTCTATCATTCCTTTTACCTCTGCATAAGTCATATCTGGATCTTGTCGGGCAGTTTCAATCGCCGGACTCAAGATATTCTCAAATGCAGCATCTGAATTTATTTGAATATCTCTAGCGTCTTTTTCACCAATACCTCCACTGCTAAGAGCTGCTTGAACTCTTGCCTCTAAACTGTCTTCTTCATCACTCGCGTACTCACCAGGTATAGTAGGACCAGCTTTATCTTTCTCATGTTGCCTCGCTAATTCATCTTCATCGGCATCTTCGTGCGCAGTCCGTGGGTCTTTCTCTTCTGGGTAATGCTCTTCAACTGAACCATGCTCTCCGTCTTCAATTGGCTTCATATTAAAGTTCTCTGCATCTTCAACAGAAGTGTTAAGCAGCACCTCAATTAAGTCTTCTTTTGCGCCGGGGAAGTATTTAAGAATAAGACCTGTCATTTTGTCTTGTACTATTTCTTCAGTACCAAAAGATCCAATAGGAGCCTGAACATTAAATCCAGGTTTTGTAGGTTCAGCAGTATAGCCTGCTCCGTTTAAAATACTAACAAGCTTTCTTGTTATTGCATCTTTATTTTCTAGCCCGTAAAGACTAACATCTACATCATCGAAATCTAAAATTGTATCTTCTACTTCAGCAGCTGTAAGTCCTTTTGCAAGATTTATAATCTCACTAGTTACTTCATCTTCTAGATCTTTTGCATCCCCGTCCTGAGGCTCATCTTCTTTTATCTCTACATAGTTTTTACCTTGCAGATTAGTAAGACCGAAGTTAAGCATATCCTTAGCATTTAATTTTATATGCTTTATAATATCATCACTCTCTTGCGCTGTTCCGAATAACCTATCATGAGCTTCTGGATTAATTTCTTTTAAGGTGTTGGCAATATAGTTAGATGATGTAGCCTTTTTAGCCAAAGCTTGAAACTGCTCATCGTTAAGGTAATCCTTGTCATATAAAGCTCTCAACACAATTAAGTTTTTTACTCTAGAAATAGCGCCTACAGGTTTTCCGGTTCTTTCATTTCTATATGCTCTAAGCATAAGATTTAATCCATCCTCACCGCTAGCGGCGCCTTTGACAGTTCGTTTAAAACTATCTGCCATTTCATCTAATTTATATATTCTGTCATAAAGACTGTTGAATTTATCAAAGGAACTCATATAATATATTTATATAGAAACGTACGAAAATGAAGCTAAATTATAAAGATTTTAACGAAAAGGCGTATAACGAGATCTGCAAGATCCCTGGTATAGGTAAAAAGACCGCTAAAAACATAGTTTCTATGCGGCCATATAAAAGTAATAACGACTTATTCAAGGTAAAAGGTTTAGGAAGAGGTATTTTAAAGAAGTTAGGTATTGAAAAGGCAAAAAAGCCCCGTAAGAAGTGGTTTACAGTTGATGGTGTTGAGTATCCACATTATTGCTTCGCTTACGATGAGCGTAATCCGGAAATTATGGACTTCTTCTGGCGTATACCTCGTGAATATAGGTTATATTATGGTAAGATTGAGGAAAGTAAAAAATTAACCGTAAGATTACGTGAGATATCAGCGGATAAAATTGCAAAAGGCTTATTATAGAGTAAATTAGTATATGTGCGCGATTTTTGGATCTTTTAACAAGACTATGTTCGAAGTCTTGCATGAGGCTAATAAGGAACGAGGTAATTTTGCAAGTAGTATAGTATCTATAGGTGAAGATGATGTATATGTAGCTAAATTTCAAGGTAGTCCAAACATGGATAGTATCAAGTATAGTGATGATTGTGTTTATATTACAGGTCATGTACAAGCACCCACATCTGCAATGCGTGACTGGACTTACGATACATCTCACCCGTTTGAATCTTTATCTTGGTCAGTTAGTCATAATGGCGTACTTACTAATACACACGAATTAAGGGATAGGTACGTTGACTTTGTAGAAAACGAAGTAGATACTGCAGTAATAGTTAATATGTTACAATTATTTACTGAGCTTCAACATGGTACTAAGCCCAATCCTGTTAATATCATTAAGGATACGTTGCACCAGCTTGAAGGTACATACGCGCTTTCTATTATTGATACAGATACTGGTGAACTTTATATTGCAAGGTGCGGCTCTATCTTACATTACGATAATAAAGGTAATTACTCTACTAACCCGGGAACAGGTTATAAGGAATTACCTGAGGGTGTTATAATGAGACTTAACAAACGAACAAAGAAGTGGAACAAAGTAGGGGTCTTTGACGCTAGTTCACCATTTTTATTTTTATGAAGACATTTTATTTTTCCGCAACAAAAGGATCAAAAAAAGATACACTACTATACAAAACTGACCCTATTCGATTTTTCTTTAAGGAGAATAATACCCAAGCTATAGCAAAGGTATATAATAGGGCTATAGATTTTGCTCTAGAGAATGACTTCGAGTACATGGTATTAGCTCATGACGATATTATTATTGAAAGTGATATAGAGGATCGTTTAGAGGAATTATTTAAGATATATGACATGGTAGGCGTTGCAGGTGGTAATAACTGCAAGTTGCAAGAACCAGCTTTATGGCATTTAATGTGTGGTGGTTTTGGTGGTGGTAATTTGCACGGTGCAGTCGCGCATGGAAATGAAAAGGAAAAATCTATGACTGGATTCGGTTCCTACCCTAAACGCGTAGCTCTTATTGACGGTGTATTTATGGCTATGAAAAGAAGCGTCTTTGAAAAGGTTCGTTTCGATGAGAGTTGTCCTGCAAAGTTTCATTTCTACGATTTAGATTTTTGTTTAGCTGCAAATAAGCATAAGGTCAAAATAGGAGTTGGTGATATATACATCACACACTCATCTCCCGGCTTGCAAAGCTTTACAGAAGAATTCAATAAAGGTCAAAAATGGTTCTTGAATAAATGGCAAAGTTAGTTATACTACTAATGTGAGCAAATTAAATCTAGATGAGTATGAAAATATTATCATCTATAAATCTTTAACTGATAGTGGCTATCTAGCGTCGATTTCAGATATAGTCAAACCTGAGTACTTTAAAAATAAGTCTATAGCTAGTATTTTTGAGATAGTTAAAGACTTTAACGAGAAGCGTAATAAGTTACCTACAGTAACTGAAATTAAAACCTATCTTGTTACTGATGAGCAGAAAGCAGCGTTTAAACAGTTAGCACAATCCTTCAGTGAGTTAGATAAAAACTTAGATAAGGATGAGCTGTATGAAAATACAGAACAGTTTCTTAAAGAGAAGGCTGTATATCATACTATGCTTAATGTCGCAGAGGACGTATCAAAAGGGTTAGTTGATACATCAGATGTTCTCCAAAAATTTGAATCGTCATGTAGTATAAGCTTAGTAACTGATCTAGGACTAGATATGTACGGTGATATCGATTTATTAATCGATGATTTAAATACTGAGCAATCATTTATACCCTCTAAGTGGGAATGGCTCGATGATACTTTAGGTGGGGGATTCCTTGAATCCGGAAAAGCGTTATATGTATTTGCTGGTGAAACTAACATCGGTAAATCTATCTTCTTAGGCAACATTGCTCACAACATAGCCTCACAAGGTAAGAACGTACTTTTAGTAACGTTAGAGATGTCTGAGCTCTTATATGCTCAACGTATATGTTCTAACGCGACTAAGATTCCGATGAAAGAATTGCGTCAGAATGGACCGTCAATTAAGAATGCTATATCACGTGAAAATGGTAAAGTATTTATCAAGGAATTCCCCCCTGCTACTATTACCCCTAACCAACTTAAAGCGTTTATTAAAAAGTTTGGCGAACAAGGTATTAAACTAGACGCTATTGTTTTAGATTATCTTAACTTATTACATTCTACAGTTGGTAATAATTCTTATGAGCGAATAAAGAACGTAACCGAGCAAGTCCGGGCTATGTCGTATATGTTTGAGTGTCCTATAATTAGTGCTACTCAACTTAACCGTAGTGGCTTCGATCAAGACAACCCTGAGTTAGCTACTATCTCTGAATCTATAGGACTTGCTGCTACTGCTGATGTTATTGCGTCAATTTACCAGAATGAAGAAGATCGCGAGTTAGGTATTATTCGTTTAGGTATGATGAAGAATCGATATGGTATGAGAGGTACTACTCAAGCTATGAGAATTGACTATTCTACCTTGACTATTGAACAGGCGGATGATATAGATCTAGAAGAAGCTGAAGACGATACACTTAACGCTTTAGCGGCGCTTGCAAGATAGAAAAGTCTATATAAATAGACTTAGTGAATGTATTAGTATTTACAGATACTGATTTAGATGGATCTGGTTCAGCTCTATTTATTAAATGGTTATATGGAGCCAAGTTAAACGAGTTTGTAGTTATAGAGACTACAGAATCGATGGTTGTTAATGAATTCAACAACCGAAAGCATTCACTCGATCACTATGATAAAATATTCGTCCTAGATCTATGTTTAAATGCAGAACAAGCAATGAGTATAGACAGATCTAATGTTGTAGTTATCGACCATCACCTATCACATGCACAAATTAAAGGTAAGTATGTAAAAAGTAAAGCCATTGTAGAAAGCGCGTCATCATGTATAGGCTTGTTAAGAGATAAATTTAAATCTCATATAGAGTTAACAGAAGCACAAGACAAACTTATCGATTATATTGATGACTATGATAGCTATGGTCTCAAATATAAAGATTCATTCAAACTAAATGCTATCCATACAACATACAACAGACCAAAAGTCGATAAATTTATCGAAGCCTATAAAGATGGATTTAAGCCGTATACAGTACAGGAGAAAAATGCTATTAAGCTGTTTATACGTAAGTTCAGAGATCAATTTAACGATGGTGTACATATCGGTATGATTAAAAACTACAAAACAGTAGCGATCTTCGCCGATTATGCAATAAGTGAAGTTGCAAACTATATGGTGACTAAGCATGACGCTCAAATAGGTATAGTAGTTAATTTAAAAACTAATACTGTATCATTTAGACGGTGTATGCATTGTGATATCGATCTTAGTATACTGGCTAAAACGTTTTGTAACGGCGGTGGTTCGCATAAACTAGCAGGTGGTAAGCTCACAATGGAATTCGCAAATTTAATTAAAAACTTTAATCATGTCCAATAATTTACCTTCCACTTCGCTTATAAATTATGAAACAGAACACTTGCTTCTTTGTTTTTGCACATATTGTAGTTTGTTAAAAGGTAAGAAGCTATCACTTCAGAATGTGTTTGTGTTGTTTCTTAAAGAAAGACGGTTAAGAGACTTATTAAAACAACTATTAACAGTTGATACTAGCTTTGAATTAGTTAAAATATTCTTACAGTTTGATCCAACGATCTCACAATCTAAGTACATTACCAAGTACTTAAATAATACTAAGAATATTGATATATGATAAGCAAAAAGGAAGAAGCAATTTACAATAGCTATTTGTATGCTTCTAGATCCGCTCAAAATAAACCTACACGGTTTAGAAAAGACTTTACTAAACTTAAAGACGAAGATTTTATAGCAGTTAAGAAACTATCGCTATTTTTTAACAAGCATAGCAACATAAACTACCATGATTGGTTTATAGCACCTTTTAAGGTATATTCTAAGGACGATTATTACGATCTTAAATTTTATAATACACGTAAAGCTCTGAAATGTTATACAATATACATGAAAGAGAAAGAGGTAACTGATCCGGATAGTGAAGAGAGTATAAAAACCTTTAAAGAAGGATTAAAATTTGTAGTAGGGTTTTGTAAAACTAACCAACTAACACTACCTCAATACATCAACCATGTTACAGGAAATATGCCAACATTCGTATTACATCTTCAAGAACATAAGGTTAATTTTTATTTACTACACGCATTAAAGGTTGACTCGGTAGTAAAAACGGTCGAATCGAGTGTATTAAATTTTATTGTTCAAGACTTCTTTAGTATATTTTCACAAACTAGAACAAAATTTTACAGTTCTAATGTGTTAAAAACAAAAGCAAAAAATGGTATAAAAATTATCACTGATATGCTTGACTGTGAAAGGAACTAGCGTATAATACATGTATGAGTGCATTTAATATGTCAATGTTCGAAAGCATCAAAGGAGCTCTTGCTTCAAGTGAGAGTAAAAACCAAAGCAACTATAACGAAATCCTTACCTGCAAGCCAGGTAATACCTATACAATTAGACTTCTGCCTTTCGCGAAGTCTCCAAAAGATACATTCTTCCATTATTACAATCATGGTTGGGTATCTTTTGCTACTGGGCAATATGTTCAAGCTCTAAGTCCACAGACTTACGGAGAGCGTGATCCTATTGCAGAAGAACGATTCCGCTCATCTCGAATGGGTACGGATGAAGAGAAAGAAAAAGCTCAAGCTATTCGTCGTATTGAAAAGTGGCTTGTTAACTGCTATGTTATCGATGATCCTACTAATCCGGATAATAACGGTAAAGTAAAAATGCTCCGTTACGGTAAACAGCTTCATAAGATTATTACCGAGGCTATTGAAGGTGAAGATGCTGAAGAGTTCGGTCCTCGTATTTTCGATCTTGGTCCTGAAGGTGTTAACTTTAAGGTAAAGGTTGAGCAGCAAGGAGATTACCCAACATACGTTTCATCTCGTTTTACTACTGCTGGTAAGATCGACTTATCAGAAGATCAGCAGAAAGAGATCTATGAAAATGTATTTACCTTGACAGAGGTTTTCCCTCTTAGATCTTACGACGAACTTAAAGATATGCTTAATGAGCATTACTTTATGAAAGTAGAAGAAGAAGTACAAGCTGCAGCTCCTGTAGCTGAAGCTGCACCGCCGTGGTCTGCGCCTGCTACTGAAACTGCTCCTGTTGCAGAGACTGCTAGTACCGCAAGTGTTGAAGATGATATTGATGAGCTTCTTAAGGATCTGTAATAATGACAAATGACGAAAAGTCAGCGTTATTGCAGTTTATGGGAACTGTATACGGTGAACAAAAAAAACAAGATACTATGTTAGTTGGTCAATCAACTAATCTGAGACCTACTTCAGACGGTGTTAAACAAGCATTTGATAGGGCCTTAAAGGCACCAACAGTAAATGAACCTCCAAGACAAATTCAACAAGCTCCTGTACAAAACCCTCAGCAAACTACGCCGGCTCCTTCCGAGGGGCCGGCTGTAGCCCCGGGACCGGTATCAGTAGAACAAGCAACTCGCGAGTTAGCAGAAATAGCAACTACACCAATACAAGAAGAAGTAATTCAGCAACCAGTTACACAACAAGTAGTTGATGTTGACCCTAATCAGTTTGAGTTTGACTTTTCAGAACCCGGTAAAGTAGATAAGCTTATCGAGTTAGCAGAGAAACAAGCTAGGGGTATTGATAGTGTAAATGACAGTCTAAAGGAATTAATTAAACTTCAACAATTGCTAATTAAGTCTAATAAGGTAAAATTAACAAGTAATGGATCGCGTCCTAAAAATAACAAATCGTAGTGAGTTCTTAAGATATCTTGATTCTGTATCTAAGATTAACGATAGTGCTATTTTTGAAATAAAGCCTGAGGGTATTAGCTGCTTAGTTTCATCGGCAGATAGTACCCTTGTGCTATTTTCAGAATATGCTTTAGCTTCTGAATTTACAACTACAATAAATGTACCGGATATTAAGAAGTTGTTTCGTGTTGTTGAGACAATTAACGAAGATGTAGTTAATCTTAATATTAATGGAAACAATATAGAGTATAAAGGTAAAGGTGTTAAGTTTAAGTATCATTTATTTGAAGAAGGATTTTTATCTAAGCCTAATTTAAATCTTGATAAAATACGAAGCTTTAAGTTTGATATTACTTTTGAAGTAGTTAGAAATACTATACAACAATTATTGAAAGGTAGTACATTTGCATCAGAAACTAACAAAGTTTATCTCTATACAGAAGATGGTGAGTTAAAGGCAGAGTTAACAGATAGAGCGCGGCATAATACAGATAATTTTGCTATTACTATAGGCAAGGCGGAATATAATTTGAAGCCGATACCAGTTAACTTTGATAATATTAGATTACTATCAAATGTAAACGATACGTATGTTTTCAATATAAACACAGACTATGGCGTTGTAGTTATTGATAATTGCAGTGATCATACTAAATTAAAGTATATTATATCCTCTCTGACACAATGATTAATAAACATACAAAAAATAAACTTAAGACAGCAGGTTACTTTATTAAAAGATTACGTGATAGTGGTTTCGAAACTATACGTATCTTTAATGGATATGGGAATGCTGATTCACGTAAGTGGACTATATTAGTTGATCCAGGTAAAACTTCATTGTTTATTACATGCTTCGAAAATAGGCCATTTAAGGACGAGTATTTGTTTGCGTTTGATGATGGTAATCGAATCTTTAAAAACGGTTATAGCTTAAAGACACATTCTATAGAGGTTGTAGTTAATAAGCTACTAGACAACGGAGTGTCGCAGGTAAAGGATAAATAAATTTATGAGCGAAAAGCAAGAGCCTGACGATGAAATACGCGAACTTATAGAAGCAGCTCTTAAGTCTAACTTAGTTAATCAAAAAGAATATAAAAGTAGAGGTCAATTAATTGAAGCCATTAAAGCAATAGTCTTTGAGTACTTAGATAGCTTTATAGTTATAGGATATGACTTTGACGGTAAGGTTGTACAGTTAGAAGGAGCTCCTTCTAGCCAACAACAAGACGCGTTAGACACTCTATTAGTAAAATACTTTTGTATGAGAACAGGATATGACCCAACGAAAGGCCCGCTATAAAGAACGTGAAGCTTACGCTGTTCATCATGGTGATCACGCTGGTAAGATGTTTATTATTGTAAGTGTAGAGGCAGATACTGTAAACTGCTTAGTAATTCCAGACATGGAAAATATCAAAGTTCCTTTTGAGTCGTTTGAACGAGGAAGGAACACTGATATAATAAAATATGTAGAGAGACTATCTAAGGATGTCTATAATGTAGTTAAGAAACAATATAAGAAAAATGAAAACGCTAATAATTGACGGCAATAATCTCATACACCGTACTTTTTGGACTGCAAAAACGCAATCTAAACGCAATGGTGTAGATACACAAGAAGAGATAGCCAACTTTCATATTTACTTTACTCTTAATGCTATTCATTCTTATGTAACTAAGTATAAGCCAACAAAAACAATTGTTGTATGGGATGAAAAGGTAGATTATAAGCCTAATATCCGTAAAGAAGAGATGGAGGGTTACAAAGGTAACCGTTCTAAAGATAGTACACCACATGAACAAAATGAGACCATTAAAGCTATGCTTAGTGGGTTGGGTATACCGTCAATATTTCCACGCGAACGTGAAGCAGATGATATTGTAGCGTATATTTGCAAGACAACAGAAGGTAAAAAGGTCATTGTTTCGGTTGATAGAGACTTTCTTCAATTAGTTGATAAAAATACTATACTGTTTGACCCGATACGTAAGCGTGAGTTTGTTATTGATACGTTTAAAGAAGATACTGGGTACGATATGAGTGTATGGCTAAAGGCAAAATGCTTATTAGGTGATAAATCTGATAACGTTCCCGGAATACCAAGATTCGGTAAAGCTAGAGTTCAAAAGTGGTTAGATGGTGAAATAGAGCTAACACAAGAACAGCAAGAACACTACGAAAAGAATATGAAAGTGTTTGATCTTAACGAGGTTATGTCACACGAGTCAGAATGCATGTATTATAGTAAGCAACTTGATCAAGACACGACTACTGATTGGGTGTATTTTATAGATATGTGTAATAAAAGGAACTTTACCAACATACTTAAGAAAAAAGAAGTATGGCACACGTCGTTTATTCTATCTAGTAGGTTAGAATCGTTATTAGGATGACGTTACCTGAAGACTTTGTTGTAGTTAAGTTTTATGAGATAGGTTATAGACCTATTTACAATAAATTTAACAGCGTATATCAATGTGCCTGTCCGATATGTCGAGAGGGTAAGTCTCTTAATACGAAAAGAAGGTGCTTTTATATACCTAAAAATGATAACGTATTTTGTCACAACTGTGGTTGGTCGTCAAAACCGCTAAAATGGATAAAAGAGGTTACAGGTGCTAGTGATGCTGAAATTATTGGCGAGCTTAAGGAGTTTACACCAGATATTGACTCATTAACTAGCACACAAGAAGAAGTACCAAAAATTGTAACAGAAACACTTCCGGTAGATAGTATAAATCTATCGGATAAGACTCAACAAGACTTCTACAGCAATAATATTATAGTTAGAGCTTGTAACTATGTTATTAAATCTAGACGACTTGATACTGCATGTAATAGACCTGATAATCTATATGTATCTTTAACTGATAAAGTTCATAAGAATAGAATAACAATACCTTTTGTTAATGAGCATAGTGAGATAGAGTTCTATCAAACGAGAACTGTAATGACGTCAGATCTCAAAACAAAGCCCAAATATTTAGGTAGGGTAGGTTCCGAGAAAACCTTGTTTAACATTGATAAAGTTGATAGTAATCATAGTAAAGTTTATATATTCGAGGGTCCGTTAAATGCGTTTTTTACTAAGAACTCTGTGGCTGTAGCAGGTATTACAGAGCGTGGAAAATCGTTTACAGTCCGACAGCAACAGCAGTTAGATGGTGTGTTAAAATTCTATGATAAGGTGTGGATCCTCGATTCTCAGTGGGTTGATACTGCGTCATTGATAAAGTCAGAAGTATTACTTAAACAGGGAGAGAGCGTGTTTATATGGCCCGAAAAATTTGGTAAACGCTTTAAAGACTTTAACGATATTGCTATCGAATGTAAGGTAGATGAGATAGGCTGGGAATTTATAGAAAAAAATACCTTCGATGGACTCGAAGGTATTGTAAGATTGAGTGAGATTAAAAAATCGGTTAATCTTAAACGTGCTTAAACGTTGGGTTATCAGTTTGAGCTAAATAGCCTCTAAAAGATTCTGCTAATGAAGCTAATTCAGTTGCTACACGCGCGATCTTACGTTGCTCAGACTGTTTCATTCTATCAAAAATAGTATCAGCTTCTGCTTGTGCTAAAGCAGACTGAATAGAGTTATCCTCACCGTTAAGATACTGTAGGAACTTATCCATTTCACCTACCCATCCAGTAAGCTCTGTTCTCATTTTCGCGGCATGCTCAGATTGCGCTCTTGCTGCTTCAACTGCAGGATCTGCTTCAACCTCAGCCTCATCAACTTCCATATCAACATCAAAATCACCAGCTTCAGTATCTACATCAAGTTCAGCCTCAAAAGCCTTTTCTTCTTCTGTTGCCTCTTCAAGCGTTTTAAAAAATCTCTTTTCGAACTTTGTCATGTAATTATTTATGCTCGAGCATAAATATTT
>Ga0315320_10001567_pt1 | contig 18927 bp, 29 predicted proteins | sample M140m21515metaG_FD_203458 | JGI IMG/M metagenome (GOLD analysis project Ga0315320, IMG submission 203458) | Ammonia-oxidizing marine archaeal communities from Monterey Bay, California, United States - M1 40m 21515 | ecosystem: Environmental > Aquatic > Marine > Coastal | place: USA: California... | reverse complement strand
CCAATATAAAGAATATTCTAATAAAAATGCTTGTCCGAATGAAGCCAGCATGGAAAATAAAATGATATTTTTTGCTATATTATTAATTTATTTTGTTAAAAGTTTCTTTTTATGGGATAATTTAACCGATAGAACCAGATTAAACCGTATGACCCCAGCAATTGATGTATGGGTCTTACTTGATACTATACAAGAATATGGATTTAATTTAATTATTTATTGTACTAATATTTGGCTGGTTTATGTAGCAAATGATCCCGGAGATATGGTTATGGACGCTCTAGCTATGGAATTTATTATGAATCTTGATAACGAATTTATGACAATGTATTTTGATTGTTTGCCTGAAGTTGGGGAAGAAATTTATGATAATGATTTTGTAACATATAGAGATAATGTGTTATTAATTGAACACGAGAAAAAGAAATGTTGTTTCAACTGTATGCGAAAAAGTTTTTATTTTCCATTCAAAATATTGGTTTTGGCTTTATTCTTATTTCCTACTTTTTGTTTAGTCATAATGTTTTCAGGGACATATTGTAAATAAATTGAATTAATAATATTATTCTAATAAATTATTATAATAATATGTCCGCAAACAAATTAAAAAGTAACACAATTCCTCAATTATTTAATGTGGTAAAAAAAAATAAAGAGATATATGGTGCAATCACAAATTATATTGGAAATGATTATAAACATAAAGTCACTCATTGTCACCCATCTGACTCTATAGTTAAATTAGGAACAATCAATCATTATGATATAAATTTATGTATTTTAAATCCACATACATTTTATTATAATAAGGTTCCCATATATATCAAAGTTTTAAAAGGGGCTGCTTATGTTGATCTAGAAGTTGAACATAAAGTTAATCCCGGATTCATGATCAGTCAAGATATGAGTTTAAAATTATGTCAACCCCATACTTTATCAAACAATAATATGGGGACAAATATATTATTAACTATTAATAAAACAGTTAATAGTAATGAATTACCTCTTTTGTAAAAAATGTTGAATCGCTATTATAAAATAATTACAATTTTTTTCCTTGTAATCTTGTGATATATTTTTTAAATAATTATTAATAGTATTATAACGTAAAAATATATGTTCATTATAAAGTCTTATTATTTTTGTTAAATGATATGTATCTAATATTGAAAAAATTTTTATTATTCTCATCCAATGTGTTTTATCCTCTAAATACCAAAAATGCCCAAAAGTGGATTTTAAAGATTCAAAAAAACTCTTTATGATTGGATCTTTTTTTATTATTTCTTTAACTATTATTTTTTCATCAATATTATTTACTGGTTCGTGCAATATTTTAAAATCATCATTGATTTTTTCATCGTCGTCCATATAAAACATTAATAAATAATAATATTTTTTTTTTATTATTATTTATTTATTGCTTCAACATATTTGACCGGGTTTCTCTTCTTTTACGATATTCTATATAATGACTCATTTTTTTTCCTTTTCTAGTATTCCAAAAATCTATTGATTTATTCCTTTCCAATGACCAACAAGTAGATACATTATTATAAATCCAACATACCCCTTCTTTATCAATAACACCATGTTTATTCAATGGGACCAAATATCTTTGGTCATTCCAATATTTTAATACGCCTTTAAATTCTACTAAATTTTTATTTTCATCATAAAATATTTTATTAGTAAATACTTCTTTTTCCTCATTCCATACCCAACCATCGCCAGCTACTATTTCTTTTGGTGATTTTCCCAAATATACTTTTTTTGAAAAACAATGCGGTAAATATTTTTGTAAATTCATTAACTCATCATCCGTCACCGTCGATTTGATCTTTTCTCTTTTTTCTGTATGTTCTAAATAATATGTCATTGATCCAGGAATTGCTTTATTATTTTTAAATTTTTCACCCGTGTATTCTTCTATGCGACTTATAGTCATGTAAATCTATTTATGATTATTCTTTTAATATCATTTAATTATTATTATAAACTTTCATCCGAATCCTCCTCCATTTCAACTTGAGATTCACCATCCTCTTCCATTTCGCTATCTAAATCTCTAGGTTTTATTATTATTTTACGGTTTCGCAATTGAGGTATATTAAAATTGAAAATATCTCCACTTTTTGTTTTATGTGCCATCATCTTTTCATCACAAATACAATCTCTTTTTTTTTTACCACAATACTTTTTATGATAATCTAAAGCGCCATCACAATAACCTCTTCTATGTTCACCAACTAATTCTTGTTCTCTGCCACCAGCTTCTAAGAAACCCAAATTATATCCTTCTGTATATTCTCTCATTTGATTTAAACGTAATTGTCTATGAAATAATGTTTTATTGTATTTCATTTGCCTTTCTATACGACCATCTAATCTATCAAGTTTAATTAATGTGCTTCTCAATAAATTCCTTTTCTTTTTATATTGTCTTTTTAATGAACTATAAGATGCTTCCAATTCCTCATCATCTAATTCTCTCCAATCTGTAAAATCATGACGACACATCGCACAAGTTGGGCTTTGTTTTAACCAAGTAAAAAAACATTTATTACAATAACTATGTCCGCATTCTGATTTTATAAAATCTATTTTTTCTGGATTTTTATAACAAATACAACATTGATTATTTAAATCGTCATATTCTAATGGTTCCTGTCTATAATCACGTGCTGGCATTTGAGCCACACCAGAAACATCATCTGTTAAATCTCCAAAACCACTATTACTTATTCTGTTTAATAAATCACTTAGAACAGGGTGTATTTCTTCTTCAGACATTTATAAGAGTATATAGTAATTATTTTAAGTCAATTAAAAAATTTTTTAATATTAATTATAATACAAATTTAATCATCTGGATGACTAGGATTCGGTGTAAATGTATCAAATAGATGTTCTATTATAGTTCTTTGACTTACTATATCATTACTATTAACAATTGGGCGGATGTTGACGGGTTGTAAGGAGTTTACAAATTCCCTGAATTGTTGTGGATTAAGACTCCTGTTTCTCCAATTTGATTGTCTAACTATTGATGGTGGAGTGGTTGGTTCACGCGGAGATTGAGGTGGTGTGACTAGAGGTCCTTCTACTAATTCTGGCATATCACCATAATCTTCATCAACTGACATATCTGAACCAGACTCTTCCCTATCAGCCCAATTGATATAGTCATAACTATCCCAATTTATTTCATCTACCTCACCCGCTTCTAACACCGGGCGATGATTTCCCTCATTAGGACCATCATATTCTGTCCACATACACATGGTTTTTCTATTTTCATGACCCGCAAATTCAAGTGGAAGGTCAAACATATTCGTTTCAGAAATATCCACCTCATCATCTATACAAGGTGTGTATTCTTCTCTGACTGCTAGTTCATCTTCCAACCAACTAAAATTTTTTTGAAATAATTCTTTATGAACTATTTTCATATCAGTTCTCCATCTGTCTTTTCCTCTGTGAATTGCCAATCTTTCTCTACGTTTCATACACTTTTCCCATTGACTTCTATTGCTTTTGTATAATCTCATTTCTTCCAAAATTTCCTCATTACGCCGTATTGAATTCTCCATATTTTCATTTGTATACATTAATACTTTTTCCTCTTGCTTTAACTCTTGAAGTTCTTCATTCTTCGCTTTTAATACTCTATTCCTACCACATATTTTTTCATTTACACGATCATATTCTTCATACGCATCGCGCACTTGTTCGCGGATTTCTCCACGGCGGTCCAATAAATTTGTTAATGCTAATTCTTCACTCCTATCACGCTGTATTAATTCTTCACGGCAATTTGGACATTTATTACTTTGTTTGGTCCATTCCCAAAACTCTTCACAGGAGAAATAATGACCACAGCTTGTTTTTACACAATCTTTGTAATCTATTTTTTCCTGAGTAATAGTGCAAGTAGGCGTTGAATCATCTTCTTTAATCCCCATATCAACCAATAGTTGATCTGCTTTTGGATTTAATTTCCCTGCTTTCCACTCCTGAACACGCCTAGCATGTTCCTGTAAAGCGGCGACGCATTTTAAAGTATTTGTTGTTGTTGAATCTGACATATTTTATTACAGATTTAATATGTAATAAAATCATTTCAATTTAATTATTATATTTAATATTTAGAAATACTATAATGAAAGTAGATGTAGACACTAAAGAACGTATGAAAACAATATTTATTTTTTTATTACAAAGTTATAAGGTATTAATGGGAAGTATGTTGGTTTTATTTGTTCCACAATCGTGTGAAAATTCTGTTTGTAGTATCACAGATAATTTATATAGAGAAGGTGAATTACATAGAACAAGTTTGGCTTTTAATTTTTTATCAACATTATGTTTTGTTACTTGTTATACTATTGAACTGAATAGAGAAAATTGGTGTATAGAACATTTGGATATATCTGATGACTATGGGGATAATAATTTACCATTAGTTTTAAAAGAACGTCCCGAATTAGAAAAGGCATTACACAAAATAAATGATAGATATTATTATAGTTCACAAATTACAGCTGGTGTATATTCTGTTAATTTGGTTTTATCTACAACGTCTATATATTTTAATCACTCCGGAACTAATACTATTACTGCCTACTTTAGTTTTGTAATATTAATATTAATGAAATTATATAATTCAATATTTATATCAAATGACTCTAAAAAAAACAACATGGCATTGAGTGCATATATGTCAGAACTACAATCATATAATGTAATTGATAAAGATTATATAAACGGAAATGAAAACGAAGAAAAAGTTTCTGAATATGAAATGTCATCTGATAACAAAAGTGAACTCAAATCAAATAATGTTATTATACCAAATTTAACACTGGTTTAATTATTGTTCTTCTAGTTCAGGTTGGCAATATGGCATTTCCCATTGATTTTCTCTAGTCTCTCTGTTATGATAATAAAAAGTACCTGTATCATATTTTACTGGAAACCAGCCACATTGATCCATGACAGCCACTTGTGTTCTAGATGGAAAATTTACTCCTACCTGATTTATTTCTTGACAATTTCTTGAACAAGGTGCGGACAACTGAGATAGAGCTGGCACTGCTAATAACATAAAATAAAAAAATTTTTTAAACATTGTATATTATTATACAAATATTTTTTTAAATAATTCTAACGGTATATTAATAAGGTTATGGCACCAAAACTAAAATTGTCTCTATTGTGAAGTTTTATTTTAAATCCTTTATTTTTTTTGTCTAGTAAATATTTTTTCTTTAATTTTTTTATCTTTTTTTTCATTTCCTTTAAATTATCTACAAAAAGTGGACTAAAGCTAAGACCATCTGGATAATAAGTGAACTGTAACAATGTTTTATCATTTCTTTGAGACACAACATTGAGATAATTTTCATTAAACCGTCCTTTACCATATCTTTGATGTTGAAGACATCTTGTTCTTGTCTCTTCATATTGTATTTTACCATGATTATATCTATAATAACGACGTAAATCTTCACCTTTCCAACTACTGTTTCTTGGAGCACCAAATAGTTCCAAATTATCTATTTCATTTTGATATGGTAATCTTAACGGATAATCCAAAATTAAATCAAATGAATATTTTAAAAACAATTTTAATTCCGTGATATAATTATTGATTTCTCTCCATTTTTTACAAACAGGAGATAAATAATATATATCAGAATAATGGAAATAATTTTTTATTATATTTGATTCAATCTCTTCGGGTAGTTTGTTTATCATTTATTTTATATTAATATTGTTAATAAATCATTAAACTACTTCAATTTAATATATATTAATTAAATTGATTAAAGAAATCACTATATATATTAATATAAAAATGGCAGGATTATTATTTCACAATAACACAGTTAGTATGAACGATGTATGGTACGAATCACATTTCGCACTATTAAAATCAGTATGTATGGAGTTGGGACAACCAGATAAAATTAATGAATTACAGGAAAAATTACTAGGGAATAAGATGAAGATTAAGAAAATGAAAGATCCGACTTTGCCCAAAAAAGCTAAGTCTGGATTTATGTTCTTCTGTGATGAACATAGACCAAAACTAATTGACGCACAAAGAAAGAAAAATAAAAAGGTTGTTATTTCTGAAGTTGCGAAAGAATTGGGTAAAAAATGGGGCGCACTTAAAAGTAAAACAAAATATGATAATTTAGCAGCAAAAGATAAAGAAAGATATGCTGAAGCCATGAGTGAATATAATGAAAAAAATGGTTTAAATTAAAATAATTATAGTATATTAGTATGGATAACTCTGGATTACAAAAAATAGATGGTATTTGCTCTAAAATAAAAAATGCGGTCAAAGAATTAGAACAAGCTATTACAGAGGAAGAAGAAAAGCAACTTAGCGAAGAAGAACAGTGGAGGAGATATTGGAGACAAAGAGAATTAGATAGACTACGTAGACAAAGAAGTTTGCCAGCGGGTCATACGGTTCCAGTAGAAAATAATTCTCACGCATTATTTTATAATACTTTAAGAAGTCATCACAAATAATAATTAAAAAATTTTTTTATCAATTATTATTTACAGTTTTTACGCTTACGGCAAGTATATTTTCTTTGTTTTTTTCTTTTACGGGATCTTTTTCCTGTGTTCTTTCTTCTTCTTTTTTTTCTTTTGCGTGTAAAAGATCTAAATTTCTTAGGACCACCCAACTTTATTTTTAATTTCATTGTTTTATGTTTTTTTTCTTTAACATATTGTTGAACGCTTTTATCATTTATTACTTTAATAATATTGGCTTTTTGAAGAGAAGTTAAAGTTTTAGATCCGCCTTTACGCGTTTTTCGCATTTTCATTTTTATATTCTTTTTAGATTTTTTTTTCCCTCCTCTCCAATTATTACTTTCAAATTTTTTTGGAAAATCACCAACTAACTCTTGGGGTACATTTATCTTATGTTTATCTCTCATTGATGCTAAGGCTTTTTGTCTTCCATCATTTTTTCCTTTTGACGCGTGTAAATCAAGATATGTATTAAACCACTTTTTAAATTTTGTCTCATCTGAAGTCATCGCTTGTTTTTCCATTACAAACAAACCAAACCAAGGAAATTTATTATTATAATTATAAATAACAGGCCAACCTGTATATTTACCTATTTTTCGCTTTTTCCCCAATACATATCCTTCATATTCGTAAGTACCCCAAGCATCAGCGGGTCTTCCCGTAATAATAGAACCACGACATATTTTTCCAGGACATGATGGTGGCTTTTGCGAATCCGCTCTTACTATTTTCATTTTTTCCACCGGTAGTGCTTTTTTACATTCAGCTGGAATTTTACATAAAGGATCATTACACGTTTCAGGGTTAGGACATCGGAACTTTTTACACGTTTTATGAGGTTTCCATTCTTTACATTTCTTTTCATCTTCTTCTTTTTTTGCATCTTTTATTTTATTAATACTTTCCCGTCTCAAAGGAACTCCTATTTTTTTTGATAGTATTGCGAGTATTTCTGGTTCAATTTGTAATTTATACTGCGGATTACTTTCTATAACTTTTTTTGCTAAGTTTAACCATATTTTATGAATGCTTGATTCATCTTTTACTCTTTTAAATTCGGGATGATCTAATGTCCATTTATATGTTTTTGTTAATACTTCTCCGATTAGTTCTGCTAATTCAGAAGCCAATAATTCCGAATTGGACGCGTTTACTTGGGGTAAATCAATCCATTTTTCTTGTGTAACTTTATTAAAGTATTTGGGTATATCTATTTTATATTCCATAGATTTTTCTTTTTGTTTTGCTAATCTATATGATATTATATTAAGACGTCCTCCCCGCATATATATATATATATATATAACAATATTATATCGAATCTAACTGTTCTCTTCTATTTATCATAGGATATAGTTGTTCATCAAGTTTATATCTTAATAAAGAAGCCCATCCTGCTGTTGAAAAGACAAAACAATGCCATAAAGAATGATATTTTACATATGTTTCATTATAAAATTGTTTACTAGCAATAGAATACATAATTATAGCCGTGATTCCACAAGCACAAAATAAAAAGGATAGACATTTAAACCGCAATAAATATCTCCAAATAGTTCTCCATTTTATTATTAGTATAAAAAAACTACAAATTGATAAATACCAAGTAATAATTAAATCACGATTTAAATTTTCCCATAAATAAACTATTAAAACAATATTTTCAACGGCAAAACTTGTTATATAAAATTGCGGTTCTCTAACCCTTGAACCATACAGTACAGTTGTAAATATTAAACTTGAACATGCATAACCATCTAATAAAGCCCAATTGTCATAATCATAATCACTGGTAAATACTTCATCTTCAGGCAAGCTATGATGCGAATGATATAAAAGAGAAAAAGTTACGGCATATATGAATTTAATTAACATGAAAATACTAGATGCATCTTTACGTCTTTTCCAACTCCATAAAAATACACCCATTGGAAATAAAGCAGTGCAATGCGTTGTTAATAACCACGAGTCCAACATTGCATAAATGTATATACAAATCTTTATTATTGTTTGTTTAATTTATAAGCGTAAAAAAATTTACTATGTATATATATATATATGAGCCAACTAGTAACGGTTGTAACATTTCTTACATTTTTTATAGAAGCAATGCTTCATTATACAATAGGTATAAATTCTGGTAAAAGAAGATTTATAATTAATATGCCCAAAACGAATGATTTAATTAAAATCATTACAGTATTACTTTTTTTTAGTATTTTAAATGGTATAATTGTTTCTTCTTGTCAGAAAATTTTTGATTTTTCTTAAACGATTACTTCAATATCTGTATCATAAATTGTTTTCGTTACTTTTTTCGTATTTTTTTTTGAAAACAGTTTGTCTTCGGGTATAAAGATTACTTTTTCATTTTCATAATACTTTAACCAATTACTTGGAGGTTTTTTAGTTTTACCATAATATTCTACAGCTAGTTTATGTTTTAACATAAAATTAGCTATATTTGTTTTTCTATAATAAACATCTGCTAACACTCTACCATATTTATCATTAGATACATTTTCTAGTTTTACAGTCTTATTCAAAATCATTGTTGATAATTTTGATTGTGCTATTTTGGCCACCAATTTTTCGTTTTTATCGTGACTTTTCATTTCCGGACAATCAATTCCCCTTATTCTAACACTCCATCTATATAATGGTGATTTTCTATATGGTAATTTACTGGCTACAGTAATTGTATCACCATCATATACTTTAATCACTCTTCCACCAGTAATAGGTGGTTTAAATGGAATGGTATCTTCCCATATCACAGAAGGCGCACGTGCGGCACTATAACAACGGGATAATTTCGGAAAACAACTTAATTTGCGTAGAAAATTCATTTAAAATTATTATTAATTTTAATCTTTAATTCAATTTAATAATATCATCTAATTATAGGTATGTTAGATTCACTTTTAATTGTAAGGGGAAATGGCCCTATTTTAATTACTGGACCCCACTCAGTAAAAACTATTAGAAATAAAAATAAAATTCATCATCAGGAAGAATATATTTATGATATAGTTCATAAATTATATAAATTATTAGGACCAAAATTATGCACTGTTATGACATGGAATATTGATTTTTTTGAAGATACAAATTTATATCCATCTGATCCTAATTTTGTTCAAAATATAGAAAAATCAATTTGGTTTAAACAATTAAAAAATTTTAAAAGAAAAAAACCCAAGTTTTATTTGCATTTAGATTTACACGGTATGAAAAATGATAGCACAAAAAACCACATTGAGATTGGTATGAAAGCTGTTCAATTACATAGGCCCGGTTTATCGCAACACATGAAACCTGTTATTGATGATCAATTTAAAAATTTAGGAGTTCCATATAGTTTTAATTCACATTTTCAAGGTTGGGGAATGAATAAGTATACAGTAGCAAATCAAGGTGTTTTATTGGGTTTTTTTAGCATTCAACTAGAAATATCTACTGACATTAGAAAACGTATTAAAAATAGTAATGTATTTGCTAAAAAATTTGTAAAAGGTGTGCGTGAAATTTATAAACAATGGAAAATAGAAATGAAAAAACCAGAACATCACAAAAAAACAATTAAATGTATTAAAAAAAAAAGAAGAAATAAAACTAAAAGGAAGAAAAGGAAATAATCTAACTTTTATATATATCTATTAATGTCTATAAAAGTTTTATCATACAATACTAGTTGGGAATCATCCCAACCAAAACCAAATTGGAATAATCCTAACCCTTATGAACCTGACGCAAAAGATGAACAAGCACAATTAGACGCGAAACACGCCACAGCAATTGCGGCGTGGAAGGCAAAACCGGAAAATGCTAACAAGCCATGGTGGGCAATAAATAGTTGGAAAAAAGAACAAGCCATCAAAACTGGAGAGAAATGGATGTCTGATTGGGGAGATGGTGATGATGGTATAGGTAAAATGTGTGGAGATCCAAATGACCCAACAAAAGTGGAGAGATGTCGTGACAATATATTTTCAATAATAAAAGAAGGAAATTATGATTTAGTTGGTATGCAAGAATATGTTCATGAATGGGAAGGTAAAACTGTATATTCAAAAAGAATGCAAACATTAGAACCAAAATTAAAATTAGTTATGAACATAGAACCAATAAAAATAACTTTTGATCGTGGTAAAACATTCAAACAAATTGATATTGCGTCATTGTATAATACAGAAAAATTTGAATTATTAGGACAATGCTCAATGGAATTATTAGAAAATGATGGTAGGCCAGTATTGGTTTTACATTTAAAAACAAAAAATAAAAATGAACATATTCTCTTTGTTAATGCTCATATGCCACAGCCAAATGCGGTTCCAAGAATGGAAGGATATAGTGGAGATAAAAATGATAATAGTGCAAAGGGAAAGGTTTTGGGAGATACAATTACAAATTTAATTACACAAAAATTACCACAAGCTGCTAGTAACACTCATATAAGAATTATTATGGTAACTGATTCAAATGATTTTACAGATAAATATGTAAAAAAAATTAAAATATTAGGAAAAGATTTATATCACGGTAAGAATTATAAAAAAACTTGTTGTACTACATTAGTTAATCCAATAAAATGGACTCCTTCAACACATTATCCATCGTATGCACCACTTATGGGCGCAACGGTTGGAGAAGAATTTACACTAACTAGAAATAATCGTAGAGTGCGTTTTGGTGACATTATATTGGATTCAGACTCTGAAATTAATAGTTTAGATTATAAGTATCCCAAAGAATTAACCGGTGAGCCATACTCGGATCACGCTCCTATTGAAATTGAATTAAATGAAAATACTGTAGAAGAAGTTATGTTAGGAGGAAAAAGAAAATCTCGTAGGAAATCTAGGAGGAGAAGGAGAAGGAGGACTAAAAGAAAAACAAGAAGGAAAAGAAAATCTCGTAGGAAATCTAGGAGAAGAAAAAGAAGAACTAAAAGACGTAAAAAAAGATAATATAAATAGTTAAAAATAACTTTAATTATTTATATATAATGACAGCATTATTAGATGTTTATAAAATTACTGGTAAAATAGATAAGAGTGTCAGAAATTCTCATGTTAAAATACGGGCTTATTCTCATATGTTAGAAATGTGGGTAGAATCATATATTATTTTTATGGGAACACATTATCATTTATTACAGAGTCCAATACAAGATGATGTTATGGCCGGTGATGAGGGTGATATTATAGTTACAGATGAAATAGGTGATTTCTTTAAAATAACAACGGTATTAGACGGTATAACTCCAGCTATATTTGATAGACATAGATTTGTATTTAATATTACAAATAAAAATGCCATGGATTATTTAAAATATAATATACCTACTACAGCGTACATAGCATTTATGGGTGCCGCTACTATTCAATGCTAATTCATGTTTCTACTTTGGAGATTAAATTAAATTGACGTATTTTTATTGTTACATGTAAAAATTATTACAAATGAACGAAGTATATAGCACAAAACAAATCAAAAACAATACGAACATTTATACCAAAACAAATCAAATCAAATCAAATATGGCGAGCAAGTTAATTTATGATGTTAAGGGTAAAGTTGGTGGTGTTGAGAAAAGTTATTATGAAATGAGTGATGCGGAGATTAAGGAGCTGATGGGGAGAGAGCGGTTTTCCTTAACTTGTGCCCCCGGCGGTGAGAATAATAGGGGTATGGAGATTATAGGACGAATGCCAATTAAGGGAGAGGGGTTTACGGCTCAAGATATTGAAGGATTGGGTCCTTATTTTGAGAGGTTTATGCCGCCGAAAATGGATGAGGTTAAACAATTGTGTTTTCCGAAAGTGAGCGTTTTAGACCTTAATGTGTTGAGTATGGACGATACAATTGATGAATTGTGTGACGAAGATCAAGCGAGAGTCCTTATTTTAAGGGATTGGGCGGCAATTTCTACGGGTTCTCACGGTTGGACGACCGCGGTTTTTAAGGAATTAGCGTCAAGAAGATGGGATGCGGAGTATTTAGATCCAAATAAGTATAGGACGGAGGTTGTAGACGGCAAACAAGTTAAGGTGCGGGGGAAAAGGATGAATAAGCGTGCCAGAACTAATCTATGCTTTGTTGATGGTAGAGAGCAAGAGCCGGCGGTATTTGAGGGCAAGGGAAGTATATACGACCTTAAAAAGATGGTGTTCCTTAATAAGGGCGTTGAAAAACTACGAAAGCAAATAGCCGATGGGTTGATAGAGATTGGCAGTAAGACTAAGGTAGAAATCAACGTAGTTGAAGGAAATAGGTATTATAACCTTAAAGATACTGGTATTGGATTTCACGGCGATACAGAACGGGTTGTTGTTATATGTATTAGTATAGGGTGTGATAATTATCCTATGCGTTGGCAATGGTTTAAGGATGGTATGCCAGTAGGTAAGCCGATTGATATCCGCCTTAATTGTGGCGATGTGTATATTATGAGTGAGAAGGCCGTAGGAGCGGATTGGAAGAAGAAGAGTAAGTATACTTTAAGGCATAGTGCGGGTGCGAAAAAGTATACAAGCTTAAGTAAGTGGGAAAAAAGGATGCCGGCCTATCAAGCCAAGCTTAAGGAAAAGGCGGAGAAAAAAGCCAAGAAAGAGGCTGAGAAAGCAGAGAAATTAGCAGCAAGACAGCAGGCAAAATTGGTAAAGGAGAAGAAGAAGAAAGCCGCGCCTAAGTTAAAACCCCTTAAAAAAGTTGACCCCGAAGTTATGGCAATAAGGAAGTATAAAACGGCCTTAAGAAAGCATGATTGGAAAGATAGTGATGCTAGCTTTTATAGGTGGGTAGCAATAGAAGCTGAGCATGAAATTAGCCCTAACAGTGATTATTTTGAGGAGTTTGGTGCCGTTTGGAGCGGTAAAGCAGAGAATTATCACGAGAAAATGGATATTAAGGAATGGGAAGGGCAAAGAGCGTTTTATAGGAATTTGTGTGCTTATGGCGAATTTTGGTAGGTGGGGGAGTTAAAGTGAGTGTGTAGTGAGTAATAAAATAATAAAGTATTTAACATATTTTTTAATTAAATTGAAGTAAATTTATTGGTATTTTTTATTATCAAAATCAAATACAATATGATGACACAATTAAGAGAAATTAAAGTATTATTTTTAGGAGCAGCAAATCTAGGCAAATCACATTTGCGCCATAGATTATCACGTCTAGAAGTACCTACCAATTATATACCTACATTGGGGACAGAAGTATCACCGGTTAGACTATTTGGAAACGGAGATATACTACGCGCAAATATTTGGGATTGCGCTGGAAATCAAAGGTATGCAGGATTAGAAGGCGGATATTATGTTGAAGCAGGAGCAGCTGTAATATTTAAAGAAGACGGTAACCAAAATCATAAAAAATATGAGTTACTGTTGCAAACAATGGGGTTGGAACACATACCAAAACTATATATTAATAATTATAAAAATCAAAATCAAAATTTACAGCACTATAAAACTATGTTATATAATTTAGTCCAAAATATATAAATAATATAGTTAAATAAAAAACTTCTTTTTTATTTAATGGGATCTTATATTTCTACAGAAGATTTTGAAGATTTTGAAATTAGTTTATTTAAAAGATTTAAAAAAACTAAAAAGATTATTATAAAGATGGATAATTATACTTCTCTCCAACTTTATGAAATTGGAAATTCTTTTTATTTTGGTACTTATCATGAAGTTAATTTACAATCTATATGTAACTTAAGTGATGCGGCATTGTATTATAAATTGGCATATGAAAAGAAAATTAAAGAATTAAATTGAAGTATGTTATTAAGAGTATGATATAAATAATACTAACATGGATTTTATACCTGGTGATTTTGTGTCTTACTATTACAATGATATTCCTTATCATGCGATTGTCAAGATGAATGATTTTATGAATAAAGAATGTCTTGTTTGTACTTCTGAATACAGTGGTTATATTAGAATAAAATCAGATAAATTAACATTAGTAAAACTTTCTGTAGAAAAAAAATTATATATGCTAGGACAATTTGACGATTTTTGGATAAAAGAAAATAAAAGATTATTTACCAAAATATTAACAGATGCCAAAATGGAATATAGTAAAATTAAATAAATTGATATTAAAAATATACATTTTTTTATCAATAAATGTCCGATACAGATTCAGATCCTTTTTGCGAACCCAATGCCCCTATGTATAATGTAGGAGACCTAGTTGAATTACCATTGATGCGAGATATGCAAACAAAAGGAATAGTTGTTAGTATTCACTTAAAATCACGTGAAGATAGAATAAAATATTGGTTTGCTGATGAATATAATTATTTAGTAAGTATTGATGCTTTCGGTGGTGATTATCATTGGTGTGATGTTGAGGGAATAGTAAAAAAATTAGATTTACCAATAGAATACAAATTATCTATGGTAAGTAAATTTGGTGATTGGTGGTATGACTTACATAAATCTGTATACCAAAATATGCTTATTGAAGCACTAAATTAAATTGATATGAAAATATTTTTTTTTATACTAATTACAAATGGATTACGCTTATCATAGTGATATGGTCGAACAAGACAATAAAAAAAAAGAACTAGAGGAAGCAGCTTTTGCCACTATATCTAATCTTAAATTTTGTAATTTTAGGACGCCCGGATTTAATAAAAGAAAATTTCCAGTTAACTTTTTAATGTTGAAAGAAATGTGTGAAGTAGGTGGAGTTTTAGAAGACGCACACATATTTAAATATTTATTTGGATTTGAAGTTGCTGGAAATTGTTTTAAAAAACAAGATGAGGGATTTGATTTTTACGAATACGATATTAGATTTGATCAATGGAATTTGTTGTTAAAATTTCTTAAATTTGATGAATGTAAACTCATTAATGGAGAGCAAGAACAATTAATGGAAGTTTGTAATAAATTTGGTGGTATACCCGCTTATGATAGATGGTATCAAAACATAAATCAACGCAAAAAAAAAGCGGAGGATGGAAATTATAATCCCCTGACACCACAAGAAGATACAAAACAATTATATTTGTGGAGAGCATGTCCCGATAATAGAATGGAATGGTTTGGAAAAAATAATGAAGGTTATTCAATTGCCGGGCATCATAAACTTGGTCAAATAACTTATACTTATTATTGGAGAAAATTAAAAACTGATGCTAATACTAATGAAGCCACAGTTGCGGCACCTACAGCGCCAGCACTTAGTGTCCGTGTTCCAATAATTAATAATATCGATCACGATATGGATGATATGCATGATTTTAGAGAAGATACAATACTAGAAAACTTTTAATAATTAAGTAATTATTATGTTACAATATAAAAGTTTTTTTATTCTTTTATATAAATGATTTATGAAGTTCCCAGCTTATTGTATAGTTATTATGTAATTCTAGGACCCAAATTAAGTCAAAGATTATATCAAATGATCGGAGGACATAATAATAATTACGAACAGACTTACGAAGTAGATTAAATTGAAGTGAATTTATTATTGTTTTTAACGAGTAATTTAAAACAATATGTCAGCAATTACAAAAGCAAACAAGTTTCAAAACGGACAAATGGTGAAGGTGGAGGGATACGATAATCTTAGGTTCATAGTCGAAGGATATGAAAAAGATGGACGTGTGAATGTGGTATCCGATGATGGAAACACCCACTGTTGTTTTAACCCTGAAAGGTTTACAACGTTTGTCCCGCAAACAGAACCAAAAACCAGACCAGAAAAGGGTGGCTCTACAAGTGATGTCAAATTTGATCTAGATGATAAACAATTAACATTGTATATACGCCCCGATAAAAGAATGAGCATTGATGCTAATACTATGGGATTACCAAAAGAGATTAGAAAAGAATTTGCTTCTGAAGGATTTTGGGAATCCAAAATGGGTCAAATGATTGAACATCAAATCATTTCTAATATGTCAGACAATAGTTATTTATACATTGGATATAAAAACGGCTATTTTGTTGGATTTGATTGTATCAAGATCGTTAATTGGTTGAATAGAGCTATTAATGAGAGACAAAGCGATACAAAAAGACTAATAACAAAGGTAGTAGTTTCTGATGCTATGGAGCCTCATATTAGTTTTGCCGTAAGAGGTTTGGATAAGTTTGTAAAGAAACCTGCTACTACTAGAAAATGCGAAGTTGATGGTCCCGAAGGTTCAAAAGTAGAAAAAGACGTAGAAATGTGTTATGAATGTGATTTACATTACGATGATAGCGGAAATCTAATGCGCAATATTTCTACACTAGAAAAAATGCTTTTGGAAGAAGCAATGAAAAAAATAGACCACGCGCCACATGATGCCCTCACAGAATTTATGAATGAAGTAGAAGAAGAAGTAAACAAAAAACAAGGCGGATGTGATTGTTGTGAGGGTGCCAGTCCAGAATAAATATAATTTAGCAGTAATTTACATTAAAAAATTTTTTAATATAAATTTTTTATTTATTTACAATTTAGGATAATTCACAGAATCTAGCCAAGCTTCAAACGTTTGGCCCGGAACAGCATTCTTCAGCCAACCACGGTTTAAATCTCTAAACACTTTATCTCCTTCTGTTTTTCTTTCAGGACCATAAAACGCATCAGCATATATTGTTCTACATTCATTTACTGTGTATTTATTTACTACCCAATGTCCATTTTTTTTAACAAGATATTGATGAGCAGTATCTTTATGTTCTGGTTTTGATAGCTTTTTTTCTTTACGTTTATGAATGGCTTTTTTTCCTGTAATATTATTTTTTTTCATCATATCTGTAGCAGGTGTTTGTTTACCATTTTCCAAATCTAATTTGTTCTGATATTTTTTATCTTTACGTTTTCTCCACTTTGATTTGTACGGTTCTCTTACTACGTGACGTACATTTCCTTCTACATCGGTAACGTCATATGTTTCAGTTAAATCATTCTCCCATAAATCATTGCGCCAATCGGCACTGGAATTTGGTGTGGTTGCTAATGATGGATAATTTGGCATTGTATAATTAATACCATTATTTATCTTTAATTAATACTTCAATTTAATTAATAAATCAGGAAATTGTCCATTTTGGTAAGCCAACTTGCGGTGTTTCTTTTATTAATAGATTTACATTATTTATTACAACGGCATCTCTATCATCCTCAAATATTCCAGAGTCATCGCTGCTATCTTCCTCTATTATTGATAAACTTTGTTCTATTCTTTCATACATTTCAAAACCTCTGGTATCAACATTATTTTTCCATTTCTCTATTTGTTCACATAATAAATCTTTACAAGCCATATAACAAAAACAACACACATAAACAATATAACTATAAATTAAACAATATGCACAACATCCTCCGCCTACTGTCATAACTGTACATACATATTGTTTTTTTTTTATATTTATTTACATTGTTGTAATATTTTTTCCCTAGAATATATAAGATGGATAATGGGCATATTATATTACAGTGTGATTTATATAATATTATTGAGTTAGATAGAGGATGTTGTGGACAATTTTTATATTGGGATACAACCAAATGGTTCTGGAAAGCATGGAAAAAAAAATTTTTTCAATATCAAGGAGGCAGATTACATATTTGGAAACCAAATCAATCACATAAGAAATGTAAGAAAATAAATATTAAAAGTTCTACTACAATTTCACATATTTCATGGTCGAGATATTTGGGTGATCATTTTATATGGCAATTTAGTATTTTTAAAGGAAATGGTAAATATAAACATACCTTTGCTTCTCCACGTAGAGAAAAAATTTTATTATTATGGAATCAAATTACAAATCATATAAATGCAGAAAGATCTGATATATTTTTTCCCTGTTAATTTTCTACTACGGCAAAAATATCATTAGTACTTATTGTTTCTGTATTGTTTACCCGTGTTGCTCTTACTCTTACCGGAGATTCAATTTCTCCATCAGGAATTATATTTATATAACTACAATCAGGAGCTATTACTCTTTTATAACTACCCCTTGGTAAATTAAATAAATAGTTCATTCCATAAGTTAATTCCATAGTTCCCTCTTCTACGTCCCCATTAAAATTATATACATACTTTTCACCGTTTATTATTTTACGGACAATTATTTGTGTATTGGTAATACCTTCGGCTTCTATAATTTTATATTCAATCCCAGGTGTATTTGAACTTATAATCATTGATGTTTGATATGGTGCCATGTTTTTATTAATTATATTTAATCATAATATAATTAATTCAATTTAATTTAATTTATCCTATTCCCTGTAAATAAACATTGTCTACAGTCACAGGAGGTGATGGGGGTTCAGCAGGAAATATTCTGTATACTATTTTTTTCCCTAACAATC
>Ga0315320_10001561_pt1 | contig 18986 bp, 9 predicted proteins | sample M140m21515metaG_FD_203458 | JGI IMG/M metagenome (GOLD analysis project Ga0315320, IMG submission 203458) | Ammonia-oxidizing marine archaeal communities from Monterey Bay, California, United States - M1 40m 21515 | ecosystem: Environmental > Aquatic > Marine > Coastal | place: USA: California... | reverse complement strand
CCCCATCCTGGTTGATTTATCATATAACGACCAGGTCCAGTCATTTCTTGTAATTGTTTTTTTACTCTACAAGGGTCATCATGAAATCTAGTAAACGACATTCTATATAGTATATAATTTTATTTTTATTTGTTATAAAACAAATTACTTAAATATTATGCTTTAAAATTTTGTATAATGAGTAAATATCCATTAGTTCTTATTTATAGACATGATAAATATTCTTATATAGATTCTATTATAAGTGATAATAAAGATAGATATAATTGTTCTATTAAAATTATTACTAAAAAAGATATTATTGATACAAATTGTCTATTTAATGTTAATAACAATATTCTTATGACCGTATCAGAATCTGACAATATGGAATATGAATACCTATGTGATTGGATACCAAATAGATTTTCAAAAAATTGGATTTTTAAAACTGTGAACGAATTAAAAAATTATGATGAATTTAATTATAATGTTAATTACAATTTTATTTATAATGTTATATTGCCCAGAGAAAATACTAGACCTTTATTTTCTATTTTTACAACATGTTTTAAAAGTTATGAACTAATTAAAATTGCTTATAATTCTCTCAAACAACAAACTCTTACTGATTGGGAATGGGTTATTGTAGATGATACTCCTGAAGATGGTCATTTCTTTTATTTAAAAGATCAATTAGAATCAGATAATCGTGTTAGATTATATAAAAGATCTTGTAACAGTGGAAATATTGGTAATGTTAAAAATGAAGCTATTTCACTATGTAGAGGTAAATATGTATTAGAATTAGACCATGACGATGAACTTTTTGTAGATTGTTTAAAAGATGCTACTAATATTTTTGAGTCTGATGATAAAATTGGATTTGTATACGGAGAAACTTTAATTAAACACAGAAATGGTAAATCTTATCATTATGGAGATTTTACATGTAAAGGTTATGGTGGTTATTATCTACAAAAAATTAATGGTGAATGGAATAATATTTATTTGACACCTCATATTAATAATATTACATTAAGTCATTTAGTTTGTTTACCAAATCATCCTCGAATGTGGCGAAGAAAAATGTTAATGGACCTAGATAATTATAGTGAATATTTACCTATTTGTGATGATTACGAAATATTACTCCGGACTTGTATTAATTATAAAGTAGCAAAAAATTCAAAAGTTCAGTATATTCAATATATGAATGACGATGGGAACAATTTTTCAAATATTCGGAATGGTGAAATTAATCGCATAGGTCCACAATATATTCAACCACTCTTTTACAATATGTATCATGTTAATGATAAAATGAAAGAATTAGATGCATATGAAGATATAAATTATATGCGAAATACTTCTAGAATTTGGGAGCGTGATACAGACTATCAACATAAACGATGTAATTATAATTACAATTTTGATTATGATAAATGTATATGTATTATTAATGATGGAATTAATTCAGAAGAAATTATTAGTTTATATGATAATTCAAAATGTGATTTTATATGGTTATGTAATAGTGAATATACTATCGACAAACAAAAAAATATTATCGATGAAAAAAAATATGACAGAATAAAAATTTACAACTATAAAGATAATACACCTGAACAGCTTATCAAATGGTTCAATATGCTTTATTTGCCAGACAATTGTATTTCTGAAATATATACTTAAATATTTACTAACAATTATAGTAAATGACATCATTTACTATAATTACTCCTACATACAATAGAAATAATGATATTTTAAAAAGATGTATTGACTGTATTGAATCTCAAACATATACTAATTGGAGGCATCTTGTTATTATAGATGATAATGATTTAACAAAACATATATCACAAGATATAATTAATAAATACTCCTCTACTAAGAGAGAATTTATTACACTGGAAAAAAATTTTAATAATTTTGGAAATACTCCTAGACAATATGGTATTAGTTTATCTAATGAAGAATATATTGTATTTGTAGATGATGATAATGTTATTTTTCCAAATTTTCTTTTCACATTTAATAAATTTATTGAATTAAATAAAAATATAGATTCATGGATATGTAAAATAATTCATCTTGGTCCATTACCTAGTCAATTTATCGAACCAGCTATTTTGAATGGTTCACCACCTATTTTACAAAATATTGATACCTTACAGTTTTGTGTTAAAACATCTATAATTAAAACATATGGATGGTTAGATAAAGGATATTTGGCAGATGGTTATACTATAGAGAATATATGTAAAAATTCATCTTTTGAATTTATAGATGAAATACTTGGAGTTCATATGTGATTATTAAAATAGAAAAATATTATTTAAACAAATATTTATTATTAAGATAATATGGAACAGAATTATTTTAATATACCTTCTAAATCAGAAAAAACCATTTGTCTAAATATGATTGTTAAAGATGAATCACATATTATTAAAAAAACATTAAATAATATTTGTGATAATATTAAACTAGATTATTGGGTTATTTGTGATACTGGTTCAACTGATAATACAATACAAATCATCAAGAATTTTTTCGAAGAAAAAAAAATTCAAGGAGAAATACATCAAGACAAGTGGAAAGACTTTGCTACTAATCGAAATAATGCTTTAAAATATGCTTTTAACAAAACAGATTATATATTCATATTTGATGCTGATGATAGTTTTCATGGTAATTTTAAATTACCAAAAAAATTAATATGTGATCGATATGATTTTATATTTGGGACTGGATTTTCATATGTTAGACCGTTATTAATTAATAATAGAATACAATGGGTATGGAAAGGTGTTTTACATGAGGTATTATGTGATGTTAATAATTGTAAAAGTAGTTCTACTATTTCTGGAAATTATTATATAGATTCAGGACGTTCTGGTAATCGTTCAAAAAATCCTAATAAATATTTAGATGATGCTATAGTTTTATCAAATGCTTATACCATTGAAAAAGATATTGGTATGAAATATAGATATGGATTTTATTGCGCCCAAAGTTTTAAGGATGCTGGAAAATATGACGACGCAATTACTTGGTATAAAAAAGTATTAGAAAATGGTAACTGGATCCAAGAAAAGTATTATTCTTGTTTAATGTTAGGAAATTTATACAATAAAAATAGTGATTATAAAAATGCTGTTATATATTGGGAAAAATCGTATTCTTATGATTCAGAACGAATTGAAGGAATAGCATCTTTGATGGATTTTTTTTTTATTAATGATAATCATTTATTAGTCAATTCATTATATAAATCTATTAAAAATTATAAAATTATTAAAGATTCATCGTCTAAATGCTTCTTAGATAATACATTTTACTATAAACCTGAGTTCTTAAATTCTGTATCAGCATATTATACAGGCGATTTAGAATCTGGTTATGAATCTACAGTTAAATTAATATTAAATAAACCTGATGCTTCTATTGAAAACTATAAACATTATTATGGAAATTTTTTACCATGTTATATGGAACATTTATTAAAAGATAAAAATAATTTAAATGCTATATTCGAAAAACTAGATAATTTATTAAGAGATAATTTTATCAATGATGAAAATTTAATCAATGTATGGAATAGTATATTTAATGAAATCAATAAAACACTTCTTAATACGATTGTTCGATTTCCAAAAAAAAATATTGAAACATCTAATGTAGAAATTTTTATTTCTTTTACTACTTGTAAACGTCTAGATTTATTTAAACAGACAATCAATTCTCTATTACATAATTGGCAAGACTTTAATAAAATTGACTATTGGTTCTGTGTTGATGACTCTTCCTCATTAGAAGATAGAGAATTTATGAAATCTAAATATGATTGGATTAATTATTATTTTAAAGATGTTAATGAAAAAGGACACAGAAATAGTATGAATATTATTTGGAATAAAATTAACCAATTAAAACCAAAATATTGGATTCATATAGAAGATGATTTTTTATTTTATAAAAAACAAGATTATATTACCAAAGCTATCACTGGATTAAATAATATGAAAAAATCAAATGTTAAACAAGTGTTATTTAATAGAGGTTATGCCGAAACTATTAATGATTATGTTATTAAATCTATCATTCCATATGATGATGATTATTGTATACAAGATTATGATCTTTCAAAAAAAAATAGTCAATATATTAACTCTCATTATTGGCCTAATTTTAGTTTCCGCCCGTCATTAATAGATGTAGAAACTATTTTAAAATTAGGAAATTTTGATAGTGAAAATCAATTTTTTGAAATGGATTATGCTAATAAATGGACCAATCATAATTACAAATCAGGTTTTTTTAATGATATTACATGTAAACATATAGGGCGATTAACTAGTGAGAGACATATTACAAATAATCCAAATGCTTATGAATTGAATAATGAAGAACAATTCACTAATAAAAATTATGAAATTCCAATCAAAATAGTCAATTTGGAAAGAAGACCTGACCGAAAAAAAAGCACTATAGATAAACTATCGAAAATCAATATAAACAAATATGAATGGATTAAAGCTGTTGATGGATTTAATATTCCTCCAACAAATTACATTAAACAATTATTCGAAGGAAATGATTTTAATTTTAGGAAGGGTGTAGTCGGTTGTGCATTAACCCATTATAATTTATGGAAACAATTGATCAATGATAATGATAATAATTACTATTTAATTTTAGAAGATGATTGTGAATTTTCATCTAGTTTTAAAGAAAATATTGAATATTTCAAAGAGGATTTTAATAAAAAAAATTTGATTTTACTAGGATATCATATGTATGAAAAAAATCGCAATGATTTTGATAATATATATAACCCAAAACATAACAATAATGTAAATATTACAAATTTTAACAGTTCGCTTTTTATAGGAGGAACATTTTCTTATACCATTAATAAAATAGGTGCTCAAATTTTAGTAGATTATATTGAAAAAAATGGCATTAAATACGGAATAGATTATTTATTTAAAATTATATCAAATTTATCTATATATGAAATACAACCTCAATTAGTATTTTCTGATTGGAACGAAGGTGGAAAAGAAATTGATAGTGATATTCAAAATATATATGAATGTTTTAATTTTAATAAATCTATAGATATAAATGATTTTATTTTTATTAAACAGAAAGATCAAATAGGTTCTGATTTATTTTATCAATCTGCTCCCATTGATGAATTATTAAAAATAGCTACTTATGATTCTAATTGTGTCGGATTTAATACATTAGGATTTTTCAAATCCACTATTACTAATTTACAACAATCAAGCTATTTTGGAGAAAATGATGGTATTTATATTAAAAGAGATATTTATGAAAAATTTATTAATGAAAATGAAAATGAAAATGAAAATGAAAATTCTATATCATGTCATTCACAATTGGAATTAAAAAAAATTAAAATTATCGGAAATTGGTGTTCATCAAAACAACTTATACAAGAATGGTCTATAATGAATAAATATTCTAGTTTTTATAAATCATATAAATTAGTAGACGATGATGAAAATATAGATTATTATGTAATTATAAATAAACCGCCATCTGACGCATATTATATTCCAGAAAAAACAATTATATTTCAAATGGAACCATGGGTAGAAGATTTATCAAAAAATTGGGGTATAAAAACTTGGGGTCAATGGAGTAATCCTAATCCAGATGAATTCCTTTATATTCATAGTCGTATTAATAATTTAAATAATGTTCAATGGCAAATTGAAATACCTAATAAATATCCGACAAACCGTGAAAACAAAATTGTTACTATTTTGAGTAATAAAAATTTTGATATTGGTCATATTAAACGAATTGATTTTGTAAGATTAATGGAACAAAACACGAATAATCAATATATTGATATTTTCGGGAGAGAAAATTATCACAATTTTAAAAATTATAAAGGGATGTTAAAAGAAGATAAAAAAGAAAACGAATTCGTTAATTATAAATATGTATTTAGTTCTGAAAACAATCAAGAACACAATTATGCTACAGAGAAAATTTGGGAACCAATTTTATGTGAATGTTTGACATTTTATTGGGGATGTCCTAATTTGGAAGAGCATATCAATTCCAAAGCCTTTGTCAGATTAGATTTAGATGACTTTGTAGGTTCAATGGCCATAATTAAACAAGCTATTGAAGAGGATTGGTGGTCGCAAAGAATTGAATATATCAGAAAAGAAAAGGAACAAATAATTAATAAAATAGGATTTTTTCCAAAATTAGAAAATATCATTACATGTTTTAACTCTTAATATGATACAATTTGAAATAATCGTTTTTAAAATGTTAATTATATAATTAACATTTTAGTAGAAGAGATTATGGAAAATCAATCAATTTATATTTATCAAAAAATATATTATTTTTTAATGTATCTTTTAATATGGTATCGAATAAGTGAATACCATACATATCATGTGTTATGTTATCTTTAATATTTTGGAATTTATCAATATCAGTCCACCTAAAATTAAAGAAATATTTACTATCTAGTATTTCAATATTGTATTTAATTAAATAAGATTTATTTGTGTCCAATAAATACTTATTTTGTTTGCTTATATGATATGCCCATTTATTCATTCTTAAACCAGTTTTAAAACTATCTAACCAAATTTTAATAAACTCGTTTTTTGGTTTTGAAATTAAAATAGAATTAATTAATCCCGAATCATCTTTTCCAGTTTCATATGAAATATAAAAATCTTTATTTTTGATTAAATTATCAAAATTTTTCAATATTAACATATCTAAATCCATATAAATCCCACCATACTCGTATAATAATTCTAATCTTGTTATATCAGCTGCATATTGAACATAATTAATATCAAATCCATCAAATTCTTTCGGACGATTATGCTTCTTAAATTCAATTTTACTATTATTTTTTAATTTTTGCCAATATATATTCTCTGTAGGTTCAATATCATTATACATAACAAAACTATAATCTTTCATATGTTGAATCATAGATAAAATACATACATAATTATATAACTCCAATTCTCTCTCTTTAAAATATATTAAATGAACTATTTTCGGTATAGATTCATTATTTTTTGGATATAACATATCAAGATTCCATCCGGTAAACTTTCTTATTTCCTCGTCACATTCATTATCATTATACAGAGTTTCATAATCACATATAGCTTTCTCTTTATCCGTATTAAAATTTCTACATCCATTTAAAAATATGATTTTTTGTTTTTCTTTATCATTTATCTCTTTAAAATAATCTAAATATAATTTACTAGCTACATCATATTCTATAAAATTTTGTTTTTCATATAAATCATTACAAATATTGAATAATTGCCCCTTATTTAATTTTTTATATTTGTCTAATTTATTTTCTTTTGGTTCCGGAATTTTATAATTAGGATCATTATATAATATATTATTAAAATTTTTTATAGTCTTCTCTATATTTCCTCTATAAAATTCCAGAGCTGTTTCAAAATTGTTAAAATAATAACATTCTTTATATATTTTATTTGGTATTAAATCTATTAATAGACAATCAGAACTAGAATTTGTAGGATTACAAATATCACAATAATGTAATGTTCCTGTATGATATAAATAAGATTTGTTATTTATTAATGGATCAAAAAAAGAACCTAATTCTAAACAAGTTAATGAATTATTATTTTCGTACCATTCTTTACATAATATTCTTCCTAATGGACCACATAAACAGATAACAACGCTATTATTATTTATTTCTCTCCACTTATCTTTAATGGAATCATAATTGTTCTTGAAAGCGTTTTTATTTGTTACTTGAAAACATTTTGAAACAATAATATTTAATTTCTCTAATTCATTAATATTATTAACCATTTCTTCGCTAGCAACTATTATAATTTCTCTCGATGGTAAATATGTTTTTATAATATTTATTGTTTTATCTGTATTGCTATTTATTAGACAATTTGCATTAAAAATATTAGTACTATTACTTTTAATGATTTCATTTATCGATTCACGCATATCCTTATAGCAATTATTACAAGGTAATCCTTTATAATAATTTTTGTCTTCATACAACAAACAGTCTCTTAGTTTATTAGACATAATGCTATCTGATTGCTCAAACCCTCTTGATAATGTTACATCTTTATTTAAAATGGAATTACATTCACCATCATTTAATTTAATAAAACAAAATGGTTTCTGTTGTTTTATATTTTCATACAAAATATTTGCTTCTTTATCCATTAATAATAATATTCATTAATTGTTTATATTATTATTATTTTAAACATTATTTAATATTCCGTAGAAAAGAAAAACACCTGAAATAACCTTCCATCATTTTTATCTGTTCCAAAATAATCTTGACTCATATGATAGTTTTTTGAATTAAAAATTATTAATCTATTGAATACATTTCCTATTTTGTCTACTAATTGCCATTTGGTCATATCTTGACTGGCTTTATCAATGATTTCTTTATTTCCTCTTGCTTCTGATTCTTCAGAATTTCTAGTTCCATCAAAGAATTTATAAAATGCGGTTCCTGATGTCACTGGAGCATTTGGTGTTAAATAACATACTGCTGCCCAATTATTAAATCCATCATTATGAATCCATGATTTATCTCTTGATGTTGTGTATTGAAAAGCACCATTATAAACATCATCTTCTCCCTCTTTATACATAGGCCAATCTGTTATTTTTCCAGCAACAGGTTCTATATATTTTTCGATAGAATTCTTCAATTCTGTTGTAGCATATGACCTAGTTCTTTGTCCAGGATAATTACCTCGTACTTTAAATTCTTGAGTTAGTATGTAATCTCTCGTTTCCATCGCATTATTGTAAAAATTATCAACAATTACTAACTGTCCTTTTGGTTTATTGTTATTTAAAACATATTTATTATATTTTTCTAGTTGTTTTACATATTCTTCATTTGTTTTCTCCACATTATATCCTTTTATCTCGTTTACCAAATCTTCAATTTCATCAGATATTTTTGTCAATACAGGTATATACATTTCTTCTCCTCTAGCATAATTACAGTAATTAGGAATATCTATATTATAATTATGAACCACACATGTTAAACATTTTATTTTTGGATAAGGATTTACGGATAATGTGCTATACATACAAAATCGACTACCAATTTTGGTGTGATTTTTAAGAATTTTTAATGTAAAATTATCCATTCTTTCCCTCGGAGGAACTCTCTCTCCGTTATAATCATCAAAATATATTGAATCAAAAATCCCTTCATAATCAAGAACATCTTCCCACCTACCTTTTATCAAATTTATTTTTAATTCTGGTCTTTTTTCTGCTTGTTCAATACGCCAACTTTCAAATTTTTTCCATACTTCTGGTGAACATTCTATTACATTATATTCAGTTACATCACTACAATCACAAATACTAGTTGCTGAATATCCCATACCAAATCCTATCTCTAATACTTTACCAAATGGTTGAAATAATTCAATTGATCTCTCCATATATGGTTTTTCCCATTCCATCATTACTTGATGACGACAATTTTCATCTGTCAATATCTCCTGTCCACATATATCTGTCGCATATTTCAACTTCATAATAATAATAATATAATAATTATATTTATATTATTATTTTAATGAATTATGAAATGCTAATTCTTCTTCGGTAAAATTTGTCGTATCAACTGGCTCCAATTTTCTAAAACTTGTTCTATCACCATCATTGTATATATTTAAACCTCGTAAACTAGAATCTGGTAATATTGAATTGGAAATAAAATTTAATCCATGCTCTTCTAAATTTAAAAACCCCTTTTTTTTAATCAATAAAGCTTTATAATAGGTATAAAATCTATTACTTCTTTTTCTAATTCGCATACTTCTAGTATTTTCTTCCAAAACAAATTTATTTCCTGAACTATCCCAAAAAAAAATTACTTGTGATATGTTAAAATATTGGTCTGGAGTTCCTACACCTTTATTCCAGTCTTTAATATTCCATATAAATTTTAAATCAAATACTAAATTATTGTTTAACCCGGTTTCTTTTATTTTCTTGAATATTTCCAATAGTTCATCCTTATTCAGGTTACTATTTTCTAAAGTTAGATCACAATCCCAAGTAGGAAAAGGTGAAGAACTGTTTATTTTACCACATATATAAACATTGTAATTTATTAAATTTTCAATATTTTTGATTTCATCAAGTGTTTTTAATAACACATCCTTACAAACACATTTTGTATTAAATATCTTATTATTATATTCAAAATTATTACTCATATCAATAAAAAATTCATAGGGAGTTGACTTCAAATCTATTAATGCCATTATTATAAATAATTATTATATAAAAATAAATATATTATAATTATCTTATTAATAAACTACTACTATCTTCCTGAAATATCTCTAATCTTAACTCCTTTATAATATGACATCCTGTCCCTTTTGGCGCATACATCTGTGCAGCTCCAAATGGACAAGCTTCTACACCCATTAAAACTGAAAATCTGTCGTCAAGTAACGTAATTGCTATTTCTTCATAATAATCTATTGCATTCCAATAAGTTTGATTCCATCCTGCTGTAGGATTTATTGTTTTCCAGACTCCTTGTATTTTTCCTTCTATTCTTAAATAATTCCAAACAAAATAAGAATCTACTGTAAAAGTCAGCCAAATTTGAAATCCTTGGTTTTTTTGATATATCATTCCTGAGGTTCCATTAGTTGTTGTTCCGAATCCCAAAAATCCTCTAAAATATCCGTCAAACGGATTTGAAAAACTATTTCCATAAAGAAATCCTCTTGAAAAACTACTATATATTCCAAATGTTTTAGAATACATATTACTCAAACTGTTTGTATTAGTTATTGGTGTTATTGTATTTGCCGATGAATGAAATATTTGATTTACTGAATAGGGAGATGTAATACCACTTAAACTCATTTGACCAGCTCCTCCAACATACTCTTTTATATCTCCTAGACTTATTTGTCCCGAACTCTGTAAATTTGTTGCCATAGTTATATATTATTATTTATTATTTATTATTTTTAATTCTTTAACCTCATCTGTTAATAGATTCAATTGTTTATTTAAATCTTTAATTCCTTCAATTAATAAAGCAACTATTTTCTCATATTTTACTGCTTTGTAACCATCAGGTCTATTTGCTACAACTTCTGGCATTATTTCTTCTATTTCTTGAGCAATTACACCAACATCTTTTTTCCGAATAAACATATCATCTAATCCACCGTGTTCTTCAATATATTTTTCGGTCCAATCAAAATTTACTCCATTTATACTATTTATTTTTAATAAGGGGTCTTCTATATTTGTTATATTTTCTTTTAATCTTTTATCTGATGAATAATAAGCTGTTACATTACTTTGTGCTCTGATTTCTCCATTAGATGAATGAGATGCAACTCCAGTTCCTACTGCTAAAGAATAAAACCATGTTGTATTAGGACCAGCTGGACCTTGATATCCCTGGTAACCTCGAGGACCTTGTCCTCCCTGTCCTCCAGTAGAACCTGTATTTCCTTTTGGTCCTTGTGCTCCGGTTGAACCTGTATTTCCTTTTGGTCCTTGTGCTCCTGTTCCTCCAGTTGAACCTGTTGGACCTCTAGCTCCTTGTGCTCCTGTTCCTCCAGCAGAACCTGTATTTCCTTTTGGTCCTTGTGCTCCTGTTCCTCCTGTTGAACCTGTATTTCCTTTTGGCCCTTGTGCTCCTGTTCCTCCAGTTCCTCCTGTTGAACCTGTATTTCCTTTTGGTCCTTGTGCTCCTGTTCCTCCAGTTGAACCTGTTGGACCTCTAGCTCCTTGTGCTCCTGTTCCTCCAGCAGAACCTGTATTTCCTTTTGGTCCTTGTGCTCCTGTTCCTCCAGTTGAACCTGTTGGACCTCTAGCTCCTTGTGCTCCTGTTCCTCCAGCAGAACCTGTATTTCCTTTTGGTCCTTGTGCTCCTGTTCCTCCTGTTGAACCTGTATTTCCTTTTGGTCCTTGTGCTCCTGTTCCTCCTTGTGCTCCTGTTCCTCCTACATTTCCTTGGTCACCTTTAGCTCCTTTCGCACCTGTAGAACCAGTAGGACCTCTTAAACCTTGTTCTCCTATATCACCTGTTGCTCCTGTTGCTCCTGTTGCTCCCTGAGCTCCTGTCGCACCATTGCTTCCAGCATTTCCTTTTGGTCCTTGTGCTCCTGTTCCTCCTGTAGAACCTGTGTTTCCTTTTAGTCCTTGTGCTCCTGTAGAACCTGTACTTCCTACGTCTCCCTGTGCTCCAGTTGAACCTGTATTTCCTTTTGCTCCTTCAATTCCTCTTGCGCCGGTTGGTCCTTGTGCTCCTGTTGGACCTGTTCCTCCAGTTGATCCTGTATTTCCTTTTAAACCTTGTTCTCCTGTAAATCCTTGTGGTCCAGTATCACCAGTATCTCCTTTATCTCCTTTCGCACCTGTAGAGCCTGTAGGACCTCTTGCTCCTTGTACTCCTATTCCTCCAGTAGAACCTGTATTTCCTTTTGGTCCTTGTGCTCCTGTTGCACCGTTTACGCCCGCATTTCCTTTTGGTCCTTGAGCTCCTGTTCCTCCTGTAGAGCCTGTAGAACCTGTTGCTCCTTGCGCTCCTGTATTTCCTATATTTCCTTTATTACCTTGATCTCCTTGATCTCCTTTTACTCCCTGAGCTCCTGTATTTCCTGTATTTCCTTGATCGCCTTTCGCACCTGTAGATCCTGTTGCTCCTTGCGCTCCTTCAAGTCCTCTTAATCCAGTATTTCCTTTTAATCCTTGAGCTCCTGTATTTCCTTGATCTCCTTTATCACCTTTAAATCCTTGAGGGCCTATAAATCCTTGTTCTCCTTGATCTCCTTTTGCACCTGTAGAACCTGTCAAACCTGTAGAACCAGTTGTTCCTTGTGCCCCTATAAGTCCTCTAGCACCTGTAGAACCTGTTTCACCCTGCGCTCCTGTATTACCTATATTACCTTGATCTCCTTGAAATCCTTTTACCCCTTGAGCTCCTGTATTTCCTGTATTTCCTTGATCTCCTTTCGCACCTGTATCACCTGTAGCTCCTGTATCACCTTGTGCTCCTTCAAGTCCTCTTAATCCAGTATCACCTTTTAATCCTTGAGCTCCTGTATTTCCTTGATCTCCTTTAATACCTTGATCGCCTTTAAATCCTTGAGCCCCTCTATCACCAGTATTACCTTTATCTCCTTTAAATCCTTGGGCGCCTGTGTTACCTATATCACCTTGTGATCCTTTTAATCCTTGAGCACCTGTATTTCCTTTTGCCCCCTGAGCTCCTGTATCTCCTTTATTTCCTACTGTGGCAAAACTTACAATCACATCTTCATTATCAGTAAAAGGGTCTGAATCTGATGAGGCTATTGGTTCAACTGCCATTTCCCAAAAATCATTCGGATCTGCAGTGTTTATCACACCACTTATACTAAAAAATAAAAATTGTGTAGCATCATTCTTATTAGATACACGTATATGACCTTTAATCAACGATGTAACTGCTTTTAATGATTCCATAAATGAATCTATTACATTTCCTTGATCATCAGCATCATCTAAATATATTCTCGTTGCTGAATTTTGAGGACTTTCTCCAAATCTTATTCCTCCTGGTGCCTTCGGTGCAGCTTCAGCATTGGGTAGATTAACATGATAATCAAAACTCGCTCCACCGAAATTACCATCATTACCCTGAGCTCCTGTATTTCCTTGATCTCCCTTTAATCCCTGAGCTCCTGTATCTCCTTGATCTCCTTTTAATCCTTGAGCTCCTGTATTTCCTTGATCTCCTTTTAATCCCTGAGCTCCTGTTTCTCCTTGATCTCCTGTCCCCCCTACAGTTCCTTGGTCTCCTTTTAATCCTTGATCTCCTTTAAATCCTTGGGGGCCTATAAACCCTTGATCTCCTTGATCTCCTTGATCTCCTTGATCTCCCTTCAAACCATTCGCTCCTGTTTCACCCTGTGCTCCTTCGAGTCCTCTTATTCCAGTGTCTCCTTTTAAACCTTGCGAACCTATAACTCCTTGATCTCCTTTTGCGCCTTGGTCTCCTTGAGACCCTTTTACTCCTTGAGATCCTGTGTTACCTATAATTCCTTGGTCTCCTTTTGCTCCAGTAGCACCTGTTTCACCCTGTGCTCCTTCAAGTCCTCTTAATCCAGTGTCTCCTTTTGAACCTTGTGCGCCTGTTGCTCCTTGATCTCCTTTTGCGCCTTGGTCTCCTTGAGACCCTTTTACTCCTTGGTCTCCTTTTAATCCTTGGGAACCTGTAACCCCGATATCACCTTGATCACCTTTTAAACCCTGATCTCCTTGGTCTCCTTTTGCGCCAATAGAACCAGTAAATCCTTGAGCTCCTGTATCTCCTTGATCTCCCTTCGCACCTGTAAACCCTTGAGGACCTATAAATCCATCTTCTCCTTGTGAACCTTTTATACCTTGATCACCTTGGTCGCCTTTAGCGCCGGTAATACCAGTAGCTCCTTGAGAACCTGTTGCTCCTCCTAAACCTTGAGCTCCTGTTTCTCCTTGATCTCCTTTTAATCCTTGGGAACCAGTAACCCCGATATTACCTTGATCACCTTTTAAACCCTGAGCTCCTTGGTCTCCTTTTACACCTTGTTGTCCAGTTCCTCCTTTTGGTCCTACATCTCCTGTATTGCCTTGTGCTCCTTGATCTCCTTTATCACCTTTTTCCCCAGTAGCACCTATTTCACCTGTACTACCTTGTGCTCCTTCAAGTCCTCTTAATCCAATGTCTCCTTTTGAACCTTGAGCTCCTGTATCTCCTTGATCTCCTTGAAAACCCGTAAATCCTTGAGGACCTATAAATCCTTGTTCTCCCTGTGAACCTTTTACACCAGTAGGACCTATTACACCTTGATCTCCTTGATCTCCTTTAAACCCTTGGGAACCAGTAACCCCAATATCTCCTTGTTCTCCTTTTACACCTTGATCTCCTTGATCTCCTTTAAACCCTTGGGAACCAGTAATCCCAATATCACCTTGATCTCCTTTTATACCTTGATCACCTTGATCACCTTTTTTTCCTTGAGCACCTATATTTCCATCTACACCATTTATGCCAGCGATTCCTTGTGCTCCTTGGTCACCCTTTAACCCTGTGTCTCCTTTTAATCCTTGTGTGCCAATAAATCCTTGTGAACCTTTTACTCCTTGTAAACCTTGATCGCCTTTATCACCTTGTGAACCGGTGTTTCCTTTCAATCCTTGATCTCCTTTATTACCTTGAGCACCTTCAATCCCTCTAGCTCCCGTTATTCCTTGTGGACCTAAATTTCCTTGCTCCCCTATTAAACCTTGTTCACCTTTATCACCTTGATCACCTTTATCTCCTGTAGGTCCTTGAGCACCAGTATCGCCAGTATTTCCTTTATCGCCCTGTGCTCCTGTATTTCCATCTATACCATTTGTACCAGCAATACCCTGTACTCCTATATCTCCTTTCAAACCTTGATCTCCTTTATTACCTTGAGCACCTGTATCGCCTTGTTCACCTTTATCACCTTGATCACCTTTCTGTCCAACACTTCCCTGAGCACCTGCATTGCCTTGAACACCGGTAACACCCGGTTCGCCTTTATTTCCTGATGCTACAAAACTAACTATAACATCGTTACCACTACTATCTGTATTTGGAAACGGAACATCACTTGAATAGGCCGTATTCTCAACATATAATTGCCAATAATCATGTATTCCGTCAGATACATTTAACACATTATTAATATTAAATAATAAATAATTGGAAGCTTCGAATTTTGACGATATTCTAACAAAACCTTTTATACTTGATGTAACTGCTTTTAATGTTATCATAAACGAATCTATAGAATTACCATCTACATCGGCATCATCCATAGATATTCTTGTACTATTACGCTGAATACTTGTTCCATCCGCATATAAACGCATACCTCCATTTCTTGGGGGAGATACTAGACTTTCGGGTCTATATAGAATATAATCAAATGTAGCACCTCCAAAATTTCCATCTTTTCCTTGTGGTCCTTGAGTTCCCAAATCACCTTTATCACCTTTATCACCCTGGTCTCCTTGGTCTCCTTTAAGACCTGTTAACCCTCTTTCTCCAATTACACCTTGTGCTCCTGTATTTCCAGTATCTCCTTGTGGACCTAAATTTCCTTGTTCACCTTTTAATCCTTGTTCTCCAGTAACTCCTTGTGCTCCTTTTGGTCCTTCTATACCCCTAGCTCCGGTAAACCCTTGCACACCAATACTACCTTGAACACCTTGATCACCTTTACTACCTTGAACTCCTATACTACCTTGCTCACCTTTCACACCTACCGGACCTTGTTCTCCTGTTAAACCTGTTAGTCCTCTTAAACCTTGAGCACCTGTATTTCCTTTACTTACATATGAAATAAAGTATTGTTTATCTACAGTAATATTTGCCACATTTCCTGTATTTATTAATGTAATATCAAATGTATATATTATACCAGTAGCTCGAACACTATCTATTACATAAATAGCAAAATCTAATGGATCGTCTGATTGTCTTAATTGTATTATATCTCCATTATTTATTGAATCTAACCATGGACTATAATCTATATCGTCATAACTGGTTTTATAAATTTGAATAAGAGCACTATCGTATTTATTATCTGGTATATATAATTCACCTGTTGTAAGTGTAGAGTCATTTGATGCTAACCATATTCCTGAATTACTTGGTTGTGCTGGTTTAATTACTGGATATAATGATGTATATTTCAATTGCTGTACTGTTAAATTACCTGAACCATCGATAAATGGTCCTAGTTCGTTATCTGATAATAGAGATGGAACTATGTATTGTAAACCATTATTTAGTGAATGATTAGACGGGTCAAAAACTGCCCCTGCTATTCTAAATTTAGTACTCATAATTTATACAAAGATTAGAATATAAAATATGATATTTTATTTAATAATTAAATTAATTTAATATATAAAGTTCCTTCTACTGCTATCTCTCCAAGAGCGCCTCCTGTATCTACATATATTCCTATATAATCTCCTATGTCAAACAATAAAGAATTCCCATTTGATGTTAGTAATCCCCAATCACTTTCGGATCCAGCAATATAGGATAGAGTTGGGTTGCTAGGTAGAGCTCCAATTAACGCCTGTCCATCAGTAAGAAAATTTGCCCCCACCGCACTATTTCCAATGTTATAATTCGCTGCATAAATTTTGTAACTTGCTGCGTTTGGACCAATGGTAACATTAACTGCTCCACCAACTATTTCTCCTTTATTTGGCATAAATGCAGCATAACTAAATCCTTCCCCCGGCGTAACCCTTCCATTAGTTCCTATAGCGCGTCCAAAAGCATTATAAAAAGCACCCATTCCGTGTGGTAAAATTGGAACACCAACTGCTCTTGCAGCACCCGTCAAATCAACATCAATAGGACCTATTCTATTAGAACCAAGGCCCCATATGTTATTACAGTCAGACCAAAAACTTATTGATGAATTTACATCACCAATTGTTCCTCCTTGAGATCCTTGAGATCCTGTTGGACCTTGAGATCCTTGTCTACCTATAGAACCTGTATGCCCTTGTGTTCCTGTTGGACCTATATCTCCTTGGAATCCTTGTGCTCCTGTTGGTCCTGTGTGCCCTTGTGTTCCTGTTGGTCCTTGTGCTCCTTGGAATCCTGTTGGTCCTTGTGCTCCTTGGAATCCTGTTGGTCCTTGTGCTCCTTGGAATCCTGTTGGTCCTTGTGCTCCTGTTGGTCCTGTTGCTCCTTGAGCTCCTGTTGGTCCTTGTGCTCCTTGGAATCCGGTTGGTCCTTGTGCTCCTTGGAATCCTGTTGGTCCTTGTGCTCCTTGGAATCCTGTTGCTCCTTGGAATCCTGTTGGTCCTTGTGCTCCTGTTGGTCCTTGTGTTCCTGTTACTCCTTGGAATCCTGTTGGTCCTTGTGTTCCTTGGAATCCTGTTGCTCCTTGTGCTCCAGTTGGACCTTGGAATCCTTGATCGCCTTTATCACCTAAAGGAGTAAATGTTACTGATAAAAGAGCATTAGCTGGGAAAGTTCCACCTGCTGCAAAATCGCTATCAATATAAGTTACATTAAATGTTGTGACGTTGTTGGCAACACTAGAACTTGTTACTCCACCAACATACCAATTTCCATTGTTATCTTTTATCTGTATATATGACCTATAAGTCATATTAGAACCATAATTTATTACATCCGCTAAATAAGCTCCTACATCTATTAGTCCTATCATATCATTATTCAATGATACTGATGATGCTGCTGTTGGTGTATTACTAAATCCAAGAAATGTGGCATTAAAATTTGTTCCTTGTGAAGCAGCAAAAAAATAATCTAATCCAGCATTTATACCTTTTCCAGTATCTCCTTGAGCTCCAGTAACACCTGTATGTCCTTGAGGTCCTGTATGTCCTTGAGCACCCGTAGCACCAGCTGGAATACCTGGATTTAAATTTTGATAATTTAATGTATTAACGCTTAAATCTCCAGCAATATATCCGTTACCTGTATCATCAAACTGTAATGCGCGTGAATATTTAAGACCAACTAATAAATTATTTGGATTATTATCTGGATCGACATTTATTCCTATGTTAAATCTGCTCATTTATATATTATATAATTCTAAAAAATAATATATAAATTTACTTAATGTAATTTAAAATATAAGGTTCCTTCAACTGCTAATTCTGGCCCACGGGCGCCTGTCGCCACCCCTGCAGTGGGTATAACAGCAATACCAACATAATCTCCTGCAAAAACTGAAATTTGTCTATTGACAGGTATTGGCCCTACTGGTTGTGGTATAGAATCTGAATATGGGCTGCCGCCTACTTGTGGTAGTGTGCCTGCAGGGATAGAGTAGGATGCGAAATTAGTAGGAAGCCCTGTGCCTTGGCCATAATTA
>Ga0315320_10001559_pt1 | contig 19000 bp, 10 predicted proteins | sample M140m21515metaG_FD_203458 | JGI IMG/M metagenome (GOLD analysis project Ga0315320, IMG submission 203458) | Ammonia-oxidizing marine archaeal communities from Monterey Bay, California, United States - M1 40m 21515 | ecosystem: Environmental > Aquatic > Marine > Coastal | place: USA: California... | reverse complement strand
TGCCGATCAAAAGGCTTGGCTTGCATGGAAGACTCTCGAGAAGAGAGAGTCCGAACTTCTTGCCCGTGCCCGGAAATCCGGGAAATTCCCTCAAGCCCATGACAACTTGGAAAAGTTGTCGGCCCTCTTGGGTTCAAATGATCTGACCCGAAAGGGAAACAAGGTTCGGGCAACCTCGGGCAAGTCTCCCAAAAACCAAACGCCTGCTCAGGCCATTGATGACGACCCCAAGACCAAATACCTCAATTTCGAAGGCCAAGGAAGTGGACTTGTCATACATGGTCAAAAAGGTGTTGTTGAGAAGATTGCTCTGACTGCGGGGGAAGACGTTCCGTCCCGGGATCCGACCAGCTTTGAGCTTTACGGTTCCGAGGATGGGAAAAAGTTCAAGGAAATTGCAAAGGGTGCCGTCCCCGTTTTTTCCACGCGACGGCAAAGATTGGAAATCGCTATCGAGAACTCGAGTGCTTACGCGATCCATAAACTGACTTTCCCAAGCCTTGCATCAGCGAAGGCTGATGCCATGCAAATCAGTGAAATCGAACTTTTGAAGAGCGAGATTAAAGACGCAGACGAAATTTTACAGGAAGCGGCTGAGCTCCGTGAGGAGAAGACGAGAGCGATGAAAGCTTTTACCCCTACGTTGATCGCCCGCGAGTTACCCAAGCCCAGAGAAACCAAGTTGTTGGATCGGGGGGAATACGATATGCCGGTTGGCGAGCCTTTGCTGCCAGGCGTGCCTGCTTCGCTTGGTTCTTTGCCCAAGGGCGCTCCGGCCAACCGTCTCGGGCTTGCCAGTTGGTTGGTGTCTCGCGATCAGCCGTTGGTTTCCAGAGTTTTGGTCAATCGGGTTTGGCAACGGGTCTTCGGAGAAGGCTTGGTTCGTACACCGGATGATTTTGGCTTGCAAGGCCAACAACCCACTCACCCCGAGTTGCTCGACTGGTTGGCCGTTGAGTTCCAGGAGGGAGGTTGGAACCTTAAAAAAACGTTACGCCTTCTGGTGACGAGCAAAACCTTCAGGCAAAGCTCAACCTATCGGGATGATCTGTTTGATCCGGCAAACCTTCTTTACGGTCGCGGTCCCAGTTACCGGTTGGATGCCGAGGTTCTTCGTGACATAGCCTTGTGGACATCCAAGCTTCTCGACCCGACCATGGGAGGGGAGGGCGTGAAGCCATACCAGCCTCCCGGAATGTGGAAGGAACTGATGCATCCGGGCAGCAACACCAAGAATTACGTCGCGGACAAAGGGAGTCGCCTTTACAGGCGGAGCCTTTACGTGTACTGGAAGCGCACCAGTCCTCATCCCATGATGACCTTGTTCGACGCACCGAGCCGGGAGGCTTCCTGTGTTCGTCGCTCCCGGACCAATACCCCTCTGCAGTCGCTCGCGTTGTTCAATGAACCGCAACGCGTGGAGGCAGCTCGAAAGTTGGCGGAACGGTTGATCAAGGAGCAAAAGGGAGACGACGCTCGGTTGGACCTTCTCTTTACACTGGTAGCTTCCCGCAAGCCATCCGCAACCGAACGGGAGGCTTGCTCCAAGCTCCTCCAATCTCAACGGAACCGTCTTGCCGACAAAGCTGAGGACGCGGAAGCTTTGTTGAGAATCGGGGATGCGCCAAAGGATCCCGATCTCGATCCCATGGAAGTGGCGGCATGGGCCCAAGTTGCCGGCACTGCTTTGGCGAGCGACCTATCCATCCTGCTTTACTAACGAATTTAATTTGCCTGACATGAATACCAATCCATTTCGCGAACATGAGCTCTACCTAACCCGCCGGCAACTGTTCGGCAAAGCGGCTCTTGGCTTGGGTACCGCCGCGATGGCTCAGTTGACACCCAGTTGGGCGTTGGCCAATGCCGGTTCCTTGAACGGGGGGATGCATCATCCGGCCAAGGCCAAGCGGGTCATCTACCTCTTTATGAGCGGGGGGCCCAGTCACCTTGACCTGTGGGATTACAAACCCAAGTTGGTGGAGGAATTCGGGAAGGACTTGCCTGATCACGTGAGAGATGGTCAGAGGATCACGGGCATGACCTCACGTCAGAAAACTCTTCCCGTGGCTCCGAGCAAGTACGAGTTTACCAAGCACGACAACAATGACAAGGGTGTCTGGGTCAGTTCATTGCTACCTCATACGGCTAAGGTGGCGAAGGATTTGTGCGTGGTTCATAGCACCTTTACCGAAGCGATCAATCATGATCCGGCAGTCACTTACATCCAAACGGGTAGTCAAGTGCCGGGCCGTCCCAGTCTCGGGTCTTGGCTGAGCTATGGCTTGGGAAGCATGAACGAGGATTTGCCCAATTACGTCGTCATGCACGCCAAATCCAAGCACGCCGAGCAGAGCCTGTTCAGCCGGTTGTGGGGAACCGGTTTCATGCCCTCGGACCATCAGGGTATTTTGCTCCGTAGCCAAGGCGACCCCGTTCTTTACCTGACCAATCCGAAAGGAACCTCGGCCCGAGACCGCAGGGCTCAATTGGACACCTTGTCCGCCCTCAACGGGGAACATCACAAAACCTTTGGCGATCCGGAGGTGTTGGCCCGGTTGCGCCAGCATGAGATGGCCTATCGGATGCAAACCTCGGTTCCCGAGTTGATGGATCTTTCCAAGGAACCCGACTCCACCTTTGAGTTATATGGTAAGGAAGCCCGCGAAGGTGGTAGCTTTGCGGCTTGTTGCTTGAATGCCAGAAGATTGGCCGAGAGAGGTGTCCGTAACATTCAGATCTTTCACCGGGGCTGGGATGCCCACGGGGGATTGCCTCGTGAGCATGAAAATCAATGCAAGGATGTTGATCAGGGGTGCGCCGCCCTCATCAAGGATCTCAAGCAACGGGGCTTGCTCAAGGATACGCTGGTTATCTGGGGTGGGGAGTTCGGGCGGACCACTTATTGCCAGGGCAAACTGACCAAGGAGAATTATGGCCGGGACCATCATCCGCGCGCTTTTACCACTTGGATGGCGGGCGGAGGAGTAAAACCCGGCATAACTTACGGGCAGTCGGATGATTACGGTTATAACCTGGCGGACAAAGATGGAAATACGATCAAACCAAACAAGGACAAGTGGACACCTGGCACCATGCACATCCATGACCTGAACGCGACCATCCTTCACCTGCTGGGCATTGACCATACGCGACTGACTTACCGCTATCAAGGTCGCGACTTTCGTCTTACGGACGTGCACGGTCACGTCATCAAGGACATCCTAACCTAGTTTTCCTATGCCCGTTGTCTTTTTTCTGGTACTTGCCCTTCTTTTCTTTGGCAGCCTTCTTCAGGCTGAATGGTCCACTTGGCGAGGCCCCGATAACGACGGGCTGAGCGATTCCCAAAAGCTTCCGGATTCTTGGAGCGAAACGCAAAACCTAGACTGGAAGTTCTCTCTTCCTGCGGCCGGCTCCTCCACGCCCATTGTGGTGAAGGATAAGATTTTCCTGACCTTCGAGCTGGATAACGAGGTCAAGGCAATGGGCATAGGAGTTGATGGCCGGGAATTGTGGACCCGTGTCGTTTGCCAAACCAAAGGCAAGGGCAATGGGGAGAAAACCTTTGCTTCCCCCACTCCCTCATCGGATGGAAAACTTCTCTTTGTCACGACCGGGACGGGGGAGGTCGTGGCTTTGGATCTCGAGGGGCTTGAGAAATGGCGCTTCAATGCTCAGGAGCGCTATGGCAAGTTCCGCTTTGGTTTCGGTTTTCATTCCACCACCGTTCTTCACGAGGGTCGTTTGTATCTCCAGTTGATTCACTCCGCGGCCCAGTTGGTCGTTTGCGTTGAGGCCGATTCCGGCAAGGAAGTATGGAAAGTGGAACGGGAGAGCGATGGAGTGGCTGAGTGCGAGCATTCGTACGCATCCCCCACGGCTTTCCGCAAGGGTGAGCTGAACGTCCTGATTACTCATGGCAACGACTACTGTATTGGTCATGATCCTGTCACAGGGAAGGAACTCTGGCGGGTCGCCGGACTCAACCCGAAGAATCAATACAACCGTACTCTCCGTTTCGTTGCCTCTCCCGTCGTGAGTCAGGGCTTGCTGGTGGTTCCTTCGGCCAAGAACCGGGGCGTGTCCGTCGTCCGCCTTTCCGAAGCCAAGGGCCGAATCGAGAAGGGTGGGGCGGGGGAGCTTTGGAGAATGGATCGAGGCACGACCGACGTCACGATGCCTCTCCTTTACCGAGGGCTCCTGTACCTTTGCAAAGAGAACGGCACCATTCTTTGCTTGGATGCCTTGACGGGTGAACAATTCTATCAGGAGCGCTTTCACGCCCAAACCTACCGGGGGTCACCCGTGGCTGCCAACGGTCGGATTTTTCTGACTGCCCGGGACGGTACCTTCACCGTTCTCAAGGCCGGCAAAACCTATGAGGTCATTGGCAAAAACAAACTCGACGACCAATTTACCTCTTCCCCCATCGTCGCGCATGACCGTTTCTACCTTCGTGGACATCGCTACCTTTACGCCATTCGGGCGAAATAACATACTTCATTCCAATATTGGCACATGAGACTTTCGATTCTTCTTCTCCTCATGGTTTCCCCACTTTGGTCCAAGCGACCGAACGTGGTATTCCTCGTTTCCGAGGACAATTCAATTCATTACCTCAAGCACTACGGAGCCAAGTTCGGTTCCATGCCCAATATCGAGAAGATGGCCAAGGAGGGACTGACCTTTAATCATGCCTTTTCGAATGCCCCGGTTTGCTCTGTCGCCCGATCGACCTTGGCCACGGGTGTGCTCGGTCCAAGGGCAGGCTTTCAGTATCACCGCAAATCGGCCTTGGCCAAGGGAGTTCAGCCATGGACCGCTCTGCTCAGAAAGGCGGGTTACTATTGCGCCAATAACAGCAAGACGGATTACAATTTCGCCACCACCAAGGGAGAGGCTTGGAACGAATCATCGCGCAAAGCTTCCTGGCGCAATCGTCCGGACAAGCTAGGGCCCTTCTTCCATATGCAGTCGTTTGCCGTCTGCCATGAGAGCTCTCTGCATTTTCCGGCAAAGCTCATGCAAACCGAAAAGACGAAAACACCCGTCGACCAAGTAACCCTCCACCCGTACCATCCGGATACCCCAACCTTTCGCTATACGCATGCACGTTACTTTGACCGCATGACCATGGTGGACGGGCAAATGGGAGCAGTCCTCGAAAAGCTCAAGGCGGATGGACTGCTTGAGGATACTTTCGTTTTCTACTTCGGTGATCATGGAGGGGTACTCCCGCGAGGCAAAGGGTATGCGTACGAGAGCGGGTTGCATGTCCCTCTGGTTGTACGAATCCCCGAGAATTTCAAACACCTGGCTGACCATGTTCGGGGAACCCGAACCGATGGCTTCGTGAGCTTTATCGATTTCGGGCCTACTGTCTTGAATCTCGCCGGGCTACCGGTCTCTGGGAAAATGGACGGCACGGCCTTCCTTGGCAAAGGGACGACGGCCAAGGAACTTGCCTCCCGAGACGAGGCATTCGGTTACGCCGACCGCTTCGACGAGAAGTACGATTTGGTAAGAACCCTCCGCAAGGGAAAGTGGGAATACGTCCGTAATTATCAAGGTTTCTACCCGGACGGGTTGCAGAACAACTACCGTTACCGGATGCTTGCCTTTGCCGAATGGCGCGAGCTTTTCAAGGCGGGCAAACTCAACGCAGCCCAAAGCCAATTTTTCGAATCCCGTCCTGCAGAGCAACTTTTCGATCTGTCGAAGGATCCCCACGAGGTGAACGACCTTTCGCAAAACCCTGCTCACCGTGAAGTTCTTCTGGATATGCGTCAACGAATGACCGCGAAGGTCAAGGGCATTCACGACCTGAGCTTTTATCCCGAGAGTCATATGGTTGCCCATACCCTGCAGGACGGGATCGCCTTCGGAAGAAAACATGCCCGGGAGATCAATGAACTCGTGGATCTTGCCGATCTCTCCTTGATTTCTTTTCCGAAAGCCGAACGACAGCTGTCTACGGCCATGCGCTCCGAGAATCCATGGAAGCGCTATTGGGCCTGCATCAGCGCGACCATGCATGGCGAATCGGCAAAACCCCTCGTTCCCTTGGCCAAGAATCTCCTTGAGGATAAAAACCTGATGGTACGGGTGCGGGCCGCGGAATTTCTCGGTAGGACAAAGGCACACGATCCGATGCCCACCCTATTGAAAGTGGTGAACCAGTCGACATCGTCTCAGGAAGTTCTGCTCGCGTTCAATGCAGTGGTCTACCTTCGCGATTTTTGCGGATACGCTTTTGATTCATCGAAGGTGGCGCTTAAACTCAAAGCAGGCGAGAGTGCCCGAAGAATCGATTACTTGTCCGGCAAGGCTAAATTGTGAAGGGTTCGTTCCGCTTGCGGGACTTGATCCTTCCGTTTCTTCTGGCAAGCTGCTCTTTGCATTGTCAGGAGGCTTTTCCTCAACCAAGCATTCTTGATTATCCAAAGATTCAGGCCGCCCAGATGGCGGGCCAAAACCGAGCCGTCGCGCTCATGCGTTTGAAACGCTTCGAGGAAGCGGAAACTTTGCTCCGTCTTATGGTCGAGAGATTTCCCCAATCACCAGCCGCTCACTACAATTTGGCCTGCCTTCTGGCGATTCGCGAACAGGTTGACGAAGCTTTCGGGAATTTGCAGAAGGCCGTGGAACTGGGGTTTCACCAGGTTCCGCATATCAAGAACGATCCTGATCTTGCAAACCTGCGCGAAGACGAGAGATTTGCCGAGGCGCTTAAGATTGCCGGGGAACCTTTCGATGGTTCCGTATGGCCGAGTTTCCCGAAACCCGTTTACGCTTTGGCAAAGGAGGGCGAGGTTGTTTTGGGCGAGCGCAACTTGGGTTACGATCCGAAGGTCGGTTTGTTCGCTGGTTTCGTGAAACCCGAATCAGTCGACGAAAATCAATCAATTGCAAAGGGTCAGGGAAAGGTGGGTGAGCTTTTGCGCAAGTGGCATGAGGAGGGAACGGCGGCAGGAAACAGGGGAGATTTTTACGACAATCACGACGGGGATCATTCGAATATGAATTTTCGGGGCTTTCCGCAGTTAACCCGGATTGAGTACGCAGAGCCTCTGCGTAAGCGAAGGCTTCACAATGGACTGCAGCGGTATTTTGTCTTCAGTGGCATAACGCTTGGAAATTCCTCGACCGCCATAACCGGCGGGCCGAATTGGCGCAGTCAACCCCGCCTTGCCCTGACCCAGCCGAATGGCGCCCGCATGCTATCCCTCCACTACCTTCGCAACCATCTTTACTTTTACCCGGAGCACAAGGACCATGATTCCGGTCGCAATGGAAAAAAAGGGGGCGGTCACGGAGACGTCTTCCCCGCGAACACACCCTACCTTGTAATCAGTCAGGGATCATCGGGTTCCGATCGTCCCTTCATGAACGCATTTGCCGCCATGTTGGCCGCTCTTCGCCCGGAGACCAAACAGGCTCTCGCCCGTTCTCCCTTGTTGATGCCCACTCTCCAACAGGTCTTCCGCCGGAGCAACCGTAACGTCGAGAGTGATGAGGATTACTTTTCCGGAAAGGCTCATCCGACGGTTTTCGATTCTACTCAGCTCGATCCCGAGGTTATGGTTCGTCGCGCCCATGAATTCAAACCCGATTCCTTGCCCCCCTTTGCCCAATTCAAGGTGGTCAAGGAAGATACCCCTGTTCCCGGGCGGGATTTCTTCGACTTTCGTCCGCATCAGCGCTTGTTTGATACGCCTTGCGCTTCCGCCCGCGTCTACAGGTCAACCGCAAGCTCTCTGCGTTTTACTCTGGATGCGGGTGCTTCGAGGGATTTGAGTGGCAAGCCCTTGTCTTATCGATGGGATGTATTGCGAGGTGATCCGGAACGCATTCTCATAGAGGAAAAAGATGCCAATGGGAGCCGGGTTGAGATCACGATTCCTTGGCACGAACGCCGACCTGTCCTGTCTGGTTCCGCAATGGAATCCAATCGCATGGACATCGGACTTTTCGTGGGCAATGGTGAATATTGGTCAGCCCCGGCGTTCTTTTCGGTTTACTTTCCCGACAATCAAAAACGAGTGTATGACGACCGTGGGCAAGTCCTGTCCATCGACTATTCTTTGGATCATTACGTCGATCCCTTTGTCGATACGCCCCGCCAATGGCAGGACAAATACAAGTACGATGATGATGGAACCTGTATCGGATGGACCCGTTTGCACAAAGGCGACAAGCTGGGCCAGGAATTTACTGCCGACGGACTTCTGATCATTGAGACAGGGAAGAATGGATCAAAGGTGAAAACCAAGCCGGTTCGTTATGTCGGTCGTCAACTCAAAGGCGCTCGAACCGTTCTGATACAGGAAATTCAATAGTGTTTCTCGGCAAGTCTTCCAACCTTTTGCGGGGGTTTGCAAACGTAACGATTGAAGCGAAAAAAAAGGCGCCCAAAAGGGAGAAAATAGAAAAAATTGTCCGAAAATGTTAAATTAGGTTCATGAGCTTGTATCTGTCCTTGTCGGTAAACGGTCAAAAAATTACCGCAAAGGCATTTTCCAAATGGGCATGTGGCTCGGGCAAGCCACATGCCTTTTTTGTTTTCTTCTCCCATTACTCTTGTTAGGACTCTGCTATAAGCGAAGCTAACTATGAAGATTAAAAAGGGAATTACGCGCTCGGCCATCCATGCCATTGCAGAATCGCCTGACCTCGTGAAGAAGATACGAAAAATAATTTGGTTAATCTGTTTTTTCATAATTATTGCTGGGATCTTGGGTGGTCCAATTCTTCAATGGGTGGGGTTCGACACTCTTCGTGAGATGCGTCAAATGGAGCGGATTCCGAAAGTTTCGGTCGGTCACGTTGTTGCCGGGGAGGTTAACGTGAGAGGAAAGGCGAGACTCCATGATGAGTTTGTCACCGCCAAATACTCGGGTGTGTCTTGCTTTTATTGTTTTTGGCTTAAACAAAAGGAGGAAAGGGATTCCGAGGGAGATAAGCGATGGGTTACGTTGGACAAGGGGACGGAGGGCACTGATTTTTTTCTGGTTGAGAAAACCGGAAGGATTCTCGTGGAATTGAGCAAGGGGGGCGTTTCTCCTGACTTGGAACTTGATTACAGCAGGCAAAGCGGAGACTTAAGGTTCAGGGAATACCGTATCGACAAGGGGGAATTGCTGACTGCCTTTGCAATGGCCGGGAAGGAGAAGGGGGAATTTAGCCTGAGGTTTGATGAAAAGGGGTCCTACACTCCGGTCCTATCTAATTCCGATGCCTTGGAAAACCGGACCTGGTTGGCCACGAAGGCGGTCTTTTTTATCGTAGGGGGCATTGCCTTGTCGTGTTTTGTTTGCTACCTCGGATGCACTCATTATCAGATCCACCGGGTCCTTCCCTTCCTCGTTGTCACTACCACCTTTATTTTTGTGTCCATGTTTCCTTTGGGATTGATCATGGTGGTGATTGACCTCCGGGATGGAGAGAACCGCTTGGGGCGCATGGAAAAATCCGCAACATCGGAAGTCAGCGAGCTGATTGGAGGCCGGTTTGACTGGAGGACGCTTCCATCGCAAACGGGATCGTTAAATAAAATGGCTCGAAATCGCATTTTGGGCATTCGTGAGGACTACATCGCCTCGATCGAAAGAACCAATGCAATCCGGGACCGTTTTCCCGAGCGTTGGCTTGCCCCCCTATTGGGAATTGACCCTTGGCCTTCCCTAATTGGCGAGGGAGAGGCAGTAAGCAGTGAGGCTACTATTGCCAAGACTCCCATCCACCCCATTCTTTCCTTCATTCTCATGTGGTTGTCCGCTGCGATAGCCTCCTTGGGTTTCCTTGGTTTCCGCAGGATCAAGATCAAGCGTTATATTGAGAATGTCCCGACTTCTCTTTCGACCGGTCTTGCCTACGGACCAGCGGAAATCAAGGGTCGGGTCGAGCACAAGGGCGAACTTGCGCTTACAGGCCCTCTGAGTTCAAGAAAGTGCGTCTATTTCCACTACAGGATTACGGAGTCGCGAGGCTCAGGTGACAGCGAAACAACCGTGGTGATCAAGGACGAGAGGAAATTCGTTCCTTTCCATTGCAGGGATACGGAAGGGGTGACTGAGATCGATCTGCACGGGGCCGAGATCACGGGTCTGTTTACCGAGAGTAAAAAGATTGGCCGGCAGACTCATACGGAAAGTTTTATTTGTGATCAAACCGAATTATACGCTCTTGGCACGGCAGTCGTGGACAAGGTGACGGGTTCTCACTTGGTTCTTTCCCGAAATGAGACCAGTGATTTTCCCTTTTTAGTATCGGGATTCGCGGAAAAAAACATCATTTTGCACCAAAGCTGGAGGGGCTTGTTCGGTCTTGGCTGCACTCAGGCCGGGATCATATTCATTGGCCTGTTTGGCTTTGGTTCCCTCGGTTCCTTCTCTCCCTCTGATTTTCTTCTTGCCGCCTTGCTGTCTCCGTTGTTTCCGGCCTTTGCCATGTTTATCCTCATGTTCAATGACTTGGTTTTTCTGAGAAACCGGGTCAAGCGGGCCTGGGCAAATATCGAAGTTTCCCTCAAAAAGCGCTCCGACTTGATCCCCATTCTGGAAAAAATCGTCAAGACCTACCTTTCCCACGAGCGTTCCACTATGGAAACTCTTTCCCGTCTGCGGTCCGTCGTGACGAGCAAGGATTCCTACTCACCGTCCGAGGTGGATGCTGCAATGAAGGATGAAACGGCCTTGGCTAACCGCTTGATCGCTTTGCGGGAAAATTACCCCGATCTCAAGGGGAATCAAATGATGGATGATTTCATGAACCGCTTGGTGCGAATGGAAAACGAGGTGGCCTTGATGAGGGCGGGCTACAACGATGGAATCGAACGTTACCGGGAGGCAAAGCAAAGAATACCGGAGGTGTTGATCGCCAAGATTTTCAGGTTTAAAAACGTCGATTACCTAAAGTTTTCCATGGAGGTTAGAGAGGTTCCCGCCTTGGATTTTGAATCAAATCCCAAGGTTGATTCTTCGTCAGAAGTCCCGTCTCAAGAAAATGAAGCAGAGTGAAACGTTGCTCCACCCGACAAGGGAAGTTTCAAGAGTGCCGTTTGTCTTTTCAAGGATGGGCGAATGGTCGGATCTTTCGAAAAGTCTGATCAAGTGACTTTGATTTAGAGCCGAAGTCCCCATGGGCGCGAGAAGTATTTGTTTTGACCGGGTTTTTCCTCGTTATTGGCGGGACATTAGGTTCCTCGCTCAAGAGACCTCGGTTAGTCAGAAAGCTATGACGGGCAGGGAATTAAACTGTTCTGCGCCCATGCATTTCCCCTTGTCGTTCTCTGTTGCCTTTGTTTTTGATTAGGTGAATTGTGAGCTTCCTTTCTCTGAAAAATCAATAACGTGGAAAAAATCATCAATTGGGTCTTGGCCTCTTTGGGTCTGGGCTTGGTCGTTTTTGCCTTTCTGCTCCAATGGTTGGGTTTTCAATCCTTGAGGCAAATTCGCCAGATGCAGAGAATACCCCCGGTCTCGATCCACCACGTGATCCCGGGGGAAGTCAAAATACAGGGAAAGGCAAGTTCGCATGGGAAACCCCTGCAGGCCAAGTATTCAGAGAGGCCTTGTTTTTACTGTCATTGGCTCAAACAGGAAGGAAGGGTAAATGAGAATGGTGGAACGGAATGGAGTACAATTGAATCCGGCGTGCAGTCAACGGGCTTCACCTTGGTGGACGAAACCGGAAAAATTTTCGTGGACTTGGTCAGGGGAGGGGTGGAACCGGAACTGAAACTTGACTTCAAGACTGAACGGAGAGGCTTCAGGTACCTGGAGTACCGGATTGATGAAGGAGAGGAGTTGACGGCCTATGCCATGGCCGTGAAGTGGGGAAAAAGTTTTTTTGCCCTCAGGTTTGATGAAAAGGGGTTCTACACCCCTACGCTTGGCAATCCCAAGGAACTTGAAGTCAATTACGAATTTCCGGAGAGCGAGAGTGACATGATGATCGCCATCGGAAAGATGGGCTTGGCCTCAAAATCGGTTCTTCAGATGATTGTGGGCATAGCCTTGCTTTGCCTGTTTTGCTTTTTTGCATGCATCTCATTCAAGATCCATCGGGTCATGCAATATTTGTCGATAAGCAGTGCCTTTCTCTTTGCCTCTATCTTTACCCTTGGCATGTTGATGGTGGTGATCGATCTTCGCGATGGGGAGGAACGACTGAGAAGCACGAGGGAATCCGCGAAAAAGGAAGTCGATGGGATTCTGGCTCGGGAAAACTTTATGGCGAACTTGCTTACGGGAAGTGAATTCGAGTGGGATGAGCTCCCTAAACGAGCCGAGTCCTTGAGCCCCCCTTTTCGTGAAAGGGTCCTTGGGGTCCGGGAGGACTATTTGGCCTCGATTCAGCGGGCCAATTTGATAAAGGCTCGCTTTCCGGAGCGTTGGATTGCCCCGCTGCTGGGCATCGAGCAATGGTCTTCCAACTTGGGTGATGAAGAGTTGCCCATTGAGGAAGTTACGATCGCCCAAACTCCCATCAACCCCTTCTTTGCCTGGATTGGCATGGGTGCATCCTTGCTCGTCTCCGTATTGGGGATTATGAACACATTATCTACGCTTAAGCTCAAGCGTATCATGGAGAATCTTCCCACCTCCCTTTCCGCGGGCCTTACATGCGGTCCCGCGGAAATCAAGGGGCGAGTGGAGCACAAGGCTGAGCTTGCTTTGACGAGTCCTCTTACCTCCAGCAAATGCGTTTATTACCACTATTTTGTGGCGGAGAAGAGGGACTCTGGCAAAAACAAGACCGTAAAGTCAGAGAGCAAATTCGTTCCTTTCTACTGCAGGGATGCGGAGGGAGTCACCGAGATACACCCTCCTTCAAACTATTCCCGATGGCCGACGCGGGTTACGGAGAAGGAGGAGGGCAAGCTAATCCATACCGAATGGATTTTGTGCGAGAAAGACGAAGTTTACGCCCTCGGAACCGCTTTCCTGGACAAGGAGAAAGGAGATCATTTCGTTCTTTCGAAGGGGGATGACTCTTCTTTTCCTTTCATCCTTTCACGCTCGGAAGAACAGGCAAGTGGTTGCCTTCGGGTAGGAGGCGTTTTGTCTATCTTCATTGCCCAGGTCGCGATCATATCCCTTGGCCTGCTTGCCTTGGGTTACGTGGGTTCCTTTTCACCCTCTGACTTTCTTCTTTCAGCTTTCCTGTCTCCCTTGTTTTTGTCCTTTCTCTTGTCTTTCCTCATGTACAATGACTTGGTTTTTCTGAGAAACCGGGTCAAGAGGGCTTGGTCCATTATCGAAGTTTCCATGAAAAAGCGCTCCGACTTGATCCCCATTATGGAAAAAATGGTCAGGACCCACCTCTCTCACGAGCGTTCCACTATGGAAAGTCTTTCGTGTCTGCGTTCCGTCGTGATGGGCAAGAATTCCTTCTCGCCGGCCGAAGTGGATGCTGCAATGAAGGAGGAGACCCTTTTGGCGGACCGCTTGATCGCTCTGTGGGAAACCCACCCCGAACTCAAAGGCGACCAAATGGTTGGGGATTTCATGAAACGCTTGACCCGACTGGAAAACGAGGTGGCTTTGATGAGGGCGGGCTACAACGATGGAATCGAGCGATACCGAGAGGTGAAGCAAAGAATGCCTGAGGTATTGATTGCCAAGCTTTTCAGGTTCGAAAACGCCGAGTATCTCAAGTTTTCCATGGAAGTTCGAGAAGCGCCCGCTTTCGATTTTGAATCGGGTAGCGAGGATAAAACCTCAGGCGAAGAGGAGGACGATTAAGGTTTTCCTCTAGGTTTTGGTCTGCTTCGGTAGCGCTCGTAGAGCCGGGTATGCCGGCTTTGCAGGCTTGTTTTTTTTCCCGCAATGACCATGTGCTTTACGGAGGAGCGGAGGTCAAGCAAGTCCCCCGTGGTGGCGATGAAAGTTGCTTCCTTCCCGACTTCAAGGCTGCCCATGCGCTTGGATACGCCGGCGAGTTTTGCCGGTTCGATTGTGATGGAAGCGAGGGCTTTTTCCCTCGATAGTCCATGGGCGACTGCCTGTGCAGCGTGGTAGGGGAGGTTGCGCTGGTTGGCTGCCGTCCATCCGCCGAGACGAAAACCAATGGAAAGAGGAACCCCTGCCTTGGCGAGGATACCGGGAGCCCGAAACTGTTCGTCGTGGGGAGAATTGCGGTAGCGCGGAGCCGTGAAGATATGATGGTAGATGACGGGAATCTTTCGTTCGCCGAGCCAGTCGGCCAATTTCCAAGCATCTTGTCCGCCCGAGAGAATCATCCGGTACTTTCTTTTTTCGGCCCATTCGACGGCCGCGTTGATTTGACGGATCTCGTCGGCATGGATAACAAGGGGAATCTTTCCATTGAGAATAGGCAGCATGGCTTCCCAAGAGGGAATCACTCTGAATTCATTCGGAGTAGCTTTTTTGCCTTTTAGGTATGCTTCCGCTTGATCGAAAAATTCATCGATATCGCGTATCCTATTCGATCTTTCCTTGTCCTGGTCCCCAATGGATTTGGGTCTGGGGTCGATCGGCGCATGCGGTTGGGGTAGTCCCAATGAATGCCCAGGCCACCACAGGTGCAGGGCGACTTTTTTGCGGATGGTCATATCCTCGATGCCCCATCCGTCCAGTGCAATGAGGCCGGAGGTTCCGGAAATCATACCTCCCATCGGGGTGATGATGGAATGAGTCACCCCATTGGCCCGGGCAACGGGAATGAGTTCGGAGTCAGGATTCACGGCCACCCAAGCCTCCACGTCTGGTGTGTGAGTGCCTACTTCCCGTTCGTCCCGGGTCGGTCGCAAGGCATTGATCTCGGCCAAACCGAGAGAAGAACCCGGGCTGATCAAACCTGGGTAAATTTCCATGTCCTTCCATTCGATGATCTTTGCCCCCTTCGGTGCTTTGACTGACTTGCCTATGGCTCGGATCTTTCCATTCTCAACAAGGATTTCTCCAGGTTGAAAGACTTGGGTCGGTGTTGCCTGAATCTTGGCCGCCCGGTAGACCGTTTGTCCGTGAAGTGTTCCACCGACGGTTGAAAACAAAAGAAAAAGCAAAGCAAACCGGTTCATCGCTTTCCTCCTTTCCCATGTTCACATTGAGAGCGGCAGGAGTGAGGGAACAGGTCACAGGCCGTTTCCAGCGAATGTCGGAAGAACTTCTCCCTCGCTTTCACGGAAGCTCCCGTTTCTCCTCCATCGCCGAGGGATTTGCGGGCATGGGCAACCAACCTTTCCCTTTCCTTCAATCTGCTCTTTTCTCTTTGTTTGCTTCTTTTGATCTCATAATACAGATCACCGTCGATCCAAGTTTGCTGGCATACCGTTCGGTAATCGAGGGGATTGGTCGACCAGACGGCGAAATCCGCATCTTTTCCGATTTCGAGGGAGCCAACCCATTTGTCGATGCCCAATTGCTTGGCGGGGTTGAGGGTGACGAATTTGAGAGCCTCCGTCTCGGACAGGTTGCCGTACTTGACCGCCTTGGCCGCTTCCAGGTTCATGCGGCGGGCATGGTCCGGGGAGTCCGAGTTGAAGCTTACGACGCATCCGCGTTCGTGCATGAGGGCACCCGCGTAGGGGATGGCGTCATAGACTTCGAACTTGTAGGCCCACCAATCGGAAAAGGTCGATGCGCCAGCTCCGTGCCGGGCAATTTCGTCCGCAACCTTGTAGCCCTCCAAGACATGCTGAAGACTTCCGACCTTTACCCCGAAGCTTTCCATGGTACGCAAGAAAACGAGAATCTCGTCCTGCCGGTAGGAGTGGCAATGGATGAGCCTTTCGCCTTTGATAATTTCCAGGATCGTCTCCAGTTCCAGGTTTCTTCGGACAGGGGGTGTCATGCCCGTTTGAGCTTCTTTGAGACGCGATCCGTACTGACGGGCTGCGGTGAAACGGTTTACGAAGAAAGTCTTTACCCCCATTCGGGACTGAGGGAACCGCGTCGTATACTTGTCCCCCCAATTGGCCTGCTTGACATTTTCTCCGAGGGCGAACTTGATCCCACTAGGCGCATCTTTCAAAAGCATTCCATCAGGGGAAGATCCGAGTCTGAGTTTGATGACCGCGTTTTGCCCTCCGATCGGATTGGCCGAACCATGAAGCAAGTTGCAGGCAGTCAACCCTCCAGCCAGTTGGCGTTCGATATTGATGCTTTCCGAATTGATGACGTCGGCAATGCGAACCATGGCGGTGGACGGCAGGGTGGATTCGTTCACCCGGCCGAGAATCATGGAATGGCTGTGACAGTCGATCAAGCCGGGTGAAAGGTGTCTGCCTTTGCCTTCCACGATCTTGCAACCCTCGGGAGCTTTTCCTTTCAAGTCCGGGCCAAGGGCTGAGATCTTCCCGTCCTTCACCAATAAGTCATGGGTGCTCAAGATGCCTTTTTCTGTGCAGGTCCAAAGCTTGAAACCAGTGAAGAGCACGGAGGAAGGGCTTTCGAGTGCTTCGCGTTCGGCATAGGGAAACTTGGCAATTCTCTTTTCAGGTTCTTTCTTGGAGGCGTTGCCGTCTTTGGGTTGGTCCTTTTCACCATCTGTTTCGTTGAAATATTGAAAAGGGCGACCCTGGATCCAGGTTGAACTGATTTTGGCTTCTTCGGCAAAGTAGGTTTCGCCTTCCACCACCACCAAGTTGGCGAGTTTTCCCTTTTCCAGGGTTCCCGTTGATTTTTCGATTCCACAAATTCGGGCCGGGTTGGTTGTGAGGGCTGCCAATGCCTGTTCCTTGGGGAGACCACGCTCGATTGCCTTGAGCAAATTTCGGTGGAATTCACCAAGGTCAACCCCGGTCGTGGTGAAGGATAGGGATTTGGCTTTTCGGGAGACAAGAGCAGGGTTGCCCGGGGCATGATCCCACGCCCGGAGCTGGTCGAGAGAAATTTGTTCCCAATCCTCTTCTTCCGGCAATTTGGAAAGGGCGGGGAAGAGGAGGGGCGATACGTAGGAGTGATTCTTGGAAAGGGCCAAGTCCGGTCTTCTCCACTCATCCCCCGTGGCGATGATCACGGGATGAAAGCCGAATTCCTTGGCCAAGATTATGGCCCGGTTTTCCATGAGGCAACTTCCTGGTTCGATCCAGACTGGGACGGGTTTTTTCTTATTGAGGACTTTTTGCAAACTCCGGATTCCGGCATGGGGGAAGTAGGGTAGGGAGGATGGTTTTTTATTCAGATAAAGGGTTTTTTTCCGGTCGTGAATCACGTCAAGAAAAGCCTGCCTGATCACGGCGAGAGCACCCATGAGCGAATTGGGGTAAACGGGGGGAGATTGTTTCTTGCCGATCGGATCGAAGGCCATGATTTGGGCAACTTCCTCCCTGAGCGTCAACTGGTTTGGGTTTCCTTGCCCGAGGAGAACGCAGGGGCCCGTTCCGCGCAGGATTCCCTCGGAGGGAGCCAAGTGGGCTGCCGTGAAGCCATGCTTGCGCAGGCTTTCCCATTTTCCCTCGTCGGGTTGAAAGGTATCGATCCCCTTTCTTTCGGGGTGAAGCCCGGAGACCTCGAACCCCGGGCCTCTTTCGCCAGGGTCAGAACGGGTGGATGGGGTGCCGTAAAAGGATAGATCTGCAGTGGCGTGGACATGATGTTGATGATCGTGCTTGAGGTCGAGTAGTTTTCCGGCTTTCGCTCCGGTCAGAAGATAGGGATCGATGAAACCCGCGTAGATCGTTTTTCCGGACATATCCCAGTTGCGGTAGCCCGGAGGAGCCTTGTGTCCTTCCTCCACCTTCTCGATCATGCCATCTCGGATCAGGATGACGCCCTTTTCGATCCGCTTGCCCGGGCTTACCTGAATATCTGCTCCGAGCAAGGCGTGGAGGTTCAATCCCTTTGGTTTTTCACCGGGGAAGGGAAAGTTTTCATTACTTGCCGTCAATGAAAAGGGGGCAAGGAGGGCTAGGGCTATGAAAGACAGGGGATTGAATGCCATGCCGATAAGATTGCTTTTCCGTTCGGGCAGGGCAAACCTTAATCAAAGCGTAATGACCGATGGTTCGTTGCCCAGTGAGAAGGTTCTGCACCATCTAATTTTCATATCATTGATTGCAATGGATACCGTTTTGCTTCATGAAAATGTTCATGAAACTCCCAGCCATTTTACTAAAATTGTCCTTCGGCATATTTCCTCTCCTTGGCCAAGTCGAAGATGCGGAGAATACCAAACAGCAAGTTCAGATATCTTCCCGTTTTATCGATGGTGACGAAGTTCTTTCCGCTCCGCGGGTGCTTACGACAGCTGGACAGGAGGCAGTCATCACGGTCGCACAGGAGGTTGGTGATTCTTTGGACGGAGTTGTCCTTTCCGTTACGCCAAGGGTTGTGGACGGTAAGGTATTCCTCGAGGGCTTTGCTTTTGCCGGGAAGGGAAAACTTGGCGGCCCTGAGGGCATCCAGGCACGAGCCAAGCGGGCATTGGAGAGTTTGAAGAAAAAAGGCACAGAGATGGAAAAGATCGAGATGCGTGGCCTGTTTTCGATCGGTGGGCAACCCCGGGTTTCCCTTTCCGTTGAGGGAGGCAGCGCCTTTTTTTTGCAACCCGGGCAGACCCGTCGCGGCCTAAAACTTCTCCGAGTCGAGGGAGACAAAGACCCTTCTGCAATCCTTGAAACGAAGAGTCGTCAAATTCGGGTATACTTGAATGCAACCAAAAGATCCGAACTTGTGCCCATGGTTTCCATGAAAGGGGGAGGAGGCGTTTTTCTACATGAAATGGTCCTAGGGAAAAAATGGATTTTTCCTCTTTTGAGGGAGGACGGAACAAGTTACAAGGTCGAGCTGAACGCTCAGGTTGTCCAACCTTGATCTCTCCTCATTTTTGGGCGTTTTAAGTTTTTTTGTGTTTTTTCTAATAAAAGTTCTTTCGCCGCGTCTTACGGGCTCATATTGAAATCAATCCTCTACAAATTGAGAGCTTGCTCCCTTTGCTCTTACTAAATTCATTCAAAACATGAAGAAAATGATTCCCTATGCAGCCTCGTCGCTGTTTCTTGTCTTTGCCGTTTTCCTGATCGGACAAA
>Ga0315320_10001556_pt1 | contig 19013 bp, 15 predicted proteins | sample M140m21515metaG_FD_203458 | JGI IMG/M metagenome (GOLD analysis project Ga0315320, IMG submission 203458) | Ammonia-oxidizing marine archaeal communities from Monterey Bay, California, United States - M1 40m 21515 | ecosystem: Environmental > Aquatic > Marine > Coastal | place: USA: California... | reverse complement strand
GGCTTGCTGGTTCTTGCCGTAGGAGCCTGGATGCTTGTTTCGGCGTCTTGGTTCAAGCAAAAAACGTGTGGCTGCAAGCAGCACCGTGAACACCAATGTGATGCAGAAACGCCTTCCAAGAAACGCAGTTATTCGATGAGTGCCCTACTCGGGATCGCGTTCGGACTTTTGCCATGCCCGTCGGCATTGGCGGCCTATTTCACCGGCATTGCCACCGGGATGCCGATTGCCGCCTATGCAGTGATTGCTTTGTTCGCTGCGGGCATCGCGAGCTCGTTGACGGTCGTGGGTTTGCTTGTTCAGAAATTCGGTGATCGCATGTTTAAGCAAAAGGGCAGGATCGCACAGTTGCCGTGGCCTCACATTCGAGCGGTGATCATTCTAATTGTTGGTGCAGTCTACACCTACCACGCTGCAATCGCTTAATGATTATGGGGGAAGGGTTCTGCTAGCTGGCCATGCAAGCTCCCCACGAACAACGATCTCACAATCACCGGACTCTCTGCGCGGTCTTAGCTCTTTCTGAAACGAGGCCGGCACTGCTTCCTGTGCACTGCTTCCTGTGCACTGCTTCCTGTGCACTGCTTCCTGTGCACTGCTTCCTGTGCACTGCTTCCTGTGCACAGTGGGTCAACAACGAACAGTGGGCCAACAACGATCAGGTTTAAACGCAAATCAGCGTCAAATGCATGGCAAGAAAAGAGCCACGTTCAACGTGCCGTACCTGAGGGCAATAACAAACAAGGCAGATGCATCGCCAGTACATCCCATCTTCGGCGACGAACCCTCCCTGATTTTCACTGAAAAAAACCAACGCCACTTGACTCAGCGGGAACAACCTATACACTTGCAGAGTAATGCAACTGTATAGTTATGAACAAAAGACAACATAAATCAATGAATTCAGGCGACGAAGACGCCCCCTCCTGCAGCACTGGCGACCACCATCATCAACCGGCAGACGTTGACGATGCCACTTGCCAGCGGGCTGCGGCGATCTTTCGTGCATTGGGAGACCCTCAGAGACTACGTCTTCTAATCATGCTGGAAGCACGAGAATGCTGTGTTTCTGAACTTGCCAATGTCCTCGATGAACCCTTGCCGGCCATCTCACAGCGTTTGAGAATCCTCAAGAGTGAACGAATCGTCGGATCTCGACGAGAGGGCAAGCATGTCTTTTACAGCTTGGCAGATGGGCATATCTCGCGATTGGTGACCAACGGGGTCATGCACGCGATGGAAGATTCCTGATCCAAAAATTAACTACGAACTTTCAAATTTCAAACCCAAGTTCTCAACACCTTCATCACGGAGAAAGCGATGAGCCATACCCACGAAAATCATGATCACAAGCACGGCCCCGACTGCGAACACACCGGGATCCAGCACGATGGACACGTCGATTATTTGCACGACGGTCACTTGCATCACATGGCCGAGGATGGGTCTGTGGTCGAACACAAAATCGAAGTGAGCGATACCAACCCCGACGCCTGCACACCAGCACATCAATGCGGTTCCCATGACTCAGATCATGTTCATGGCCCGGGCTGCGGCCACGAACCGGTCCCCCACGGCGATCACATCGACTACCTGGTCGATGGACATCTGCATCACCCGCATGGTGATCACTGCGATGACCATGGCCCCGTGTCCGTGGAAAGCTAGGCTGCGATTAAGCCAAGTTCAGGTCAATTTTAGAGCCACGGTCAACCGGACTGTGGCTGCTGTATGTCTGCGTCAGCGTACGTCGTGATGCAATCAGAATGAAACAAGTAAACACAATGTCCAAACGGAGCAATTCGATTTGGCGTGTGGGCGGCAGGCGTCTGGACGGCAGGCGTCTGGACCACGCCCGCCCAGCAGTAGCCTCCCAAGCTTGGTAAGAAGGGACTGCACTGATCTACGCAACGCGGCAGCGTCTGGGGGCACAGTAGCTGTTAGCCGATGTTCAATCTGTGGTCTTTTACCCCACAGCGGCGAGACGGACTTTGCTGCGTTTCACCGCACCAATGTTAAGTGCCAGCGCAATTACGCTCCCCAAGCTGACACGAACGCACACGCGTTAGTCCTGCCCCGCCATTGAAGCGTTTTGTTTAATGAGAATAGGGCATCGTGCCTCAGGTTGATTCAGCCTGCGCTTCTGACCTTCATCTTGCGGCCCGAGTGGCATTAAATGAAAACCACGCACAACCACTTTGCCACACAGTGGAACTCAAATTACGAACGTTCACACTGGTAGCTGCCGCGAAATAGGAGTGCCACAACAGATAACGACCGCGTCGCTAAGATGGAAGCGGGGCATCGATGCGGCCTAGGATTTCGATATTTAGGTACATACAAAGCAATCGGTAGTTGCCCTTGGCAGACGATCACTCGGCGGTTCAATCGTGAGTGACATTCAAACACAACCACATTCCCGAGGTGCCTTCGCAGGGAGCGTTCGGCTCAACGCCCCGAGTCAACAGCACTGGCCATGCAGTTATCACAGGGACTCTTATTCATCCGCGTCGTTCACTTGTTGTGCTCCACGCCACCGCTGACGATAATCACCGCTTCATCGTGACGGTAAGCGTTCATTCAGAGGCAGCGAAGATGAGTTTTTTAGAGAAAGATCGCTGCATTGCCGGCCCCGGTTACAGTCGTTGGATGGTACCTCCCGCCGCCCTCTGCATTCACTTGTGCATTGGCCAAGTATACGCACTGAGTGTCTTCAACCTACCGATGACTCGGCTGATTGGCGTCAGTGAATCGACCGAGAACGACTGGAAGCTCACAGAAATTGGGTGGATTTTCTCGATAGCCATTTTTTTTCTGGGTCTTTCCGCTTTCATCTTTGGCCGATGGGTTGAGGAGGGTGGCCCCCGACGTGCGATGTTCACTTCTGCACTCGCATGGTCTGGAGGCTTTTTTGTTTCTGCTCTCGGTGTACAACTCCACCAACTTTGGCTTGTTTACATTGGCTACGGAGTGCTCGGTGGAATTGGCCTAGGCCTGGGCTACATCTCGCCGGTGTCCACCTTGATCAAATGGTTCCCTGATCGACCTGGCATGGCAACGGGGATGGCCATCATGGGATTTGGAGGTGGAGCATTCATTGCGTCGCCCCTGTCGGTCTGGCTACTCGAACAATTTTCGACCGCACAGCATGTCGGCGTCGCAGAGTCCTTTGTAGTGCTCGGAGTTATCTATTTAATTTTCATGCTAGTCGGCGCGTGGATTATCCGCATACCAGCAGTTGGCTGGAAGCCGCAAGGATGGAACCCTCCGGCACAGTCGAAGAAACTGGTCACTTCAAAAAGCGTTCACGTCAATGCGGTCCTCAAGCTCCCACAGTTTTGGCTAATTTGGCTGGTGCTATGCATGAATGTTACGGCCGGGATCGGAGTCTTGGGTCAGGCATCAGCAATGAGCCAAGAGATGTTTCACCTATCGGTTTCCGCTGCAGCTGGGTTTGTTGGGGTTCTAAGTCTCGCAAACATGGTTGGTCGTTTTTTCTGGGCATCACTTTCAGACACGATAGGCCGAAAGAATACGTACTTTCTGTTTTTTGCAATTGGGCTAATCCTCTATCCATTGGTTCCTTTCACGGAGTCGATCGGTAGTGTGGCACTCTTTGTTGTTTGCGTTGCCGTCATCATTTCGATGTATGGAGGCGGATTTGCAACGGTTCCGGCTTATTTGAGAGATCTGTTTGGAGGCCGTTACGTGGGCGCGATTCACGGAAGGCTTCTGACCGCATGGTCAGTCGCTGGCATTTTGGGACCAGTGCTCGTCAACTACATCAGGGAGTATCAGATCTCCAATGGCATTCCCAAGGCGAAAGCCTACGATACTACGATGTTGATCATGGCTGGATTACTGGTGATTGGCTTAGTCGCCAATGCCATGGTGAAAGCTGTTGATGCAAAACATCACCTCGAATCCGAACAGGCAGAATAGAAGGTGTTATGAACAATCAAACAAAGCTATGGCATCTATTTCTTGCGTGGGGCTTCGTTGGGGTTCCCTTGATCTGGGGGTTGTACGAAACGTTCAACAAAGCCCTACAGCTCTTTGGTTAACCCGAAACCAAGGTGTGAACAGAACACGGGCAAGTCATGATTCTTCAGGCGTACCTCTGCCTCTTGCGAAACGGAATCTTGCAATACCCGTTAAAAGACTTGCCGGTCGGGTCCCAGCAGTCCTTCTTCGAAGCAACCACTGCACTAACGCTGGACTGCGTTTCCTCTCCATGACCGATCAGCAGGTCGTATCGCGTAAGAAGTTTACCAATGAGGGAATCACAGACACGGCAGCCGAAGCGTGATCCTCTGGCACTGACAACTTGTGGCTCCAAATGGCTACCAACACACACGCTTATTTCCATTCACGTATTTTAGTCCGCCTTCCTATCCGATCAGCGGTTCTCGCAATCCGATCAATTGACTTTCTGCGGGCGGCTCGCGTTGGTTTTCTTAAGCCATTCCTCCAGCTCGGATCGCATTTGACGGGTTTTCTCAGGCATTTCGTCCGCGACATTACGTGACTCGCTGATGTCATTTTTCAAGTCGTACAGTTCGACAGAGTCGTCATCATAAAACCAGAGCAACTTATGATCACCCGAACGAATTGCGCTTGCGAAACGATTCTCTTTGTGAAACGCGTAGTTGGGATAGTGAAAATAAATGGAGTCCCGTTTGAGCTCCGACTCATCCTCAAGCAGCGACAACAGAGAGACTCCATCCGAAGTATTAGATGGGTGCTTTTTCAAGTTCGTGGCTTCAAGAATCGTGGCGTGCAGGTCCATCGTGATCACAGGAGTCGCGGTCCTTGTCGCGGGCTTGATGTGCCCAGGCCAGCGAACAATCAACGGCACTCGGATTCCGCCTTCGTAAAGGTGCCCTTTCTCGCCTCTTAAAGGCTTCACGTTTGCAGCAAAGGGTCCGTTGTCCGAGGTAAAGATCACGATCGTTTTCCCATCCAGCCCCTGCTGTTTGATCGACTTGAGCAGCTTTCCGATCGATGTATCCATTCCCTCGATCATCGCTGCGTATGTCGGGTTTTCGATGCCGGGGCCTTTTCTTTTTTCATACTTTGCAACGAGGTCGGCAGGAGCCTGAAAAGGGTAGTGAACCGAGTAATTCCACCAACAAAGAAAGAATGGACGGTTACCTTCGGTTTGAGTCGATTTGATGAAATCGATGCACTCGTCAGCGGACCTGTCGGGCAAATACTCGCCGTCTGCCTTCCCGTTCAGATTGGGAATTCGGTAAGGGCTGAAATAGCTAGGTGGCCCACCATAATCGCACCCACCAATGTTGACATCAAAGCCTTGGTACTCGGGACGCAAATCCACCTCCGACGGGGCTTTCCCATCGGATCCCGATTCAGATCGGCTACGATGCGAGAGATGCCACTTTCCGACAAAACCGGTCGCATACCCAGCCTGCTTCAATTGTTCAGCCAAAGTCACACGTTCCAGTGGGAGGTGACGCAACCAAATTGGCGTGATCAGGTTCGTACCCGGCTTTTGGAAATTCGGAGGGTGACCTGCCGCGTGATTCGTGATATTCAGGCGAGCCGGTGATTCGCCCGTCATTAGGGCGGCGCGCGTCGGCGTGCAAACTGCAGCGGCCGAGTATGCATCCGTAAACAGCAATCCCTGCTTTGCCAGTCGATCAATATTGGGTGTATCGAGCCTCTCATTGCCGTAGCAATGCAGGTCTTTCCAGCCGAGATCATCCGCCATGATCAAGACAATGTTTGGTGTTTTCACACCTGCATCGGATTCCTCCGCCAACAAACTCCCACAACCTATGCAAAGACTGACGATAGCGGCCACCAGACCATGATATCCAAGCTGCAACATTTCCAAGTTCCCAATGTGTTTACTGGACGCGGTACCAATCACGCATCCGTGATACTTCGTAATTCAGCGGTATCCTCCGCTGTGTTGATTTTCTTGATCAGCGATGCGACTTGTTGGGTCACGGGAGCCAGCATCCGAGCCTCACTGTGAGATCTCAGATCCTTTTCAAGCTGACGAAGTTCTGGCAGTACGGCCTTGGCTGCCGAGCCGTAGGATTCCAACGTCTTCAAGCATTTTGTTATCCGGTTCTTCTTACCCCACTTATCGATCTCCATGATCTGAATACAAAGCGGCATTCCTTCTCGGATTCGATGCTTGGCGAGCAACTCAACACCGCTAAGGCGGATCCCACTCGCAAACATGATTCCGCTGGGTGCGGGTTCAACGATCGCCTGATGAATTGCAGGTAGAAACGGCTTGATTTCGTCGTAGCTGAGGTTGGCGTAGACGGTCTCGAGACTTCCTCTTGCTCGGCCATCTTCGTTCTGCAGCCCAACGCGAACAGCTCGCAACAAAAGCGCTCGATCTACTCCATCGAGTGACCTGCCGATCAACCCACCCCGACGATTAAACAAACTGAAACAAAGGATGCGTTGTTCCATGCCCCGAGGATCGTTCTCGCGGTCTGGACTTGCCAAGCGTTCAAGCATTGCAGGAACTGCCGCTTGCGCTGGCTGACCAATTCGTGCAAGAGCCTCTGCGGCGACAATCCGCAGGGTTAAATCTTCCGACTCAAAAGCTTTCAGCAGGGCTGACACACAGTCATCAGTACTCCCTTTACGGCCAACATGACCCAGCGCCTCAGCCGCCCCATAGCGAGAATAACGATCCTCTGACTCAATGAGTTTCAGCAATGTCGACTGAACGTTAACACGACGATTCGCAAGTTCCTCAGCCGAGCGTTTCCGAGCAGCTGGTGACCAACTCGACAACCCCTTCAACAAAACATTGTCCGCACGGGCCTTATAACGATAGCGATCATTTTCTTTGCTCGAAAAGTAACCTCGTCCCGCAGCGATCACTTGAACCACTTCAGCAGGCTTCAATACCGGGACCGAACAACGTTTCTTCCCTGTGAGATAAAGGCTCTTCAACGGCAAAGCGTACGCAAGCAAATAAGTACCAGTATTATCCCAGTTCTTGTAGGAACCATGTTCTTCTTCACCCGCAGGCGAACCCTGGTATCGAAAACTTCCATCAGACTGCCGAGCAAAGTCGTAGTACCATCCCTGCTCACGCCAGTAAGCGGCGGTAGCCAGCGGCCCACCACGGGATACAGCGGGCATAGCCCACAAAATATTGAAGAAGTTTCCTGTGTGCCCACGCTCTCGCTCGTCGTAACCAGCCGTGCTCATCTTCGCAAAAAACTCTGCTGCTTCAGTATCTTCGAGCAGATCAAAAAGCACGGCAGCCATCGAGCACTTGCCATTGTCCTCATGCCCAGGCCACGGTGCATGATCGCCGTAAGGAACAGCTCCTTTGTCGACATACCACCGAAGAAAACGAGCAGACCGGGCGATCGCATCATCCATTGCCGGATCTTTTACACCGGCCTCACGAGCCAGAACCAAAGAGATCGTCAAAGGGATCCCCGGAGAATTCATGCAACCATAGCCGCCCACCCGACCATCCGGCATGGCAAAACGATGCCCCCATGTCCCAACTTTGCTTTGTCCGTGAGCTGCCTCAAGGGATAAACGCCGGAGCCCAGACATGATCGACGGGTCGCCAGTCGCGAGAGCATACTCAGCAAGGAATGTAATCGCATAACCATAATGCCACGTTGCCATAGGCCCCACCCGATAATTGGCCACCTTCTTTGCGTAATCAGATAGCAGTGATTGATATTTTGCTTCACCACTTGCCAACAATGCCAGTGCGTTGATGCTGTTTGGTATTGAAACATTTCTCATGCCCCGCTGTGCAATGACTTCACAGCCACGCTCGAAAATCTTTTTCGACTTCTGACAATCGTACGGCGCCGTCTCGCTGTAGCTTCCCATCACTGGAAGCCGAAGATCAATCATTTTCCTGACACCATCTCGCAAACACACCAAGCTGAGATTCCCCCGAGATTCTTCCCGCTCGGCCCGCGTAATCGCATTAGCAAACTGGATGCGCGCATCCTCGCCAAAGTCACGCCCATCAACACCAACAATCACATCCCCCACCTGCAAGACACCCTCAGCAGGTGAGCGGCTTGCAACTCGAGTGACCACAATTTTCCGAGCATCGGCCGTGTGCTTCCATGCTTCGATCAAGCCTCTCGCACCGGTTGGTCCAAGGTTCCAATCAGTTTCACCCTTCTTCGCGTGAACTGGTGCAACACAAAACAGGGACACGCTCACTACGGAAATGAGAAGGATGGCAAATTGCCAAAATCCATTCTTGTTCATATTTATGATTGCTCAAGCACCTGAAGAAAAACTGTCGATGAATGCGTGCTGACATCCATTCTCATGAGAGTCGCTCATTTGACGCATCACACACGCCCCTGACATTTACGAAATCCAAACCCCACTGCACTACTATTGCTGGTCCACAAAGATTTGGCAAACGCATGCGACTTGCCCGAAATCCTGTTTCGGCTCAATGAGGAAACAACAAAGAGGGACCGAGAGCATTAAAAACGCTCAACGATAAGCTGCCGTGGTCACTGAAGAGAGTTGTTGATTGTAGTCATACTGCAAATCGGGATGAACTTTCTCAATCGCTTTATCAATCTTCTTCAACTGCGTTGCATATAGATTCGCGCTAACGCGGCAACCGCCGAATCGTATTCGCTTTTCGTTGATTTGCCGGCAAAAGTGGATGCGCACCTGTAACTCGGTCTCTTTGTCACCTGAGAATCGAAGCGACTTGTCCATCCAGCGAACGATTTTACGTAGTGTCTTCTTATGGATTCGCCCTGATGCATTCACCCCCGCACCACTCACACTCAGTGCATTGAAACTCGCGTCGATCTCGTCACACAGTTCATCGGCATAACCAATTTCGTTGTCGGATTTCATCAACAAATAGGTCAGCAGTTCTTTGCTTTCGACTTTGAATTTTGCTAAACGCACACAAACATCGAACAACTCATCATGATCAAGCTTGGCAAGCTCCTTTTTCAACTCGCTGATCTTGGCGGCTTTCATGGTTTCTCAATGAACATGCGTTTGGTTCCCGATCGAAGCAACTTGTGCTCGCAGTATCGTAACGGTTTAGCGCACAACAAGAAACACGATCAGCACCACCGCATGAACACCTTTCCAAGCAAAGCGAAGCGTGGACTCAGCTCAGATGACAATCAGCAAATTACTGCAGGTCACTACGCAGGGTCGGTAAGCATTTTTCCAGTTCGGTCGTCAACGCGGTGCATGTGAGTAACCTCCCCCAGCGGACCACCACTGGATTTCAGCGAGACTAGCCAATACGGATCGTCAGGCACGTTTGCGGCTACCATCGCACGCAGGATTTCCAGGTCATGCACACCATTCTCACTGTAGAGCTTTGCGTAGAAATCTTTTTCGCGTCCGATCCTGTGCTTGTCAAAGAAGACAGCGGAACACTTCGTGCCTGCAGGAATGCCCCCCAGTTGTTGGATGACAATCATGATCGCCGCTTTTTGGTCAATTTCTCGTCTTGTCAACTTTTGTTTCCTGACCCTTCTCTTGTTACCTGACCCTTCTCTTGTTCCCTGTCCCGTTCACCAAATCAGTGCGGTCAGCCCATTCCACCAGCTACGGAAAAAACCCTAGCCCGTTGCGTTACCCAAGTTTGCTCGACATTCTACCTCATCGAAGGCATGCAGGGCGATGGTTCACGTTGCAGAACGCGCGAGTGAGACGAGTACCATTCATACGTTTTAAATCCAAGCTTCAAGAAACACGGCGAAAGCCAACCACAAACCGCCCTTCGACATGCACGTATTCGCCCTAGAAGAATCAAATCTTATTCGTAGAGTTATGAAGGTAAAGCAGGGGCAAACATCACACCGAACCTTAGCTGCTGAACGACGCGTTCGCGGACACCGTGTCCATCAAAGCAACATTTTCAGCTTCGCAGACAGTAAACGGCATCATCACTACTTTGCATTTCTGAGAGCATGTGTCGGTAGCGGCAAAAAATCGTGTTCGCGAATCATCCAACTCTCAAGCTCTTCACGCAAACTTCGCTCGATGTTGGCGACCTTCGTATTCCCTGCCAGATTCTCGAGCTCCAGCGGGTCATTTCGCAGGTCGTATAATTCGATGATTGGCCGTGGATTCACAAAATAAAGTCGCTCGTGCAAAGGTGACAATTCCTTTTCCGCATGAGCCGCCTGAATTGCCTTCCATGCGTCCTTGCCTGACATGTCGACAGGTGTGTAACTACGATCAGGAAGAGCGTTGTAGATGTAACGGTAGCGTTGGGAAGTGATCGAGCGTGACAAATCCAACCCGTCGGACCGGGTGATCGGTCCCCAGTGCCAGCCTCGTTCGGCAAATACGTATTCCCGGCCTGCAAACTTGCCACCCATAAGTTGCGGAAGAAAGCTAACCCCCGTCATCTTCTGCAACGGACGCATCCCGCAAGCGGCAAGAATGGTGGGTCCGAGGTCTGTACCGCAGACAAGTGCTGAAGAGCTCGACCCCGGATCGATGTGGCCTGGCCAGCGGATCATCAAGGGAACATGGGTACCGCGGTCGAACAAGGTTCCTTTTCCACGCAGCAACGGCTCACCATTATCGCCCATAAAAATCACCAGCGTGTTGTCTTCGACACCACGCGTCTTCAGTAGCTGCATAATCTGGCCAAACCCCTGGTCAAGCTCACGAACCGAGGCGAGATACTTTGCGTAATCAAGCCGTACCTCAGGCAAATCGGGCCAGTCCTCAGGAAGAGCCAACTTCTCCGGATCAATTCCGATATGCTTCTCTGCAAACTTCCGATGCGGCTGATTGAAGCCAAAGTAAAGGAAGAACGGCTTGCCTTGAGGAACTTTGTCGAGGGCAGCGGCCACTCGCCCAGCAACCTGCGACAGACTATCACCTTTCGTACTTGCCGATCGCACGAAGTGATCGAATCGCTGATCAAGAGTCTGCATTCCGGCTTCACGCAACGTCCGGTCTATGTGCTCTGATTCCCGAATGCGACCATCAAGATGCTGATGCCTTCCATCCAACCCCACCCAATAGCCACTTGAGCGGAGCACATCGGTGAAGAAGCGAACATCAGCGCGTGGTGGTTGCGCGAATCGAGTCACACCAAGATCGACGGGCGATCGGCTCGCAAAAATCGAAATCCGCGAAGGTGCACACTGGGGTGCAGAAGTGTAGGCGCGATCAAACCGCATTCCCTGTCCTGCGAATCGCTCAAGGTTTGGCGTGATCTTGAAGCGTTTCGTATTATTGTCATCGTAACAACTGACGTGGGGAATGCTGTGATCATCGGACAGTATAAGCAGTACATTGGGACGATCCTGTTCGGCCGACATCGCGGACCCGACACTAGCCGCGAACAAAAAGGCGATCACCACCACAAACGCGGCTCGCTTTGGCACGGTGCCAAGGAAATTTATGGAACGAGGTAAATCATTGCCAATGCCATTCACTACGTTCTTGTACTCGTGCATTTTTGGGCCCACTGAACTGCATTACTATCGTTATTACTATTTCGTCGGGATCTGCTGCTAACAAGGCTTGATACCCATCAGACAACATACCGCAACGATAAAACTAACATACTCGCCTCGGAAAAAATCACTTTTCCCCGCATCGATAATTGCAAAACAGTCCATCAAAGGCTGATCGCAACAACTGCTTGATATAAATTGACAAACCTCAGAATCATCATGTTGTGGAAACACTTTCACCTTGCACCGAAAACTTGAGCTTACAAATAGCATGTATCACGGGTCAAACATAACCACCAAAAGAAGGTTGTCATGAAAAACGAGAATCACGTTGCGTTCGTGTTATCAATGGTCTTATTGACGACGTCATCTGTTGGGGCAGAGATTCACCTGGGGCAAGGCAGCATGGTGGGAGAAGTAGATCAAACTAGCGCGATTCTGCAATCGCGCCTGACGACCACAAGCATGCTGGTGGACGAAGATGTGCCGGGAGTGGCCGGTTTCGCGAGATTCGAATTGAGTCTCAGCAGCGATTTCAATGAAATCCTTCTCAGCCCCTGGTTGAAGTCACGAGCGGACAGCGATTTCATTGTTAAACACAAAATCTCCGGACTGACCCCAGCGACTCGCTACTTTTTTCGCGTTGTGTATGGACCTGATAAGGTCAACACCTTCACTGGCCCGGTTGGATCGTTTTCAACTCTGCAAAAACGGACCGGTGTTGAAGAGGTCAGTTTCGTTGTTGTCACCGGCATGAATTATGTCTCCTTTCATCATGGCCAGCTAGGCAAAAGAGACCCCAAAACGAAGCAAAGAATGCGTGATATCACGACGTCCTATCCTGGGAACGATAAGCCGCAAGGATTTCCGGCACTAAAGACCATTCGCAAAATGAAACCGACGTTTTTTGTCGGCACTGGCGACAGCGTTTACTACGACAGCCACGATGAACGGGAAGCAACAACGCTCACGCAGATGCGAAAAAAATGGCACCAACAGTTTCGACAACCACGTTTTGTCAAATTGTTTCAGCATGTCCCCACTTACTGGGAGAAAGATGATCACGACCATCGGTTTGATGACAGTGACCGTGAGGGCGATCGGCCACCAACCAGTGATCTGGGGATTGCTACTTTTCGGGAACAGGTTCCCGTGGTTGACCCCGCCACCCCTAACGCAAAGACCTATCGGACCTACCGCGTGAATCGACATCTACAAATCTGGCTGGTCGAGGGAAGAGACTACCGAAGTCCTAATAAAATGAAGGATGGCCCCAACAAGGTACTCTGGGGCCCAGAGCAACTTGCTTGGCTGAAACGGACGCTGCTTGCCAGCGACGCGACTTTCAAACTGTTAATCTCGCCAACACCGATGATCGGCCCCGATGATGCCAGAAAAACCGATAATCACACTAACTTAAAGGGTTTTCAACACGAAGGACTGGATTTTTTCAGATGGGTCGTAGCCCATGATTTGCACCAACAAGGGTTCTACACTCTCTGTGGCGACCGACACTGGCAGTACCACGCGAGGCATCCACTGGGAATTGAGGAATATTCCTGCGGCGCGTTGATCGATGCGAACTCCAGGCTGGGGCGTCAACCTGGTGACCCGAAGTCGACCGACCCGAATGCAACGATCAAACAACTTTACACCCAGAAATCCAGTTCCGGTGGCTTCCTTCGAGTGGTCATCACGAGTGATGGAAAAGGTAGGTTCGAATTCTATGACGAACATGGCGAACCGCTCTACCACACCGTCAAAGATCCTGACATGCAATCGACTCATGCTCCGTAAAGAATGTCACCAAGGACTGATGCCAACTTATCACCAGAACCCCATGAACTTCACAAAAGCAGGAACCAGTTCTGCCATTCATGGCCTCACGATTGCTTCATGATCTTCCCGCCTTAGCATAACGATTGGAAGCCGTGCACAGTCTCATTGGGCGGAACACCGACCGCAGTATCAATCGGCTGGAAGCCGTGCATCGTCTCAGACGCTCGCGAACCAATTCATCATCCAATCCATTGGGGTGCGGTGAAACGGAACACCATCGCGGCAGCATCCATGTTTCATGGATCAGCGTCGGGCATGCAGCTAATCACTGATTTGAATTGGCAGCGACTGAGTTGACAGCGGGAACACGAAGACGTTCGTGAGCAAGACGAATAACATCCGGTGAAAGTCCGGCAGTCAAAGGCAGATTCGTTGCTACAACCAATCGTTTTCGACCCTACTGACAGCTCACCAACCTGCGTCCATTGACGCTGCACTGCCAAGTGGACACCAATGTTGAACACACGATCACAGCATTGTGACAAAACCAAAATCACAATTCATGTTGCCCCCCGTGATCGTTGCAGCCGTTTGCTGCACACCTACTTGTCCTTTTTGTTCTTTTTCTGAGCGGAATTGGACAGCTTTCTGCGATTCGCATTCCGGCCTTTGTCAGGGTACGAGTCCAGCGCTTTTTGCAACACGGTGCGAGCCACTTCAGCGGGTTGCCCGCCTTGACCAAGGGCAATGGGGTGCTTCTCTTTTACATCATTGACCGTGTCAAACAGTTCCCCGTTGTCATAAAGCTTGTAGCGTTTGTCGCGTGTAAACCTGACTTCATAGTGACTGTATTTGTCGTTGTATTTCGCAGACGAAGGACGGGGAAAATAGTAACAGTAGATCCAGTCCCGCTGCCGTCCTTGCTTACCTTGGCACTGCGGCCAGAAGCTCCAACCATCACCGTCAGAGATTTTCTTCTTTGGCAATCCCACCGCTTCAACCATTGTTGGAAAGAGATCAGAAAAACAGATCAGATCATCGTTCACGGTTCCCCCCGTCACCCTCCCGGGCCAATTCACGATCAAAGGCACATGAGTCCCGTAGTCGTGCGTGTAACCCTTACCGCCCTGGATCTGTCGACCATTCAACTGCGAGGTCAATTGCGAATTGGTACCGTTGTCCCCCGTGAAAATGATCAATGTGTTCCTGCGGATGCCAAGCTTCTTCAAAGTGTCTTCGAGACGCCCCACATTCTTGTCAATGTATTGCACCATATCGATGAAGTTCTGTTTCGGGTTGGTCGACTTGGGGTCAACACTGTCTGGCGTCACTGGAAACGGATTGTGCGGCAAAATCATTGGGAAGTAGGCAAGGAACGGCTTGTCTCGATTCGTGTTTATGAAGTCAACCAGAAAATCAGTCGTGATGTCAGGTCCATAACTCCTGTCTGCCAATTCAAGCAGCTTACCGTCCTGTACCAACGAAGGATCCCAATAGCGTTCACGCCCTCCACCCGGGATGTTCCACAAACAATGGGTATCGAATCCTGCTTGCTCAGGCGTGATACCACCTTGGGCGGTAAGTAATTGCCATTTACCTGCCACAGCGGTTGCGTATCCATTTGCTTTGAAATAGTTCGCGAATGTTGGCTCACTCTTGGGATAGACACCAAAATCGAAATAGTTAAACACATTCGACTTGCCCGACATCAGGTTGACGCGACTGGGCGTGCACAGCGGAGTGGAATGGCAGTTGTCAAAGCGAATGCCATCTGCTGCCAACGCGTCAAGACGTGGCGTGGAATACTCTCGACTTCCATAAGCACTGAAGCATTCAAAACCGACATCATCGCAAAGAATCATGATGACATTTGGCTTTTCAGCAACCGCGAGCGGCAACACACCAAGAGAAAGACAAAGGGTGAGCAGAAAACGAGACATGTTTCTTGATCCGGGTTCACGACTGGAAAACTGGCATGAGGCGTTCGACGCCTCAACAATCATTCACAGGCGAATTTACCTGCGGCTGATTGAGCAATATCCTGCTTCAAAAGTCACGCGATGGGCTCGCGGGCCTCACTAACAAGCCTTCTCATTCTAACACCCCTTTCGCTTAACGGATGGGGGACATGGCCTTGATTCAAAAAGGGAACTGAAACCATTCGTGTCCGACACCAATGCCCTCACCGTTGATCGTAAAATCAGCCTAAGGGAGTTCGTTGAGAACTGATTTCGTAATCTGTTCACTGTAGGAATTTAACTTCCAATGCCCCGGCGACCAGCCAGCGAGAAAGCGGCAAAAGTCGGCCCATGCATACGGATACATCTCTCGCCATTCACGCTCGAGTGCCGGAAAATTGACCTCTGATTCGCATTGAGCAAGTGCGACTTTCAGTTGCCTGAAATAGAAAGCCAGCAAAGCCTCCTGCTGCCGAGCCGCTGCCTCCTCGCTCAGACAACTGCTGACGAAGTAGGCAACGTCTTTCATGCCGCAACCACGTCCCACATACTGAAAGTCAACAGCTGCCACATGATCAGGCTTGGTACTGGAAAAACAGAAGTTCGCAACCTTGGCATCGCCATGCACCAGAGTCTGGTAGGTCGTCTCATTCAAACGTCGATCTATCAACTCAGCAGCATTCTTGAGGGGACCCTCAGGCATCGCAGCAAACTCGTGGGGGCGTGTTCCCAGGTGCCAGTACGTGCCCACAGGCCATAATCCATTCGCAGCGTTGCCGATGAATTGGGCGTGAAAATTCGCGAGCCAGGAAAGGCACGCTCGAATATCCTGCTGATCGACATGACTCCTCCTGCCGTCGAACCCCTGAAAGTTCAGGTCCGCCAATACGATCACCCAGCCACCTTCATCTTCTGTCTCATCGGCGGCGATAAATTCTGGAACAAAACATCCTTCGTTGCACTGCCCGGCAAACAGTTCGTAGAACGTTTTCTCGACTTGGTAAGAACGAACTTTACGCTGATGCGAAATATCGCTCGCCCATCCTCGTGGGTTGGCACGGGCATGAGAAATGTCAATGTGCTTGATGACCACAGGAACAGAGCGGTCACCGGGCTGTCGTTCGACAAACTGTAAACCAGCGCGTTGAATTACCCCGTAACCACTCCACAAACTCTGAATCACATCACCAAGCTCGACCGATTGGGCGCCAGTAATTCGACAAATGGTGTCACAAAGAGTGTTCACAAGTAGCGTCCGTCAGAGATTCTTTTTCGTTCGACAATTCCCATCCAAAAACCTGAGATCTGCCTAGGGGCCAAGGCTGCCAATCGCCTTAGACACACACCATGTTCTGACGAGCACTCCACTCGCGGCCAGTTGCAGTCATTTTTTTATTGGGGGGTATAACACTACCCGAAAAACCGTGGTGCGTCATTCCGCAATCTTCCGAGAGGCATGGTTTCAAGCATCATAATGAGGTCATGAACAAGGAAGGATTTCCTAGCGATCTATCGGATTGGGCAGACTCCTCGCATCGGTTTTCTGCTTTGGTGTTTCGCTCCCGAGAGGCTAAGCGAACTGAAAATCCACAGGCCGGGCAACTCGCCATCGCCAAGAGCATCAGCAACAACCTTCCTGAGCATCAATGCGATATCCCTTGGTTTCAATGTGCCCTCTGTGTTCCCCCCGGGACACGCCATGACTCAGTCTGCAGGATAACGCCCTTGGCCACCGGACCAACAAACGGCACAGTCTCTGCTGCAAATGGCCCATCAGATGCAAGCACAAACGGGCTGCAATGCAGGCAGCACAAGCATCTGAAGTCACTTGTTTCGCACGTCCGCGCATCACTCTCTCGCACGCACCACGCCAATCGGCGGCACTGCTGTTTATTCGATAAGCAGCAGAAGAAGAAGCGAGTGAGCAGCATCCACGACGGAGCCTACCCGTAGCCTCAGGCATTTTCTCGCACGCAGGCGATACGTCGCCTGCATACCACTTTCAATCAGGGAAGACTAAAGCGTTTTGAGTCGTGGCTCTCTCATTTTCTTTTTCGCTATTCAGCGAAACACCCACGGTGCCGACCGACCTACGGAAAACACTCAGGACGAGAGATAGACGCTACTGGCTTATCGCTTACTTCCGTTCCTCCATTTCACTCTTTGAGTGCTATTCCAAACACCTCTTCTCAAAATCCTATTCACCCAAACAACTTCTGGAGAATTCCATGTTGTACGCTTATCACAAGAGCCACTTTTTTGCGGCCTTCATGCTGGCCTCATTCATCGGATGGCAGACAGCTTCAGCACAACACGACCATCATCCAGCGATGGACAGTGATTTTACGGATCTAGCAGACTTAGGCATGTCTAACGGAAGCAACCATACGGGGCATGATGGTCTCGTTGGCGGCAGGACAGCGATCACCACCGAAGCAGTGCTTGCCTACAATCAATTACGCCATTTCGTTGGCCTGGCACCCGCCACCATCAATGAGGTCGGAGCATGGGCGTTTGCCAATGGCCTGACCAACAATGCGCAAGCGTGGGGCAACGACCAACAGGGAGTCGGCATCTGGTACGCGATGCAAGGGGCCAAAGTTGGCTGGATGGCCGACAGCACCTTTGACCCGCAAGTCGTCGCGGACATTTCACGGACGGCACGTTTAGGCGATGCTGATGATGTCATGACCATGGTTGTTCAGTATGGCCACGAAGGTTTCGCGGACTACCTGATCGCAAATGGTTACGAAGAAACATTTCTCAACACGCTCAAGATGGAACCACACTACGCAGGCTGGATGCATGACCGAGCGCACGGAATGCTTTCCATCGAAGGCGTCGCCATTGCCCATGACGTCAACCATCTCACGGTTCTCAGTCATGACCAAATGCAACCCTTCATGAATGACACATGGGACTGGCCACAGTGGCCAGCATTGGAGGTCTCCGAGGCCCGCGTGCTTGAGTACTTTCAAAGCATGGTGGTACTCGGTGATCCCCTAGCAAATCATCTGGATGATCTGGGAGATCCCCCAAGCGTCGGCGATAATCCAGAAGATCCAGCCAATGATGGGAATCCTGATACGCCTCCCATCGACGACTCAACGACCTACTACGTTGATGACATCTCGGTAGAAGTTGATGGGGACCTGTGGTGGGGAGGTTTTACTGCGATCATTGCCGTGCGTAACGAAGCAGACACTCGCTTGGACCAATGGGAATTCCGTTTTCTCAGTTCCCACCTCATTTCGCAGGATCAATGGGGTTGCGCGGTTGAGACAATCGACCTGGGGGATGGTCTTTATGAACATCGTGTCAGTGGCTACGAATGGGGCCAGTCCATACCTGCGGGTGAAACCATGTACGTCAGTTTCAATGGAAGCCAAGGGCTGCCCCTTGGCAATTCAGGAAAACTCGATGCAGCCAGCCTGTTTGATGGCGGGTGGATTGATGACTTTGACACGACGAATACCCCGTCAACCGATCCGTCAGTCGATACACCCTCAGGCACTTCAGGCCGTGTTTCAGTAGACGTTGATGGTGAGTTGTGGTGGGGTGGTTTTACTGCGGCCCTCGCTGTGAACAATGAAACCGATACCAAGCTTGAAGACTGGAATTTTCGCTTCCTCAGTACTCACACCATCTCTGGTACGCCGTGGGGCTGTCGAGTTGAGACTACTGACTTGGGCAATGGTCTCTACGAGCATAACGTGACCGGAAACGGGTGGGCGAAATGCATCCCTGCTGGCGGCACTGTGTACGTCGGATTCAATGGCAATCAGGGTACCGCACTTGGCAACACCGGCCTGCTTGATGCAGACGC
>Ga0315320_10001555_pt1 | contig 19020 bp, 16 predicted proteins | sample M140m21515metaG_FD_203458 | JGI IMG/M metagenome (GOLD analysis project Ga0315320, IMG submission 203458) | Ammonia-oxidizing marine archaeal communities from Monterey Bay, California, United States - M1 40m 21515 | ecosystem: Environmental > Aquatic > Marine > Coastal | place: USA: California... | reverse complement strand
TGCCGACGCTGATGCCGACGCTGATGCCGACGCCGACGCCGATGCCGATGCCGATGCCGATGCCGATGCCGACGCCGATGCCGATGCTGATGCCGACGCCGATGCCGATGCCGATGCTGATGCCGACGCCGATGCCGATGCTGATGCCGACGCCGACGCTGATGACGGCCCCGACTTCACGCTCTGCGCCCACCCTTACGATCCAGTGGACATCTCAGGCTGGACCAAGATCTTCGATGCGACATTCATCGACGAGCCCGCCACAGCCACCGAGAGCCCGAGCGGCGCGATTGCAGCCTGGGGTGTAGACCTCATGACCGTCTGGGGCCGCAATGAGACCATGCTTCAAGATGGCGCAGCCGTCTGGGCTGGTCGAACAATGATCGGCTGTGGTGCAGATGGTGTCATGGGAATGAGCACCTTCGGCTGGGAATACGACATCGACTACGACGAGTACACCTACCCAGCGACCGCTGTTGCCCACACAGCACCTCGGCGCTACCTGCCGCCCGTCGATGCCATCGGCACGGGTGAGACCTGGGACTATGCCTACGACATGGTCTACCCAGCGACCACACCCTCAGCGCCGGTCCTGAGTATTCCCGTGACAGGGACCTACCAGGAGATGGGCTTAGTGGACATCGAGATCGCCGGGGTCCTCTATGAAGATGCATGGCACATCCACGCCGACTACGTCATGTCACTGACCCTGACCGGTGTCTTCACGCGAGACTATCCAGGTGAAGCCGACTTCTGGTACGTCGAGGGCATGGGCCTCGTAAAAGAGCACCACGTCGATATCGAGACTGAGTCAGTCATCTTGGCCCGTGAACTGGTCGCGATGACCTGGGCGTATGATCCCGACGATGGCGACACAGGCACTGAAGACACAGGCACTGAGGACACAGGCACTGAAGACACAGGCACTGAAGACACAGGCACTGAAGACACAGGCGCTTAGATGCGCCTCATGACACGCCAATAAAAGCCATCACTGTGATCAATGTGCGGCCAGAGCGTCTGCTCTGAGACGAGCTCAAAGCCTTCAGGGCAGCTGTGGGCATTCTCTTCCAACAGCAGAGAGCAGGTCGCGTAGACAAGCACACCTCCAGGCTCAACCAACCCAGCTGATGCAGCGATGAGCTCAGCCTGAGTGGCCACCAGTGAGCCCGCTGTGAGACCCCAGCGCAGCGCAGGGTTCCGACGCAAGCGACCTGAACCTGAACATGGTGCATCGACCAGAACAATTGGCGCCGGCCTGGGCTCTTCTATTGCAATGCTCGCACCCGCACGTACAGCACGCCTCTCGAGCTCATCGAGTGCCTTCGAGCGCACATCAGTGGCCGTCACCCTCGCACCCCGAGCAGCAAGAGCCAGACTCTTTCCTCCAGCACCCGCACACAGGTCCAAGACCCGCACACCCTTGCTGATGGACAATGACTGGCAGAAAGCCTGTGAAGATCGATCCTGAACCTCGAACAGACCAGCCTTGAATGCAGCGGTCTGACTGAGGTTCGCACGACCCACAACCTCCAATGCTGTCGTCACAGTGGAGTGCTCAATGGTCTCTACTCCCTCAGTCAACAGGGTCGCCTTGAGCTCGGCACGCGTGGTCTTGAGTGTGTTGACGCGAATGTCTATGGGCGGCCGTGTATTGATACTCGCAGCAAACGCTGCCGCATCATCGACCCCAAGTCGCTCGAGCCACTCATTGGCGATGGAGCCCGGAACATTGAGTGCAGTGGCAAAGTCTTCTGCGGGAGAGACAGCAGCAAGTGACTCCAGACGATCCCCAGCAAGGAGCCCGGCCACCATCAGAGTCAAGTCTTCTGGACTGCGTGCGCCTGCCCGGAGCAAGAGCGCCTCGTGTCGGATCACGCCATGTACAAGGGCAGCAACAACCGGCCGGTCGCGACTGCCCAAGCTTCGGTTCTTTCGAAACCAGCGAGCGAGGTTTGGTGTCGCATAGCTCGGCGCACGTCGCGCCTCCTTGAGACCGGCCTTGACCTGCTCGACAATCCAAGGACGCTTCACAACCTCAAGTAAATTGGGGTCGAGCTCGCTGGGCAACGCACTTCGAAGAAGATCTGTCATGCTGGCTTGTAGGACATCTGAACAACCGGCGCATCTTCATCTGGCAGATGAACTGTGTAGCTCACCTCCGGCCCACAAATAGTAAACCGCAGCTGTGGTGCGCCAGGTCCTGTTATCCATCGAAAGCCGTCATCACAGAGCTCAACCAAGCTCGACAGCATGCTGCCACGCTCAAAGATCTGTACGGCCTGGAGAGCATCACTCTCTACGTCGAAACGGTACAAGCTCAGGTCCTCATGGACCACAGCCCCCGACTCATCAAGCAGAACCTCCGTGACCTGGAGCCAGCTTCCGTCGAGTAGCGCCACACCAGTGAGCACACCAGTCACCCGTACACCGTGACACACTCCCGCCCCACACCACTCACCCAGTAAGAAGTGTAGCGGCTCTATTCCCGCCTTGGCCCGCAGGCCTTGTGTATTCCAAGAAGCTTCAGACATGTATCCAGACGGGAATCATGCCATGATTGAGCCTGTTGTGGAGACCAGGAGCAACGGTGAACCGATCCATCCTCTGGATTCTGTACCTCTTTGTGTGTGTATCAGGGACTGATTTGCGTGCAGAAACACCCACCAAGCAGGTGGCAGCAGGCACGGCTGCCGTCCTGGCGCAGCCGGTGATCCATGTCCTCAGTCTTCCAGAAGTGGTGACCAAGCAGATCACTGCCCCAACGGCATTGTTCTATTTCTCACCCACATGTCCACACTGCCAAGATGTCATGCCAGCGGTAAATATACTCACTGAGGACCTGAATCTTCAGTGGCTGGGCGTAGCCTCGAGCCGCGCCACACGTCTCGAGATTGAGCGGTTCGAGGCAGAATACAAGCCGCGCTTCGAGGTCATTCATGATGACCTAAGCGGCAGCTTTGCTGCAGCTGTTCAGGCTCGCGCAACCCCTTCAATCTATATCATCCAGCCACGGACGACGGCCAGCGCAGATGATCCCACGCACGCAGTTGAGCTCCTGGATGCTTACACGCCCTTCTCGCGTGGAATGGAAGGGCTGCTCCGCCTCCGGAGCAAGCGCGATGACCCCTTCCACAGCTTCGACACCTACCAAGGCCCCAAGGTCTGTGGATCCTGCCATCAACAGGAGCACCGAAGCTGGGTGATTACCCATCACGCCTCAGCATACAGGACACTCTACAAGCGCGATCGCGCACAAGATCTCCAGTGCGTCGGCTGCCATGTCACCGGAATTGATTCACCAGGAGGATTCAAGACTGGTGACCACGGCTCTCCCATGAGAGATGTCGGCTGTGAGAGCTGCCACGGTCCTGGCGGGCCACACAATCCTGCCAGCGAACCCATCGATGCCAAGCAGAGTTGTGTTCGATGTCACGACGCCGAACACTCTATCGCCTTCACAGTCGAGAAAGGACTGCCACACATCGACCACTTTATGGCTGTGGGGATGACAGATCAGCAACTTCGAGAGCGCATCACGGCCATCGGTCGAGGTGAGGCTGCCAGGCCGCTGCTTGCTTTTCCTGAGGGTCCCACAGTCGGAACCCAGGCCTGTCGATCTTGTCATAAATCTACGCACAAGAGCTGGAGCCGTTCGCCTCACGCAAAGGCCATGAAGCGACTCTCCACTGAAGAACAACAGGGCTCGGACTGCCTGAAATGTCACGCCACACCAAAGAACTTTGGCCCATCCCCTAGTGCTGTTGCAGAGGACTACAGGGTCGATGAAGCTGTCGGCTGTGAGTCCTGCCACGGCGCGGGCGCTGCACATGCGGATGCGCCCACAAAAGACAACATTGTTGGACTCGGTGAGAGCTGTCCTGAGTGTGTCATCGAGGCGGTCTGTACCAGCTGCCACACACCAAAGTGGGATCCCAGCTGGGAGCTTAAGACCCGCCTCGAAGCCGCCAAGCACTGACGGTCACCGCGCAGCGCGATACAGCCGGGCGCCGAAGGAGAACAAGATGGCCTGGACCCTTGGTTTTGTTGGTTGTGGCGTGATGGCAGAGGTGATGATCGCCGGAATTCTGGACGAGGGACTCCTCGAACCAGCACAGATCATTGCGAGTAATCGCCGTGAGTCTCGCGGGGCAGAGCTCCAGTCTCGCTACGGCATTCGCACAACGACAGCGAACCTGGACGTCGTGACCGGCTCGGACATGACAGTCCTGAGCGTGAAACCTCAGACGCTGGCCAAGGTGCTGGCGGAGCTCCGCGACTCGGTCCCTGAGAATTCACTGGTACTGAGCATTGTCGCTGGCGCGAGCATGCGGGTACTCCGTGACGGTCTGAGCCACAGCCGCGTCGCACGGTGCATGCCAAACCTGCCGTGCCGGATTCGTGAAGGCATGACAGTCTGGGCTGCACCCGATGGACTCACCCCGGGCGACGAGGCCCGTGTAGAACAAGTCTTGGGTGTCATGGGTGGCGTCATCCGCGTCCCCGATGAGGCCCATGTCAACATGGCAACAGCGGTCAACGGCACCGGCCCAGCCATCGTCGCTCAGTTTGTGAAGGCCATGCTCGAGGCTGCCGCCTACATCGGTGAGTCGCGCTCTGTGGCCAAAGAGACCGTGCTCGCGACCATGGTGGGTACCGCCAAGATGCTCCAGGATTCCGACGTTCATGTTGCATCACTCATCGACGAGGTCACGAGTCCAGGAGGGACCACCTCTCGTGCGCTACAGGTCCTCAAACAAGGCCGCTTCAGCGCCGTCCTGACTGACTCCATCGATGCGGCATACGAGCGCACGCAAGCGCTGGGTGAGCAGCTCGAGCGCGAGATCGACGCCGCACCCAGCACCGAGAGCTGATCCAAAAAAAACTGGACCCCGAGAGGTCCAGTCTTCTCTGATGCTTCCGCCCGAAGGCGAGCAGTCTACGCCATGCCGGGCAAGTTCATGCTCGAGCGGATGGCTGAGCAATCACGGAGCCGGGTGAGGGCCTCGCGCTCAATCTGACGAACGCGCTCGCGAGACAAGCTCATCTCCTTACCAACCTCGCTCAGGGTCCGGAATTCTCCGTCATCCAAGCCGTAGCGGCGGGTGAGAACAAAGCGCTGACGCTCAGTCAGCAGATCGTGGAAGGCATCTTCCATGCGATGAAGCTCTTGAGTGTTGATGGCCTCGCGATCTGGCTGAGGTGCATCCTCATCTGACAGGAAGCGATCGAGTGGACGAGGACGAGGTCCGTCGTCTACAGGCTGCTCGAGAGAGATCGTGTTTCCTTGGCTAAGCAAGAGCTCTGCACGCTCCTTGTCGATACCCACTTCTTGAGCGAGATCGGCTGTGGTGTACTCGACACCAACAGACTCAAAGCGCTTCATGGCCTTGCGCAGGTTTCGTGTCTGCTCAACAGCACAACCAGGGAGACGAACTGGACGACCAGTGTGGTCGATCGCCCGAGTCATCTGCGCACGAACCCACCAGCGGGCGTAAGTAGAGAAACGAATTCCGCGATCCGGATCGAAGCGCTTGGCTGCACGAAGGAGGCCAATGTAGCCCTCCTGGACCAAGTCCTCTTCATCCATGAATGGACCGGCAAGCTTGCGAGCCTCGCCATGAGCAATGCGGCGACCTGACATCGCGAGACGCCAGCGAAGGCTCTCAGCTTGATTCCAGGACCGTGCCGCGACCTGGGCGTATTCCTTGAGTTCAGGGTCCTTGCGTGAGGCCTTGATGGTGGCCTTCACTGCCTCCTCGAGACGATCAACAGCACCTGCTCGGGTACGCTCAGCGCGATCTGGACGGCGCATGAGGATCGAGTCCGCCTCATCAATACCGGCGACGGCTTCACGAGCATCCTGCTCGGCTTTACGAATTTCCCGAGCCATCTGCTTCTCTTCCTCGGCGGTCAACCGCTCCGAGAATAGAGGCTGGGTATCGGACATTTTTGGCTTTCGAAGTTGAGCGAGAGACATCAGCGTTTGCTCCTGTGACTTGCAGAGAAGGGTTCAGTACTTTTCTTGTCTTGGCATCGATTGCGCGTGTATCCGTGACTGATTTGGGTGCTGAAGACCCCGGTTGTTTTTCCGGTCACGCGTGTCTCGTTGGTCCGGGTTTTCGCGCAATCAGGGGTCTGTGTCAAGACAAAATTGAGACGGAACTGTGACAACTGCACTTTCCGAACTGTTTCGGCACCTTATTCGGCCGAATTTTCGCCTAAACGATCGATGTAAGCGCTTAAAGGCCCGCTGCTGATCGCACGCGATCCAGGGTGTCTCGCGCCGTGACTCGCGCCCTCGCTGCGCCGTCTGCCAAAATTGTGCGCACTTCGTCTGGGTTGGCCTTGAGGTGATTGTACCGCTCGCGGGGCGCCTCAAGCTGAGAATCGATGACCTCGAACAGTGCCTGCTTGGCGTGACCATAGCCAAGACCACCCGCTCGGTAGCGTGCAGCGAGATCGGCCTGCTGGTCCGCTGTGGCGAACAGCTTGTAGAGCCCAAAGACATTGCATGTGTCTGGGTCCTTGGCCTCGTCTACACCCTTAGAGTCTGTGACGATGCCCATGATCTTCTTCCGGAGCTTCTTTGGCGGTAAGAAGATCTCGATGGTGTTGTTGTAGGACTTGGACATCTTCTGACCGTCCAGACCTGGAACTGTCGCGACGTCTTCACGGATCTTCGGTGCCGGAACCACGAGGGTCTCACCGAAGAGATGATTGAAGCGCTGCGCCATGTCACGGGCCATCTCGACATGCTGCTTCTGATCTTTTCCGACTGGCACCACATGAGAGTCAAAAGCGAGGATGTCCGCAGCCATCAAGATTGGGTAGGTGTACAGGCCGATGTTGATCTCACGGCCCTTGCCTACGGCATCCTTGAATGCATGCGCCTTGTCCATCATCCCCTTCGAGGTGATGCAGGCGAGTATCCACGAGAGCTCTGTGACCTCAGGGACATCATGCTGAGCCCAGATCACCGAGCGAGCGGGGTCGAGCCCCAACGCTAGCCAATTGGCGGCCACATCCAGAGTCTGCTCCCGCAAGAGTGCAGGATCGCGCATCGTGGTCAGTGCGTGATAGCTCGCGACAAAAAAGTACCCCTCTGCCTCGTCCTGCATCGCCAGAGCGGGGCGGTACATACCGAGGAGGTTGCCAATGTGTGGCATCCCTGTGGGCTTGATTCCTGTGAGTACACGTTGAGCCATTTCAATCTCCGAGCCACCCTCTTCACTTGAGGTGGTACCATTCGCAAGCGGAAAGCGAGGGAACACCATGCGAAGTATCTTTTTTGCCATCATTCTCCTGGGCTGCGGGTCCAAGAGCAGCAGTGAATCAGCGGGAACAGATCCCCTCAACCCACAGGTCGAAGAAGAGGAAGAAGATCTGGGGTGTGACGCGGATAGCGAGTGTGAAGACTACGAGATCTGTGAGGACACTGAGTGTATTCTCGGCGATCGCTCCAACGGGTTCACCGAGACTGAGGACATCACCGCTAGCACTGGCGACGAAGACAACACAGTCTCCGGCTACATCAATACCCCAGGCGACAAAGACTACTGGCGATATGTCTCCACAGGCAGTGAGTTCATTCGGGCTGCCATCAACGACCACGAGGCAGTGGAAGAAGGAGAGCCCACTCCAGATCTCTTTCTCACCCTGTACGGACCTGATGGTGACGTGATCACCAGCGCCGATGACTACGCCAATGGTGGTCCAATCGGCGGTCTGGATTCCGTCATCTACGCCTACCTCGAGCGGGCCGGTGACTACACCTTGGTTGTCGAGGATGCAAACCCACTGCTGGGCGGTGAGGCCTGGGGTGGGCCTGACTACACCTACAGCATGGACATCTTCGAGCGGGTCGGCACCAACGGCGCGCCCTCGAGCCTCGAGGATCCCATGCGCTTCGACTACAGCGGTACGGGCATCCAGATGACCACCACCAGCTGGAAGAGTCTCGGGGTGCTGATCGATGAGCCAGGCCAGGTCGACTATGTCGCCGTCCTCTTTGACAACGACAACCTGGACCCTGGAGTCGACACGGATGTAGAGGGGAACCCGTACACCTGGAATGACGGCATCTTTGTCATCGATGGGGTCGCAGATCTGCGAGGCTCAGATGCCACACCTGCGGTTCAGATTCTCTCGCCTGACGATCTCGTTGTCTCGACAGGCATTGATGTCGGACCCGTGGGTCCCATGGCGTACCCTGCACTCTCTCCGGGAGAGTGGATCGTCGCGCTGTCTGACGCAGACGGCGGTGGCGGGTCAAACCACTGGTACTTTGTGCTGATGAATGCGGACAACAAGGGCGACAACATTCCTTTCGAGGAAGAGCCCAACAACAACGCCGCCACAGCAAACCCCATCGACACCACAGACACCGAGAATGGCGGAGGAAACCCCTTCTCTCAGGGCTCTGTCCAGGGCTTCGTGAATGGTGCGGGTGACAACGACTGGTACACCATGTCTGCACCTGAGACCGCAACCGGAACCGACGAGGAGGGAGAAGAAGCCCAGTGGGTTGTGGTGTGCGCCAACAGCACCCTGTGGGGGAGCTCTGCCACACCCAGACTGACCCTCTATGGTGAGGATGGAGCCATACTCGCAGAGGCGGAGTCCAGTGAGAGCGCGACGCCGAATGTTCGCATCGAGAACGCCCAGATCATGCCCGGGGAGCAGATCTCCATTCAGGTCAATCCCGGTGTCGAGAGCGAGGGGGAGCCAGATGAGTGGTACCGAATGAAGGTCTTCATCGCGAGCTTCGAGGTGCTCGACTACGAGTCTGGCGGCTACAGCTGCCCCTGAGTGAGTGACTACTTCGCGATGTTCGCAGCGAGCTTGTCGAGCGCATCGCGATCAGGACTGGGCGCAATAATGTTGAGCGCCTTGCGGGCTCGCCAGGACTGCTCCGTCAGCTGCCGTCGACCCTCTATGAGCACGCCAGCATCAACAATCCGCTCGCGCAGCTCACTGGCACGAGCAGCATCTATGGGTCCGCGTCGAAACTCCATCCAGAGTTCACGAATACGCTGATCACGCGCAGCACCCAAGCTCACAGCATAATTGGGGCTCCGCTTGTTCAGCCGATCCTCGATGGCATCGACCAGGTCATCCTCAGATGCCTCCATGACAGAGAGGTCATCCGCGAGATGCCACGCCACTCCAGCGTGGCGACCAAACCGACCCAGACTGCCAACAACCAGCCTGTCACCGCCTGCAATGCGAGCACCTGACCGACACGCAAAGTCAAAGACTGCGCCCGTGTAGCCAGAGGCCAGTTCCTGGCACTCCTCGGGGGAGGCAACGCGATTATCAATGGACTGACTCAGCGCGTGCCCCTCAGCGATCTCACGCAGGGTGTCGAGCACATCGCCGACAATCTCAGGCGCCGGAGCATGCCGCGACAGCTCGAGGGCCCTCAGGGTCATGTGATTCGCACCCAGCCAGCCCACAGCACCCAGCAGTCGACGTGCAGCGCGGCGACGGCGTCCACCGGGCAGACCCAGCGCGCGATCATGGACCACGATGGCGAGGTGAAGCAATTCAGCTGCAATGGCGACGTCTTGTGTCACCTCTTCGGACACCTCAGGTACAGACTCGCCCAAGACATGGGCACGAGCGGCACGCTCACTCAGCAACACCAGCACAGGGCGCACACGGGGTATTCCTGGGGCCAGATAGACATACGGATCAAAGTCGTCAGGTGCACCGAGTCCGCCAGCGAGATCATGAAGAGCCCCATCAAGGCGCTGCACCCGCTCACGCAGTTCTCCGCCCAGAGCATCAAGGTCTAAGCGCGGTCCTATGCGGCTTCTGACGCCCACTCAACGCGCGCTCAGTAGCCGCCGGTCTGCTTCCAGGCCGTTGCATTGGCCTTGATCATCAGCCAAGCGCCCAGAGCAACCAGAATGAGACCTACAGAGCCCGACGAGCTCATCGTCAGTCCAGGAAGTGCATCGTAGCCAAGCTGTGAAAAGCTCGCAGACACCTCACCACCGGGCTGATCAAAGCCGTAGGAAGCCAAGGTCACAATACCCAAACCTGCACAGACACCACCCGCAAGCCAGCAAATCGTCCGCATTATCTCTCCATTATGCAGCCTCTTGGCTGCTGTAGTCGCTGTCCTAACCGAGCGGTGTGCCCATCACAAACCGGTAGCGCTGTAGGCCCGAGCAGGGTACCACTGAATGGTCATTCATTTCGAGGAGAGACTCATGGGCGACGCCTATATTATCGATGCAATCCGTACCCCCGTTGGCCGACGCAACGGTGCTCTCGCTGGAGTCCGCGCAGATGAGCTCGCAGCGAGCACGCTCAGCGAGATCGTGAGCCGAACCGGCATCGATCCAAATGCGATCGATGATGTCGTCATGGGCTGTGTGACTCAGGTCCACGAACAAGGCGTCAACGTGGCGCGCAATGCCGCACTGATCGCTGGACTCCCCGTCGATGTGACCGGCACCACTGTCAACCGTCTCTGCGGCTCCTCTCAGCAGGCACTCAACTTTGCCGCAATGGGTGTCTCTTCAGGGCATCAAGACATCGTGATCGCTGCCGGCGTCGAGAGCATGTCACGGATCTCGATGGGCTCCGATATGTTCCTCCAAGGAGAAATGCTGATCCCCAGCCCCAAGATGAGCTGGAAGTACAACATCATTCCCCAGGGCCTCTCCGCCGAGTTGGTTGCTGAGCGCTTTGGTCTCACCCGCGAAGAACTCGATGCTTATTCTTATGAGAGCCACATGCGGGCTGCAGCCGCTGATGATGCTGGCAAGTTCAGCCGTGAGCTCCTGCCGATGGATGTGAACAACGAAGAAAATGGTGATTTCTCGTTCTCCAATGATGAAGGAATTCGGCGCTCGACTACACTCGAGAAGCTCGCAACACTCAAGCCTGCCTTCAAGGAAGATGGCGTCATCACCGCTGCGAGTTCCTCTCAGATCTCCGATGGCTCCGCTGCCATCATGCTGGCCTCGAAAGCCGCTGTGGAGAAATATGGTCTCAAGCCCCGTGCACGAATCACATCGATGGCAACAGCTGGAGTGGATCCAACCATCATGCTGACCGCCCCCATTGGCGCCACAAGAAAGGCACTCGATCGGGCCGGACTTAAGGTGGGTGATCTGGGTGCCATTGAGCTCAACGAAGCATTCGCCTCCGTCGCTCTCGGCTGCAGTCGCGAGCTCGGTATGAACCTCGACAAGGTCAACGTCTATGGCGGTGCTATCGCTCTCGGTCACCCACTCGGCGCTTCTGGCGCACGCCTGATGACCACGCTCCTCAATGTGCTCGAGGAGAAGGATGAGCGCTATGGTCTGTCCACCATGTGCATCGGCTTTGGACAGGGCATTGCAACGATCATTGATCGGAAAATCGACGCCTGAGGCTTCCGGTTCGGCCCGACGGATTAGGTCTACTGCATGAAGCTTGCGGCATACCTCCACGGTGCTCCTGGTCGCCTTCCCTTCATCGGACACTTCCGACTGGGGCGGCAGGAGGGACCACTCTCTATTGCGATGGCCGGATGTGTCGCACAGCGCTCAGATCTGAGCAGCGCCTTCCGTGCAGCACGCGAGGTCGAGGCCGTTCTGCGAAACGTATCGCTGACCGCAGCCGTCGATCGACACGACCTCCTCACCATCACCTGGGAGGCCTTGTGCGGCATCGAAGCCTCGGATCTGGGACCCCAGGGAGGAGCCGATCTCACCGTCTTGCTCTCTGCTGCGGACCAGCAGGGGATGGGCATTGCAGGAATGGGCCTCGGCGGGGTCTGGTCTTGGGCAGACGATGCCCTGCAGCCGCTGGTCACGGGAGACCACCCGCTCCTCTGTGGGCCTGGTCGCCCGGATCGCCTGCCCGGCGTGCTCACACTCGACGCTCCAGCATCCGTTGTTGTGGCCGTTCCATACGATCATCCCGTGCCCACACTGCCACTGACTGAGCTGGCAAAGAACTGCGGGGTTCATCTATGAATTCCGTAGCAGATCTCGATCCCCGCAGAGATATGGGGCTCATCCGAGAGCGCATTGAGAATGCCTTGTCTTCCGGCAAGACCGTCACCGACATTCTGCAAGATCTGGCGACACGCAATCCAATAGCCCTGGCGGATCTCGTGGTGGGTCCGAAGGCCCCCACTCATCCCGCATGGGTCAGAGCAGCCATCGACGTCATCGATGTACTCGAGGGGTCACTTGCACCAAACGGGCTGTACCGCAGGCTGGTCTCGCTCAGTCCAGAGACAAACATAGAGGTCCTGAGTGTCGCTGCACGGCGCCATCCATCGGCATCATGGCTCATCGAGCTCTCGCGCCATGTCGAGGGTCAGCAGGCTGGACTCACCCACCTGCTCGCCAGTGTCGGGCATCCCGCCTTCGCTCAGAACTGCTGGGAACACGCAGCGGCCGGACACCTGCCAGGGCTTATCGCTGTCGCAGAAGAGACTGGATGCCCTGAGCCCGCAGCAGCGCTTGCCGCCCAGGGTCACATTGATGCTGCTGCACTCGCACTCGTCTGCGCGCTCCGCCGTAGCCACGAAAGTCCAGTCGTCGCCATGACGGCTGCAGCCTGGGGTCCAGATCTCGAGGTTGTGCTCCTGAAGACACTGCCACATCTCCGCAGTAGAGCCGTCGCTGAGACGCTGAGGGAACACACTCGGGGTTATCCTGGATTCTTCTCACTGCTAGAAACCGTGATCCGTGCAATGGTGCAAACATGAAAACCGAAGCCACATATTGTCGGCTGTGTGAGTCCCGCTGTGGACTTCTGGCTGGCTTGGACAACGGGCAGCTTGTCTCTCTGCTCCCCGACAAGACCGATCCCATCAGCGCTGGATTCATCTGCGATACAGCGACACAGTCTATTCAGGCCCTGAGTGATCCAACGCGAATCACCGAACCAATGAAGCGTGTAAACGGTCGGCTGACGCCAGTGGACTGGGACACGGCAGTCTCAGAGATCGGTCAGGCTCTGCGTGAAGTTCGCTCCAAGAATGGCCCCGCCTCTATCGGAATGTACCTGGGCGACAGCACTCAGCGTTCCACACGAACATTGGTGCGCGCTCTGGCCTTCGGTGTCGGTTCAGGGACACCACACATCTTCTCAGAGCAGTGCATGAGCGCCGGTCCCAGGCTGTGGGCTGCTGAGCAGATGATTGGTCATCCTACACCCCTGGTCTCCGATCTCGGACGTGCACACTATGTGCTGCTCTTGTCTGGAGAACAGCGCGACCTCGGCTGGGGCCCGCACACCGCAGGCATGGGACACGAGGCCTGGATTCAACACTCGAGAAAGACGAAGAGCACAAAGGTTATCGTGGCCGATCCTCGGGCAACTGAGCTCGCTGGAACCATGGACGGTCACCTGCAGATTCGACCCGGCACCGAGGCCTACCTGATGCTCGGCATGCTCAGCGCCATCGTCAAGGGTGGCTGGGTAGACGCCCAATTCATCCGAGACTACACCGTCGGCTACGACAAGCTTGAGACAGCAATCGCTCAGTGGACCGTCGAGAATTGTGCAGAGATCTGCGGTATCGATGCCGCTGAGATCAGCGGGGTCGCCCTCAAATTCTCCCGTTCAGCCATGTCAGTCATTCATCCGGCTGCACATACATTCAACAACGAGGCGGGCGCGCTCGGTGCATGGGCCTGGCTGACCCTCCACGCGATCACGGCAAACATCTTGCGGCCGGGTGGTCTCTATGAGAACCGAGGAGCGATCGATCTCTTTCCGATCTTGACTCAGCTGGCCACCGACAAGGCGCCCAAAACGAAGGCCACTCATCAGCCACTCATGCTCATGCAGGCACCGGCTACTGCACTGGCTACAGAAATTCGTGACGGCGCTGTGCAGGCATTGGTGACCGTCAGCGGAAACCCTGTGGGTACCCTTCCAGGTCCAGCGCAGACTCGCGCTGCACTTGAGTCACTGTCCCTGCTGGTCTGTATTGCTACTCACGAAGACGAGACCTCAGCCCATGCTGACTGGATCCTTCCTGCTGCACACTCCTGGGAACGCGCCGATCTCTGTCTCCACGACAACGGTATCCTTCCCGTGAAGGGCACCATGTGGTCAGCACCGCTCACGACTCCTCGACACCAGGCCCGCGCAGAGGAGACGATTCTCTCAGATATATTTGGTGCACTACGTCCCGGACTTCGCGGTGGCGCATGGGGTAAGCACTTCGGTCTGATGGGCCGCTTCTTGGCTCGAGCCGATCTCGAGCAGTGGGAGCATCGTGCTTTTGCCTGGGCCGACGATCTCGATCTCGACGCCATCCCTGAAGACCAGCGCAGAGTCGTTATCGGTGACTCCGATCGCAGCACATGGCGGCCATCCACAGACAATGAACGCATTCAGTTGCTGCCTGAGGCGATCTCCAGGCGTGTCAGATCACCGGGACAGCAGATCACTGAGGGTCTCTACCTTCGGGCTGGCCAAGCCCTAAATCGTGCACCCGATGCTGCACACCAAGACGAGAAACTGCACGTGCTGACTGCACGGATACATCCGGACCTCGGACACAAGGCAGGTGAGCGCATACGCCTGACCACACCACACGGTTCTGCAGTCGCCACAGTTGAGCTCGACGAAGCCCTGAGGCCAGATGTCATTGACCTGCCATTCGTGGTCGGAAGCGAAGCCTTAGACCTGCTCGATCCCTCCGCAGTGGATCCACTCATCGGCAGCCCAGTCTTCGATGGTGTGACAGTAAATATCAGCACACCCTAACGAGCGCTGGCATCTGTCATTTGCCCAGTTAAGCCTGGAATATGTCTCGCTTCAAGCTCTCCATTCTGCTCGTGTCAATGCCGACCTTTCTGGCGTGTCCAGATCCACCGCCAGAGATAGCCCAGGCCGTCGATGAGGTGGACAACACTGAAGCGGCTCAGCCCAATCGAGGTGGACCAGAGGGCGATCCTGACTCTATGGATCTCTCTCCTGGCGGCACCATGCTCCTGGACATTTCTCAAGTTGTACCGCAGCAGACACAAGAAGAACTCAAAGCATCCGGGGTAGCGCTCAGCACGCTGTCTGGCACCCTCAAGGGCAGCTGTGAGGGTGGCGTCATCCGAATCGATCTCATCGAGGTGGGCGTCAGTCATGCGGACTCAGGACCCATGATCGGACCCGTCACCGCGCTCTTCCCTCCATCGACTGGCGAGTATGCCATCGTCGCCCCCACAGGTCGGAGCTACCAGATCGCTGCTTTGTGTGACATCGACAAGGACAACAGAATTGTCCAAGACACAGACAAGCTGGCGCCGGGTATCGCCCTGGGCGAGGTCTCTGAGGACCGCATCAACGTTGATCTTGTATTTCCAGGTGACGATGACACACCCGTCCAGGTGGGTGATCCCAGTGGTGGTGGAGTGGCCCCTCCTGGCGACAACACTGCATCGCTGCCATCTTCAGAAGCTGGGGCACGCGATCGCGGAGAGGGTACTGTACCGCCTCCACCCACTGAAGCACCTGTCGAAGCCGAAGACGCGCCCACAGCCGCCGAGTGAGTCCGTGTCCGGGCTCTCAGCCTATGCTTAGTCGCTGATCTCCAAGAAGCTCGACAGATCACCCACCTCTGTGGGGTCGTCGTTCACTGGAAGATCTATGTCTACTGCATCTGCTGTGTCTTCACGCTCGATCCAGTCCACACCCGGGAGCTTCGGAAGCCCCTCGAAGGGTCGCACCTCCGTGAGCTGAGAACGCGGGTGCGTCAGCTGATTCAGTAGCGTCACGCCACCGCCGATCCCGTTGCTGCTGGTCCCGAGCCCCACAGAGGGCAGCCGCAAGCTCGCGCCTATCGTCCCACGGTTGATGTTCAGTGCCCCAGTACGGAGACGCTCCTTGAGCTCCTCGACAACTGGATTCTCGGCGTTCACAAACAAGCTCGTCGAGATTCGGGCTTCAATCTGATTGTGAAGCCCCACTGCCTGCTGCCAGTCACTGACCTTGTAGACCAAGAGAGTGGGCCCTGGTGGCTCGCCCTCGAGCACAGGTGCACCCCGCGCCCAGTCCACCTCGACAATGCAGGGCCGAACAAAGAAGCCTCTGCCGACATCCTTCGGCTGCTCCGGTGCCAGCAAGAGTGTGTGGCCTTGCCCCGTCATGCTGCGCGCAAAGCGGCGATAGCGTGTCCTGAGATTCTCCGAGATCAGCGGCCCCATGAAGACCTGTGCATCAAAGCCATAGCCAACCGTGAGCGCTTTGCTCTTCTGAGTCAGCCGCTCTACAAAGTCATCATAGATACCATCGGTGACGATCACACGACCGGTAGAGTTGTGCCGCTGACCCGCAGTCAGAAAGCTCCCAACCATGACCTCGTAGACAGACCGATCGAGCTCTGCATCATCCAGAACAATGGCCGTGCCCTTGCCCCCACACTGAATCACTCGAGGCAACTCAGGCCGACTCTGCGTGAGGCGACCAATCGTGCGTGCCGTCTCGAGCGCACCCGTAAAGAGCAGCACGTCAATGTCTGGATGGGTGGCCAGACGATGGCCGACAACAGAGCCTGGACCTTGGATCATATTCACCGTACCCCTGGGCATCCGACAGCGATCCCAGAGATCAATGTGGGCCTGACCAACACCGGGCGTGAACTTGCTGGGCTTCACGATCACAGCATTTCCAGCCAGAACAGCGCTGGCGGTCTGAACTGCCGCCACCAAGATCGGGAAATTGTATGGACAAAGTATCGCCACAATCCCGCGCGGCAGGCGATCCGAGCGTGCACCGATGTCGTCGATCACCCTTGGGGCGAGGACATCAATTCCGTCGTCGAGGAGCAAGTCCACTGCACGCACGGTGGCCATCAGTTCCTGGCGGGCCTCCCAGAGGGGCTTACCGACCTCACGAGTCACCAGCTGCGCGAGCTTCTCCTGGTGATTGATCAGCTGCTCTCTGAAGCGATGAACAGCGGCGGCGCGATCGTTGATAGAGAGGCGGCGCCAGACCCGGTACCCGACCGCGGCATACCCCACAGCTTCCTCAACAGAGGACTCTGAGAACGGAAAGCGACCGAGAACATCGGTACGATCACCGGGGTTCACGCCGTTGATGTACCCGTCCACAGCCTCTGGCTTCACAAATGAGCCAAAGACATAGTCGCCCTTTCGTAAGAGTCGGCCGCTGGCCTCGTTCACATCCTCTCCCTTCCAAGACCAGCAGTATACCGCGAAGGTCTCGTCCGATGGCCGACAGGGCTCCTGTCCGCTATGTTCTGGCCCCCGAAAACACAGGGACGGTACCCCCATGAAAAACGTCTATGAAAATGTACTCGAAGTCGTCGGAAATACGCCTTTGGTACGGCTTAATTCCATGACTGAAGGTCTCAAATGCAACGTCTACGCCAAGGTTGAATTTGTCAACCCAGGCGGCAGCGTGAAGGATCGGATCGCGATGCACATCATCGACGAAGCCGAACGCACCGGCGCGATCACCCCTGGAGGCACAATTGTTGAGGCCACCAGCGGCAACACCGGCGCTGGACTCGCCATGGTGGCAGCACTTCGCGGCTACAAGACGATTTTTGTCCTCCCAGACAAGCAGTCTGAAGAGAAGCGTGCCTCCCTCCGCGCATGGGGAGCCAAGGTTGTCGTCACACCCACCAATGTGGAGCCCGACGATCCCCGTTCCTACTACAAGACCGCGCAACGCATCGTCGAGGAGACACCCAACTCCTACTACGCCAATCAGTACCACAACCCTGCCAACCCTGAAGCGCACTACCGCTCCACGGGACCAGAACTGTACGACCAGATGGATGGCAAGATTGATGTCTTCATCGCTGGGGCTGGAACCGGCGGCACACTGTCTGGGGTTGGAAAGTACCTCAAGGAGCAGAACCCAGACATCCAGATCGTGGCCGTCGATCCAGTAGGCTCGCTGTACTACGACTACTTCCACACTGGGCAGCTGACTCAGCCGCACTCGTACCTTCTCGAGGGCATCGGCGAAGACTTTCTGCCGACGACCATGAACTTCGACGTCGTCGACGATGTTGTCCGAGTCAACGACGCCGAGAGCTTTCGGGCCACACGTGAGCTCGTCTCGCGAGAGGGCCTGTTCTGCGGTGTCTCCAGTGGTGCAGCCATCGCAGGTGGCATCAAGTATCTCCGGAGAAATGATCGGGCCGAGATGAACGTCGTGATCCTGCTTCCAGACAACGGCTCCAAGTACCTCTCCAAGGTCTACAGCGACAACTGGATGCAGGAGAACGGGTTCATGGGCAACGACTCTAGCATGGGAACACTCGCCGATCTCTTGGCTCAGCGAGAGCGTCATGAGCTGATCACTGTCGACGGGACCAGCCGTGTCGCTGAGGTCGTGGGCCTACTGAAGCTTCATGGTGTCAGCCAGCTGCCCGTGGTCGACGGCGAAAAGCTGCTCGGCATCATCTCAGAGAAGCAGCTCCTGGAGCGTGCGCTCGAGGGTGACCGCTCTAATGTCGACGTGGGCAGCCTGGCGCAGCCAAACTACTGCACTGTCGATGCAAACACAGACATCAGCGTCCTCACCGACCTCTTCAGGCGGTTCAAGGTCGCGATTGTCCTGGAAGATGGAAAGCCATCTGACATCATCACTCGAATCGACCTCATCGATCACATCAGCCAGCTCTCTGGAAAGGCCCGCTAAGCCATGAAGATAGAAACAAAGGTCATCCACGCAGGACAGCAACCCGATCCAGCCACGGGTGCGGTCATGACGCCGGTCTATCAGACATCCACTTACGCACAGAAACATCCCGGTGTTGCTGAGTGGGAGTACAGCCGAACTCACAATCCGACCCGATCTGCACTCCAGGACTGCTTGGCAGCCCTAGAGGGCGGCACCCACGGGATCTGCTTTGCCTCTGGCTTGGCAGCCGTCGATACCGTGGTCAGAACGCTCAGCCCAGGCGATCATGTTGTCTGCGGCGACGATGTATACGGCGGTACCTACCGCTTATTTACGACGATATTCGCCAAGGTCGGCATCAAGTTCACCTTCGTTGACCTGTCAGATCCAGCTGTCGAG
>Ga0315320_10001554_pt1 | contig 19023 bp, 12 predicted proteins | sample M140m21515metaG_FD_203458 | JGI IMG/M metagenome (GOLD analysis project Ga0315320, IMG submission 203458) | Ammonia-oxidizing marine archaeal communities from Monterey Bay, California, United States - M1 40m 21515 | ecosystem: Environmental > Aquatic > Marine > Coastal | place: USA: California... | reverse complement strand
GCACCAACTTCAAGTGACCGTTTCGCTAGGTGTGGCGAGCTTAGACGGCGTGAATTTTACCAGCCCTGAAGAGTTGGTGAATGAAGCAGACGCGTATCTGTATGTAGCGAAAGAAGGCGGCCGTAACCAAGTCGCCTCGGCGCTTACAGCGACCACCGAATAGATGGGTTTTGCGCACCTCAACGTCAAAACAGGATTTTCGTTTTTAGAGGGCGCCGTTCCGCTCGAACAGCTGTGTGATCGGGTCAAAGACCTTGGCATGGAATCGGTTGCGGTGACCGATAAGGGAAACCTCCACGGAGCTTATGAGTTTTATAAAACGGCTAAGAAGGCAGGGATCAACCCTGTCCTTGGCTGTGAGCTCCAGCTCTTACCCGAGGGCATAGCGATCGATGATCGTAGCGCCCGACACGACACTTATGCGATCACGTTGCTCGCTGCTGATGACAACGGCTGGCGAAACCTTAAAGAGCTGGTCTCGAAGGCTTCTTTGCTCGGTTATTATTATGTGCCGCGCATTGACTGGCCTACGCTCAAAGAACACTCCGAGGGATTGATCGCTTTATCGGGTGGCTTGGGCGGTCTGGTCTCACGAACATGGCATGGTTGGCATGGCCCCCGCTCGAAGCGTCGGGCGTCGAAAAATCGATATCCTGATGAAGCGGCGCGAGCGCTAGAGAAGCTGTCGAGCCTCTTTAGTCCTGGTGATTTCTACCTTGAGTTTCAAGACACTGGTTTGCCCGAAGAGCCAGAGTATAATGAGTTTTTGTGGGGCCTCAAAGAGCAGTTAGGGCTCCCCGGGGTGGCGACCAACAACTGCCACTATCTCGATCAAGATGACGCTGAGGCGCACCGCTATTTGATGTGCATTCAGTATCGAACCACGATCGATAAATTCGATGGACCTGAGATTACGGGTCGGTACCTGAAAGATGAGCAAGCGATGGCTTCCGGGTGGTTCGCTGAGCACCCCGAGCTGGTTCAGGCCTCCCTTGAGATCGCCGACCGCTGCTCTGTGACGATGGAACTCGGCGTCAACTATCTGCCCCCCTTTCCCTGTGCTGACGGTCGCAACGAAGAAGAAGAGCTAAGGCACAGCGCTCATCAAGGCCTCAGCAAAAGGTTTGAAGAGCTCAAAGCGACGGGCGCTTACACCTTCGACGAAACCACCTATCACGAGCGGCTCGATCATGAACTTGGGATCATTCAGTCGATGGGGTTCCCTGGTTATTTTCTGATCGTCCAAGACTTCATCAACTGGGCTAAGGATCATGGAATTCGCGTCGGACCCGGGCGCGGCTCTGGTGCCGGCTCGCTCGTGGCTTGGGCGCTGAGAATTACTGATTTAGACCCCTTGCCTTATGATCTCCTGTTTGAGCGCTTTCTCAATCCCGAGCGCGTCTCGATGCCTGATTTTGACGTCGACTTTTGCCAAGAACGACGAGGCGAAGTGATCCAATATGTGACCGAGAAGTACGGTTCGGACCGTGTCGGTCAGATCGCAACCTTTGCTCGCTTAGGTGGCAAGTCGGTGATCAAGGATGTGGCGTCAGTCCTCGATATGCCCTTCGCTGAAATCAACGACATGACGCGCAATATCCCTGCATTTCATGAGGGGTTGCCGGTGACCCTGACGCCGAAGATGCGCAGCGCAGAGGGCGTCAGTGTTGTTGATGGTCGCCTCGTCGGCGAGGCTGGAGCCGTGTCGGACGCTCGCAAGTCATGGGGTTTGTTCGAGGTGTCGAGCGAGCTGCTTGAGCAGCTCAAGGCTGGCGGCAAACTCAAGAAGGTATTTGACATAGCGACTCGCCTTGAGGGGCTTTATCGTCAGGCGGGAACGCATGCGGGCGGGGTGCTGATCGGTCGTGAGGTGTTGACCGAGTATACCCCAGTATTTTCGACCTCAAGCGGCGGTCAAGCAGCGCAGTTTAACATGGAAGGTGTTGAGGACGTCGGCTTGGTTAAGTTTGATTTCCTCGGGTTAAAAAATCTCGACATCATCACGTACGCCGAAGATTTAGTGAATGAAGAGGTCCAGCAAGCCAACCAAGGAACCCAAGAGGACCGGGCAGCCTTGATTGAGCGGTTTCCGCATCTACGCGGTCTGGACCCGAGCAAGCCGCTTGATCTTCTGGATGTCGACCTGGTTCCTTTGGATCACCTCGAGCCCTACCAGCTGATCTCTTCGGGGGACACGAACGGCGTCTTCCAGCTCGAGTCCGACGGTATGAAATCGATGCTGGTTGAGCTAAAGCCCGATTGTTTTGAGGACATTGTGGCGGCTGTAGCCTTGTATCGACCTGGGCCGATGGATCAGATCCCCGATTACATTAAGCGCAAGCACGGACAGCTCGCGATTGAGTACCCTCACACTGCGCTCGCCGAAGTGCTCAAGCCCACGTACGGTCACATGGTGTATCAAGAGCAGGTGATGCAAGCCGCGCAAATTATGGGCGGTTACACGCTTGGCGGCGCTGATATCTTGCGCCGCGCCATGGGTAAAAAGAAGCGCGAAGAGATGGAAAAGCAGCGCCTGATCTTTACCAAAGGCGCTCTTGAAATCCATGAGCTACCTGGCGCTAAAGCGGGCAAAATCTTTGACGTGATGGAGAAGTTTGCTGGGTACGGGTTCAACAAGAGCCATGCGGCTGCATATGCCAAAATCGCGTATCAAACCGCCTATCTAAAGCAGTTCCACCCGGTCGCATTTTATTGCGCTCAGGTGACCGTTCATCACAACACGACCGAAACCGTGACCAAGTACCTGCGTGAAGCGAGCGATAAGGGCATCAAAATCCTCCCGCCTTGCGTCAACGCTTCTGCCTACGGATTTAGGCCCGAAGGTGAGCAAGCCATTCGCTTTGGCTTATGCGCAGTCAAGGGCGTCGGCGACGCGGTTTTGAACCGGTTGTTTTCGGAGCAAGATAAAACGAAACCTTTCATCGGTTTGCTTGAGCTCGTTGAGCGCTGTGGACCGCGCGAGCTGCCGCGCAAAGCCACTGAGTTGTTGGTCGATGCTGGTGCTTTGGATTTCTGCGGCGCGTCGCGGCGTCGTTTGGTGAGCAGTTTAGAGACGGTGTATCAGCGAGCCGGCAACACCTGCTCTGATCGCGAGGCGGGCCAATTTAGCTTCTTTGAGATGGGCGCAATGGATGGGGGCACAGCCTCGGACCCGGGCGAGTGCTTGATCGAAGAGCGCCTCGAATGGCCGGATCGTCTGCGCCTGGCTCGAGAGCGAGCCGTGCTCGGCTTCTTCCTTTCGGGGCATCCAACGACCATATACCAAAAGGCATTTAAGCGCTTAACGACCTGTCGTTGCTCTGATCTAGCCAGCCTTTGGGAGCCTGAGAAGGGCTGGGGAAACAAGCGTAAAACCGCTACACTAGCTGGGGTTATTGTCGCGCGCGACATCAAGAATATAGCGACCTATAGTGGTGGACCCAAAGAAGACACGGTGATCCCAAGACGTGCCTTCATTACCATCGAAGATACCTCTGGTCAGGTTGAGATACGTCTTGAGCCAGAAGTCTTTGGTCAATTCGAAGAGTTGATCAAATCTGATGAACCCTTGGTCTTTTCGGGCAACCTAATGGCGCGTAAGTCAGGCGGCGGTGATGATGGCGAGGAGCAGCTGCAAGTTGGCCTCCGGGTCAACCAGGTCCACCGCGCCTTCGAGGTCTTTGAACAACAGCGGATCCCCTTCGTTTTGAGGCTCGATTTAGAGCGTCACACTCCGGACGATATTGAGGGCCTAAAAGCGCTGTGCAGACGCTTCCCTGGGAGCATGCCGCCAGAGTTTAGGATTCGTGGTGACCACGGCCGTTTGCGTCTGCTCGCCGCCCATGAACTGAGCGTCGCCTGCCACCTCGAGTTGATGGATGAAGTCGAAGAGTTGCTGGGCAAAGGGTCTGTGCAGCTCGGCTGATCAAAGCCATTCCGAAAAACGTGATGCTGAGCCCCTGCGCGTCAGGTGCGCGCGTGCTATAGTTCGCTTGCGAGGACCGATGCGTTATCTTTCAGCGCTGCTCATCTTAGCGGCGGGTTGCCTTCCAGCGATGCCTGATCAGCCGACACTTGATGTCGGGATTGTCGTGGTCTCGCCCGACGCAGGTCGAACCACGGCGCCTCCTCCACCTCCCCCTGATGCTGGCCCACGAGATATTGGCTTTGGTGAGCTCAGCGTGATCGGGCTAACGCCCGACAAAGGCCCGTCCACGGGCGGAACGAGAGTCCAGCTGCGCGGCGAAGGATTTTTACCCGACACCGTGGTCGAGCTTGGAGGGCTTGCGGTTCGCGACGTCTTAGTGGTGTCGTCTCGAGCTCTGACCTTCTTTACCCCAGCGGCAGCGCCTGGGGCGGCCGACTTGAGAGTTCAAAACTCGTTCGGAACGGCAGAACTAAGCAACGCATTCACCTACTTCCAGCCTCTGCAGCCTCGGCAAATTGATCCCTCTGAAGGACCGCTCGAAGGGGGGATTGAGATCCGGCTAACCGGCGAAGGGTTGTCGGTTGATACGGTCGCTTTGATCGGTGGTCAGCCCTTGTTGCGACCGCGCATGCAAGGCGATGATCTTCTCGGGACCTTACCCGCTGGCGCAGCGCCGGGGGTGGTCGATGTGCGCATCGCTGATGGTTTTGGTCAGGTGCACTGGCGCTCTGGGTTTCGCTATTTGCCGCGCCCTTATCTCGAGCGAATCGAGCCGAACCAAGCAGCGCCGAACCAAGAACAAGCGCTTCGTCTGCTGGGCGGTGGGCTCTGCGATGAGCCCGAGGTGCGCGTGGGCGGCATTCAATGCCAAGACGTAGAGCGCACCACGCAGGGTCTGACCTGTTCGATGACGACGCCAGCGCAGGAGGCAGCCTACGCGGTTCGGGTGATCTGTCCGGGTGGCTCCGCTGAGCTGGTACCGGGCTTGGTGGTCGTTGCCGACCAAGGCCCACCCGTATTGCTCGCAGTAGTCCCTGACCATGGCCCTTTATCAGGCGGTAATTCGGTGACCTTGATCGGCCGTGATCTAAGCGTCGATGATGTGTCTTGGGATGGACAAGCAATCGCCGTGCTTGAGCGTGTTCACAACGGCCTCTTGGTCCAGGCGCCGGCTCGTCAAGCGGCCGGCTCGGTGTCGGTAGCAGCGGGCGCAGGCGGCGCGTTAGAAAATGCCTACAGCTATCGCGACTTTATGATGCTCCGAGGTGTGGAGCCGGTTCAGGGACCAGCGACCGGGGGTACCACCGTGACCCTTTTTGGTCAGGGTTTTTGCGCCGAACCTGAGGTCCGCTTTGACGGCATTGAACAAGAGATACTCGAAGTTGATGGTCGCCAGATTCGCTTGCGCACCGCTGAGCATCCAGGAGGCAGGGCAAGCATCGCAGTGGTCTGTCCGGAGCAGACGGCGAGCCGCCATCGAGGGTTTTTGTTTGAGGCTGCCCTAGAGTTTGTCGGGCTCAGCCCGAACCGCGGCGCTTTAGCAGGGGGAACCGAGGTCTACCTGGTCGGTCAAGGCTTCGCTCGCTCGGGATTGGGCCTGACGCTGGGTGGTCAACTGTTCTCCGATGTAACCGTCCTCTCGGATGCGCTCGTTCGGGCTCAGACTCCGCCGGGACAAAGCTTAGGCGCAGTCGATTTGCGTTTGAGTTTAGGTCAAGAGCAAATCGTCGCTCCAAGCGCCTTTACCTATTACGATCCTGGTTTTCGTTATGGCGGGAGCCGAGGCGGGACCCCTCAAGGGTCGATTAACGTGACCGTGCTCAACTCCTGGGGCCAGCTGGCGCCGGTTGAAGGAGCGCAAGTGGTCGTAGGCGGTAGCCAGGACGATCAGCGCCTGGTGGCGGTGACTGACGCTCGCGGTCAAGCCACGCTCAGCGACCCAAGCTTGTTTGGTCCCCAGACGGTCACGGTGTACAAAGAGGGCTGCGACCGGGCGCGTAGCTTGGTCGACGTTGACGCTGCTGATCTGACCTTTTGGATTGGTTGCATGGGGCCGCCGAGCGAGGGCGGAGGGGGTGGAACGCCGCCACCAGCGCCTCAGCCCTTAATTATTTCGGGACGAATTCTTGGCTTCGATAAGGCGCTTTTTGATCCGGGTCGTCTCGGTCCAAACCAAAGAGCGTTCGCTCAGGTTCATCTAACTCAAAGCTCTCCTTATGGTGGCGGAACATGGGCTAATGGACGGGACTTTGTCTTTGAAGATGGTGGAGAATATCGGCTGGTTTTAGCCTCGGGTCGTTACACGCTGGTCGCAGTCGCTGGGATTCATGACAGCCGGACTCAGCAGGTGAGCGAGCTGACGCAGCTTGGCTTTAGGCGTCAGGTCAGCGGTCCACCGGGTGAGCGCTTGGTCGATCAAGACATTGTGCTCAACTATCCCATGGACGCCACCTATGGCGTGAGCCTGGGTGATCGTCCTGCGCCGCTTCCGTCGTTACCCGGCGCTGACCGGATGAGGGTTCGTGTTGCGCTCGACTTTGGCGGTGAGGGTTATTTCCCCTTAGCCGACGAGATGTCTCGGGGGGCTTTTATCCTCCTGCGTGGCTTGCCACGGGTTCAGGCTGATATGCTGTATGTGAGCGGTGGTTTGGTTAGCGGTGAGGGTGGCTATTCACCTTCGTCAACGATCCGAACCCGGGGCAGCGGTCGCTTGGAGGGGGGCATCACGCTTGGACCATTATTGCCCCTAGCGGAGCGCTTAGCGCCACGAAGCGACGGTGGACTTTTGCACGACCGGACGCTGCGGTGGAAGTTCGGGACCGGACCGATTCAGCCTGATTATATTCGAGTCGATATCGCCGACACGAACGGCAACAACTGGGAGTTGATGCTGCGCGGCGGACAAAACAAACTCCGCTTGCCCAACCTACCCAATAGCGAGGTCGGCTTAGGTCGCCCTGGGGTGTATTTCGCTCAGATCACCGCGGTCGCCAATCCTCGCTTTGACTTCGATAACTTCAGCTATCTCGATACCTGGTTCATGAGCTGGCAAGCTCTGAGTGAACGAGCTGTCTCCTTCCGGCTCGACTAGCTCGTTACTCCACCGAATCGATCCGGCTTTGCGCAAGTTCGATATACGCCTCGTCGAGCTCAAACCCGAGATAATCACGCTCGCTAGCCTTGGCCGCTAGTCCGGTGGTCCCTGCGCCAAAGAAGGGGTCAAGGACCAGGTCACCTCGGTAGGTGTACAGCTCGATCAGTCGCTGTGGCAACGCCACCGGAAAAGGCGCAGGATGACCCACGCGTTTGGCGCTTTCTGGCGCAATATCCCACACATCGAGGGTTGCGGCCATGAACTCTTCTTTAGAGATCGTGTTTTCAAAGGGTAGCCCCAGTTGCTCACGCTTCTTGCGAGATAATGCCCGGTCAAAGCGTCCCTTTGAGGCGATCACAACGCGCTCGGTCACGTCTCGTAAAACGGGGTTTGCGGCGCTCTTGAAGGAGCCCCAAGCACATGACCCCGAGGCGCCAGCAGCCTTTCGCCACAGGACCTCTCCGCGCAACAACAAGCCGAGCTCGTCTTGTAAAATACGTGTCACATCGGCGCTTAGGCTGCGGTAGGGCTTGCGTCCCAAATTGGCGATATTGACCGCTATTCGCCCCCCTGGCTCGAGCACCCTGGCGCATTCGGCGAAGACGTCTCGCAGTAACTTTAAGTAGGCGAGATAGGTGGCGGGTACAGCGCCTTCTCCGAGCGCCATTTCGTATTCTTTACCGACAAAGTAAGGTGGTGAGGTGACCACTAGAGCGACCGAGTTATCCGCCAAGGAGCTCATGTCTCGAGCGTCGCCGTGGATGATTTCATTGCGCCGAGTTGAGCGCTCAAGGTCTTGATCGTTCGAGATCGTCGGCGCCGAAAAACGGGCGTAGAAGGCCGAGGCGTCGTGCCCTTCTCTCTTGCCGGTTCCAAAGTTTTTGGTGGCTGTACTGACGCGTTTGTTTTGGGTCATCGGTGCTGTCCTGCCTGCATCATCGTTCGAGATCAACAATCGAGCGCATCAACACAGCGGGCAGTCATCACAAGGGCGCGATTTCGTCATCACCGACTTGAATCGTGACGGGGCCAATCCCCAGGCTCACGCCGCCCTTTTCATGACGCTTCTCAACGCGCCCTATACGTCCGGCAAATAAGCCCACGGTAATCCGTACTCGGTCGCCCTCTTGGAATCGAGATTTCGCGGACTCTTGGCGCTCTGCTTTATGCTCGGCTAGAGCGCCGCACAGATCATTTTCAGCAGACCATTTAAGAGCCTTAAAAAGGGGGTCAAGTCGCTCGAGGTCATGGCTTATCTTATCGACTAAGCCATCGTCGAACGTCTCGGCTCTCCACCAGACACACCAGCCTTTACCCAGCTCACTAGGTATTATCGATTCGGCAGACTGCCCCTCGCTGCTGGGTGCTTCTACGTTGAGCTCGGCGTGCGCATCGCTCAGCGCTTGAAGCAGCGCCATGAGCGCTTTGTCCCCCTCAAATGCGTCGAGAAATGCATCTAAGTTGCGCCCGTCTAGCTTGGCTTTTCGGTGCAGGATCATACCCCAAGTCACGCCGCTTTGATCGATCTGAACAAATCGACTCAGATGTTCGTGAAAGGGTAAAACATCCAAAGCGAAGGGGCTGTTTAGATCGATGGTCGCGCGCTGGCCGTCGGGTCGGATAGCCTGCGAGAACAGCACCATGTTCTGAACTTGGCGCCGGTTCGCAAGACAAGGCTCGGCGGGTGTGCAGTCCCATTCCCCGGTCAAGGTTTGGGCAAAACTCATCATCGCCTCGCGCAGCGCTCGACGATCAAGCGTATAGGCTGCGCTTCGTTGTTTACTGCGGGTAAACATCTCCACATGCTGCTGGCTTGGTTGCCAACTCATGGTCTCTCCGGTCCGCCATCTCGGTCCACTAAAGATTGAGGGAGGAGTTGGCTGTATTGTTCATACAGATCGCTGACATGCTCTGCATAGCGCGTCGCGACGAGGCCCTGACAAACACCATGTCTGGCTTCTCGGTAAAATTCCCGCTGAGCCAGCAAGGGCAGGGTTAAACTGACCCCTTGATCCCAAAGCTCTCGGTCCAGGCCGAGCCGGCCAGCGAGCACACGCGCATCATCAACATGTCCGTGACCCACGTTATAAGACGACAGCGCGAGCATGCGCTGATCGTAAGGGCTGCTGGCATTGCGAAAGCGTCGCATTAAGCGCTTTAGGTAACGCGCCGCAGCCAGACTCGATTGTTTCGGATCGCTAGGGTCCTCGAGCCCGATCATTTTCGCAGTAGCTGGCATGAACTGGAACAAGCCTTGAGCGCCCACCTGACTGGTGGCGTAGGGATCCTGCGCCGACTCGACCATCATCACGGCTGCGAGCAACCGCCAGTCGACCCCGTAGATCGACCCAGCGCTTTTCAGGTCGTTGTCCCAGCGCGTGATGCGTTTCGCCAGGTCCGTTCGAACCCAGGGTCGTGAGCGCATTCGCATCTGCGTGGGCGCAGCGAAGTATCGAGCGTGCAAAGCTGCTCGGAGTCGTAACTTGAAATGACTCTCAAAGAAGGTCTTTAGCGCAAGCTGTAGTTGGGGCTTCGAGCGATGGCTCCACCAGCTCACCGGGCGTGCGGTCCCCATGCCGTGAACAATCACAAAGCGGGGATCGACCAGCGCAAAGGCTTCGCCATGTCGCCTGTTCACCGCGACCGCTTGTCCCGAGGCGCGACTTTTTTGCGTGAGACGTTGCAGCAACTCCCAGTCGTTTGATGCCTCAACGACAGCTTGCGTACACGGAGGTACACACCATCTGGTCAGGTCTTCAATAGCGACCGAGCCGGACCGAACATGAACCTGGCTCGGTGATTCGCCGCGCCGGCCAACTACGACCGAATCCGTATGGCTGTAAGCCGGTCCTTGGATCCAGTTTGGGCCACCGCCCCAGGGCTCGGCCGGAATCCAGAGATCAACCTCTCCGCGCCGAACCAGCGTCTCGAGTTGTTCGTCACTGTCGACAATCTGGATCGACAAACGACGGTCTCGATGCTTGGCGAAGCGAAGGGCTAAATCGTACTCAAAACCTCGAGGGCGGCCTCGGTAAATGAAATAATCAGGTAAACTCTTACGTAATGCCACCCGCAGCGCGTTGTCGGCTTCTTTGGGTTGAATCTCAGCCTGAGGGGATGCGTCTGCGACGTCTTTGCTCTTTGAAACAGGTGGGCTTGATGGGGTGCAGGCTAAGCCCAGCATGGCAAAGGCTAGAGCCAGGGTAGGCACAGCTTGCTTGCACATGTTAGCGCCTCCCCAGGAAAGCCATGAAGATCTTCACTCAAACCCGCTGGCTACTCAATAGCATTGCAATGACAGCATGTGTTGTTGCTTGTGTGAGCGTTCCGCAGGCTTCGTCAAATTCGACGCCATCGTCCGATGCAGCGGTTAATACCCAGCCGGTGCGGGCTCCATCGTCCATCGCGCCTGATGTCGACAGCAGTAAGCCGGCCCAACCGAGCGCAGAGCCGCCGGTTAAGATCGCGCCAGTGGTCGAGAAGGAGACCTTAGATGAGCGCTGGGCGAGTCTAATGCAAGGGGACCTCCAAACCTTGCTCGTCGAGCTTGACCAGGCTGATATTGCGACCTTGATGCTCTTAGTAGATCAGCCGATTAGTCCCGCTCAGCAGGCTGCTCATTTACGACTCGCTATGGCTAAACTCCATGAGGGGGTAGTCATTGGACTTCCGCAAACGGTTCCCCCCGAGCTGTCGCAAGCGCTTGAGCGAACGCGTAAGCTGAGCAGTCAGCTCAACCAGTCCAGGCCAAGGCGCGTGGGGCTTTTGCTGCCTCAGGATCGTGCCTGGGGTAAGGTTCTCGATCAAGCGTTCCGGTTTGGTTTGGGTGAGTCGAGCGTTGAACTCTTTGCAGCGAGCTCTGAGGACCCCGAAGCGGGTATGCGCCAGTTGATTTTGGAACATGGCGTGAGTTTGGTGATTTGTGGCCCCTTCTTGAAGAGGGCGCATCGGGCGGCGGTCGTTGCCCAGTTGTTTAATGTCCCGATGATCAGTTTGGCGCGGGAGCCTGGGCTCGCTGAGCTTGGCGACGCCATTTTCCAAGTGGGCCTAACCAATGAAGCACAGATCGATCGGTTGGTTGCTGGTGCGATGGAATTGCGCGGTTATAAAAACTTTGCGGTTTTGTTTCCTCGAACCGCATCGGGGTGGTCGGCGCTCGAGCGATTTACTGCGCAGGTCGAGGCGCGCGGGGGGCAGGTGAGCAGAAGTCAGCCTTATCTGCGTGGGGAGACGAGCTTTACGCCTTTGATTACGAGCATGGTCGGGCGCGACGCGGCGGCTCTAAATGCCAACCCTAAATATCGTAAATGTGTTTCCGGGATCGCCGAACATCTCAAGGGCCTTCGGCGTAAACGCCAGGTCGAGTCGTGTCGTGACCACACCCCCCCGAAGATAGATTTTGATGCCATCTTTGTGCCTGATTCAGTGACGACTGTGCGGCAGATTATGCCCTTCATTGAGCTTGCCGATATGGTCCCTAACCTCAACGAGCGCATGCTCTGGCGGACGCGGAAGGCGACCTCTAATAAAGAGCTCATCGCAACCCCCATACTCGGCATGCGTCAGCTCAACTCGATCTTCTTTGCCAGTCGAAGTCGAACCGATGTTGAAGGGAGCTTATTCGTTGATGCCTATTATCCTTACGACAAGAGCAGACCGCTTCCTGGCGCTTTTACACGCGCCTTTCGAAAGGCGTTCTCGCGTCCGCCAGATTTACTTGAAACCTTAGCTTACGACTTAGGTCTTTTGGTCGCTCACTTAGACTCAAATGAGCTCCTGAGCAGCCGTATGATCGTCAAGGGCGCCCTGTCGAAACTCAAGGATTTCGAGACGGTTACAGGGCCTTGGACGATGGGTCCACAAGGCCAAGTGCAGCGACCGCTGTATCTATTGAGCATCCACAAGCGGCGGATCTTAACTGAATCCGACCGAGTTCAAGCCCTGACTCAAAAGAAGTCGAAAAAGCGCCGGCGAGGGCGTTAAAAAGATCAACCGGTCATAAGACCGGTTAATCTAGGAAGGACAGGGGGAAGACTCGCCGACCACTCCCCCTCAGTCCTCTCTCTATATACAGGCGCTTGCCCAGTCAACCCGCAGCGCGGGAAGTCCGGCATCAACAGGTCTTAAATGGGTGGGTCGGCGTAGCCAATGATCGACTGCTCACCCGGACTTCCCCAAAGCATCACCTGCTCGTGGATCACCCATCCTTGCTTCGTGCTCGTGGGCAGAGCGGCCTTGAGGCCATCATCGCTGCACTCGAGCAAGACCCCCATTCGGTCTGGCGAAAAATTAAAGCGACCGCGCTGGTTCGGCCAATCCAAGATCACGACCATACCCGCGGTAGGCGGTGCGCTTCCTTTGAGATGAAGTCGGTCTTGACGCTTTAAAAGATGGAGAAGGTTAGCATAACGCCTGAAAAAGTAAGGGCTTTTCGGCGTGTTCGCTGCCCCGCCGATCTTTCGATAACCGCCGCTATCTGAGCGAAAGTCGAGGTTCATGATCGAGCGAAACGACTCTCCAGCCACGAAGGGAACGAGGTCAATTGGGCCAATCGGCCCTTGGCGCCAGTCCCAGTCGCTCGCAACCGATGCGCCAAGACAACGCTTAGCTCGGTCCAATAAAAGCTGCCTTTGCTTCCCAGTGTTGATAATCATCGCTAAGGATTCGCCGGTCGAAAGGTGTCGGCGTGTTCACTCCACTTCTTGTTCAGTTTAATCCCCTGGTGGGCGATCTTAAAGGCAACCGCAGGCGCCTTCAGGCGATGCTGCGCGAAGCAAAGGGCTATCCGCTCGCGATCGTACCCGAATTGGCTTTGACTGGCTATCCACCCCGAGACCTTCTCGAGGTGGATGGCTTTGTTGAGCGGTGCGTTCTTGAGTTGCGAGAGCTCGCACAAGAACTGAGCGATTGCGGCCCTGTCATCATCGGAGCACCCGCCCCCACAGAGCGCCCACCCGGTGTGTTTAATGCAGCATGGTTGCTCAGCTCGGGCGAGGCTAGGGTGGTCGCAACGAAACAGCTTTTGCCGGCCTATGATGTCTTTGACGAGCCTCGTCATTTTGTGGCTGGCGAGCCGATGCCTGTCCTTAATATTTTAGGCCTTCGTATCGGTGTGACCATCTGTGAAGATCTATGGCTGGGCGCTGAAGTCGGCGAACAGGGTCGGTATGGGGTATCGCCCGCCGCTCAGCTTGCTGCCGAGTGCGATTTGTTGATCAACTTGTCGGCTAGTCCCTACCGTCGCGGGCGCGCGGTGGAGCGTTTAGAGCAAGCTGCAGCTCTAGCTCGCCGATCAGGCTGCACGCTCGCTATGGTCAACGCCGTGGGTGGTAATGACGAGCTGATTTTTGATGGGCACAGTTTGGTCACCGATGGACACAATCACCTCGGTCTACCGGGCTTTGTAGAGTGCGCTAAGATCCCCGGTGCATGGTCACTTAAAGACGACTTATTCGATCAGGATCGCCAGGCTTTGGTGATGGGATTAGGTGATTATGTTCGCAAGTGTGGGGCGGATCGTGTGGTTCTTGGGATCAGCGGCGGTATTGACTCTGCCTTGGTTGCGGCTCTGGCTGTCGATGCGCTCGGCGCTGATGCGGTCTTAGGTCTAGCGATGCCGAGTCGGTTTAGTTCTAAGCGCAGCCTCGCTGACGCTCGCTCGCTCGCGGATCAACTGGGAATCGAGTTGCGTGAGGTCCACATTGAGACCGCACACCAGGAGCTGCGTCAGGTGCTGGGCGAGACCCTTGATGTCGCCGGCGTGACCGACGAGAACATCCAGGCTCGCCTGCGCGGGATGATGGTGATGGCGACCTCAAACGCTGAAGGGCGCTTTGCGCTTGCGACGGGCAATAAATCAGAATTAGCGGTCGGGTACTGCACGCTTTACGGTGATATGTGTGGCGCATTGGCGCCCATTGGCGATCTGTTTAAACTGGACGTCTTTGAGCTCTGTGACCGAGACGACCGGATCCCCAAGAGTATTGTCCAAGCGCCGCCCTCTGCCGAGCTTAGAGCGGATCAACGAGATGACGACAGTCTGCCTCCTTACGACCGCCTAGACCCCATTTTAGAAGCCCTATTGGTCGATAAACAGCACCCGTCAGCGATCATCGCTCGAGGGTTTGATCCTGACGAGGTGACCTTGGCGGTGGGTTTAGTGGATCGCAGTGAATTTAAGAGGCGCCAAGCAGCGCCGGTTTTACGAGTCAGCAAGAAAGCGTTCGGCATGGGTCGAAGGCAGCCTTTGGCTTGGAAGCGAGGATATTGATGAGTAAGAAACGCGTCGTGACCTTGAGTAAGTTGTACACCCGAAGCGGTGATGAGGGTTTGACAGGACTCGTTGGCGGCAGCCGCTGCTCCAAGGATGATCTTCGGGTGATCAGTTATGGTGAAGTTGATGAACTCAACGCCTGCATGGGGCTCTGTGCTCAGCAAGCCCCCGGTGACTTGAGGGGTCTCATTGAGGTCGTTCAACAGCGCTTGTTTGACCTGGGCGCCCACCTCGCTGATGGCCGACCTGAGCCTCAATTGGCGATTGATCAAGCGGACATTGACCAGCTCGAGGCTTGGGTTGATTCGGCGCTTGAGGGGCTGCCGGACCTCACTAGCTTCGTCTTGCCTGGTGGTGGAGAGTTGAGCGCTCGAATGCACCTCGCCCGAACGGTTTGTCGCCGAGCCGAGCGCGCGGTCATCACCTCCCAAACGGTCGCTGAACGCTCGCCCTTGGCTTTGATCTATCTGAACCGGCTCAGTGATCTACTCTTTGCTTGGAGTCGCCTCGCCGCTCATCAAGAGGGTCACGCCGAGCTCCTTTGGGTTCCCAAACAAAAGGCTTAGCCACGTCGTGAAGAAAGCGTGAGTTGGCCGCTCCGCCGTCCATCCGATAGTCTTCCTTATGTTTTCGGTGCATATCGCCGCTGCTATTGGAGACTGATTCGATGAATACCAACCGCATTTTTGCGCTCTGCACCCTTATGTTGGTCAACGCCTGTGGGGGCCCCCCGGCGCCGACCGGCGAAAGTTGCAATGTGGATTCGGACTGCCCGGAAGCATCGGTATGTTTCCAGGGTTTGTGTCGAGGCTCTGGCGGCGGCAACAATGGCACCGCTGACGCAGGCGTGGTCGCTCAGGACTCGGGTTCGACGACTCAAGACTCGGGCAATATGACGCTGGCTGACGCCGGCAATGTGACCCCGGCAGACACTGGCGTTGTCGCTCGTCCGGACGCAGGCGGCGACGAATGCGCCAACGCCGATTGCCCCTGTGAAAACGAGAGCGATTGCCCCTACACCCATTACTGCAACCGCCGCGACGGTCAGTGCTCACCTTTACCAGAAGGTACCTGCCGCGACGACCGCAGCTGCGTCGGCAACTGCAACATCCCCGAAGGCCGCACGGTCGGTCGCTGCGTTGATTGTCAGCTCGATGCTGACTGCGCAGCCCAGGCGCCGCGCACGCGCTGCCTGAACAACACCTGTCGCCTCCCTGAAGGACAGTGTGAGAACAATGCGGATTGCGCCAACGGTGAGAGCTGCGTTGATGGCGCCTGCGAAGGCGGCGGCGGCGGCGGTGGAGCCTGTCAAGACGACGCCGATTGTGTCGCTGGTGAGAGCTGTTTGGTAGGACAATGCATTTCACCCGGAGGTGGTCTGCCTGGCGGTTGCGCAGAGAACGCTGATTGTGGTGCCGATGAGCAGTGTTTGATGAATCAGTGCTTGAGTAAGTGCAACACGGGCCCCTTCGGTCAGCTGTGCGCCCTTCCTGCACCTCTAGACGTGGCGTGTATCTGCCGCATCGCAGGTGGCCTGACCTGTAATCAAACGACAGGTTATTGCGAATAAACCTAATGCATCGCCAAGGTCACACAAAAACCCTGAGCCTGGCGTAGCAGGCGCAGCGGCAGCCGCGCTCGTGAGGTTTCGATCTCGAGATCAACAAAGTCCGGCGTGGACTCAACGACGGTCATTCGATCGATGCCCCCGTAGCGCCCAGCGAGCCTTTTGAGAAACACCTTAGGGGCTTCTCCAGAGCTGTGCAGTCCGAGACTTGATAAGCGCTCCTGTGCGTCGGCGCAGAGCTGCTCATAGGCTTGATCTGCGCGCCCTTCGGCGAGATCTCGAAGCCAGTTGGCGGCAAAGGTCTCGGGGTCGGGCTTGCTCGAGCACCCTAAAGCGAAGACCAGACTGACTAAGATGATGCGCATCAGGACGCTTTTCGTTGCCGCCACCGCTCACTGACGGCGAGGATGGCGGGGAGTGTTAATAGATCCGCAAGCAACGCGAGGCTAATACAGATGGCCGATAGATTACCAAAGTCTCGCAGACCATTAAACTCGCTCGGGATGAGCATCGAGAACCCCATCACCAACATCATCGTCGTAAAGACGACGGGTCGTCCGGCGTGTAGGATCGTGGCGTTTAGGCTTTGATCAAAATCCTGAGTTTTCTGCTCTTGGCGAAATCGCACTAAGAAGTGGATCGTGTCATCCACCACCACGCCCATGCACATGGCAAAGATGATCACCGTCGAGATACGCAGACTCAGCCCTGTGATGCTCATGATCCCCATGGTCAGGACCAAGGGCAGTAGGTTCGGCATCATCGCGAGCACGCCCTGGCGCACTGAGCGAAGGACAATCACGAACATAATTCCAATGAGCGCAAAGGCGAGCAACAAGCTGGTCATCATGTCAACGACGACAGCTTCTACGGCTCGATTGGCTAGTTTACTGCCTCCGGTTAGGGTCCCATTGACGGCGCCAGGCCAGGCGCTGAGCTCTTCTTCTATCCATTTAATGTCATGCGAAAAAAGCGAGGAGCCCGAGTCTTTCTTAAGCGCCCCAATACGAACCGCCACGATCCGATCAGCCGACAACTTTGCAGCCGTCTTGAGCTCGACCGGCGACTCGGTCGTCTCGTCGTCCTCGATGATCATTTCGTCATCATCGCCGCCTAACGCATCCTCCAAGACCGATGCCTGATCGGCTTGTGGGTCATCAAGATAAGGTCGGGTCATCAGATCATCATCAAGCACCATCAGCGCCAGGAGTGCCTCGATCTGGTCTTGGCGCTTGGGCAGGGCTTTTCGGTCGCCAGCTTGGTTTGAGTCCCACAAGCCGTGAAGACTCCCTATGAGATCAGCGAGGCTTAGACTCTTGATTCCCGCTGGGCTCTTATCCAGGCGCTCCTGGAGCGCCGCCATGCGCGCAAGGTTCGCCGGACTGATCAATTCGTTGCGGGGTCCTTCGAGGACGATATCAAAAGGCATAGCGCCCATGAAATCTCGCTCTAGATTAGTCAGAGCTTGCTGCGCAGGGTGATCTTCTTGGATCTCTTCAAGCGCTCTCGAGAAGGGTGTGATCTGACTTGAGAACGCAACCCCTGCGATAAAGAGCCCGGCCGAAACCGCGGTGATGGCTCCAGGTCGAGCCCGCACGAACCGACTGACCGCAGGAAGCACGACCCGATTAAGCCAGCGGTCTTCGTTGCTTTGACGGTTTCCGGGTTTCGGGGGAGCGATCAACAACAGCGCAGGCACTACGCTGAGGGTGAAAAACCAGGCCAGCGCGATGCCGCAGGCAGCCGCGAGCCCATAGGCACGGACGAGCTCGACACGCGCCACACCGAGCGAGGCAAAGCCGATCACCGTGGTAGCGGTCGTTAGGGAGATGGCTGGAAGCATAGCTCGCCAGCCCTCAAGCAGCGCCTGATAGGGGGTTTTATTTTGGTCTAGACCCTCTTCCACGCGCGTCACCAAGTGTATGGCATCACCGATCCCAATGACCAAGATCACGGTGACCGTTGAGAAGTTGATGATGTTGATGGCGCCGCCCGTAAGCTTCATCAGACCGAGCCACCAAATGCTGGCGAGCGCGACGCTCAAAAACGGCAGCAAGGCGTAGCGAAGCCGCCGAAACGCTAACCATAAAAACACCACCATGCCGATGCCGACTAAAGGCTGTCGTCCGACGAGCTCAGCGCGCATCGTTCGGATGATATCGTTTTGAATGTAGGGGATCCCGGTCGTTTGAACCGTGACCTTTGGGTAATCCTTTTGCCAGCCACGCAGCAAGGTGCGGAGCTTTTCGAGGTAGCGCATACGGACCGCGTCGCTTCGAAGGTCGCAATGCACTCTTGCCATCACGAGGGTGGAGCGCCCGTTGTCGCTGATCAAGCGACCCTTGAGCAAAGGGTGTCCCATCAACTCTTTTTGAGTCCGTTCGGCAGCTCCAAACCCTGTCTCTTCATAGAGGGGTTCGATCTGGACCGTCTCGTTACGTCGCCGAAAAACGCTGGCGTTGCTCAGGCTTTGGATACGGTCGAACGCGCCGCCATCGTTGTTCCCAGGGTTGCTGCACCCTTCGAGACGGCGCAGGGGTTCATCGTCGGCATCAAAGGCTAGTTTTTCGATGCGCTGATGCAGGTTGCGTAAAGCCTCGAGGGTTTCGGGCTCAAACCAAGTGTCTTGGGTCAATGAGAGCAGGACGATGGCGTCGCTGTCGTCTTCGGAAAAGCGCTCTTTAACCCGCTCTAAAATCTCTTGGTCTTTACCATCTTGAACGAAGAGTTTGTTGACCGTGAAATCAAAGGGGACACTGATCGCAGCCGGCACGAAGACCAAAGCAGTGAGCAGCACCACAGCGCACAAGACACCCCAGGCGAGCAGCAAGGCTTTGCGAGGCGTTTGAGACGGGGTCATGACCGAAGATCAGCGCTCGATGATCTTGAATTCAACGCGACGGTTTTTCGCACGAGCAGCCTTAGTTCTGGCTTTCTCTATCGGCCGGATCTCACCAAAGCCGATGGCATCGAGAGCGTCAGCAGAGACGCCTTTGCTCACCAAATAGTCTCGCACCGCATCCGCACGCTTTTGAGATAAGCGCATGTTCGAGCTCGCCGCACCGACGTCATCGGTATGCCCCTCAACGAGCACCTTGCCGATCTTGTTGGTCACGATCGCATCAGCGACCTGATCGAGCATCTCAAAGCTCGCTTTGAGC
>Ga0315320_10001553_pt1 | contig 19026 bp, 23 predicted proteins | sample M140m21515metaG_FD_203458 | JGI IMG/M metagenome (GOLD analysis project Ga0315320, IMG submission 203458) | Ammonia-oxidizing marine archaeal communities from Monterey Bay, California, United States - M1 40m 21515 | ecosystem: Environmental > Aquatic > Marine > Coastal | place: USA: California... | reverse complement strand
TTTTTTTAAGTTTTTACGAGAATCAACAACTTTTGCTCACTGTTGATATGGGTAGTATAACCAGTTATGGTGTCATTTCTACAATTAATTTATTTTATTATCCAACTATGGTAACAAAATATTTATATTTGTGCATTTTACTTATTATTGTATATTACAGCGTCTTAGGTCTCACTTTAGTCCAACTATCATCAACTTATGGTCTAGAATTGGTTGTTGATTCTTTTTCAACAAGTTATCGTATATTATCTTCCCGCTTATGGTCTCATTTATCTGCAAAAATTATTTTCTCATTAAATATTGATTTTGGGCTAAAACAGTAATTAAACATTTGACTCCCGTAGGGATCGGCGGAGCCGAGTCAAATGTTGTTTTCGAATTCATTTAGGCATCTTGCTTTTTTTGCCACTTTTCTATCTTTTTCTTTAATTTAATCTCCTTTTTCCGCTTTTTTAATATATCTGGTGTTAAATTTAATATAGGTAGCTTATTATTCTTTAAATGGTCCATTGTTGCCGTTATTAACGTTCTTCTTACATCCTTCTCTGTCATTACCTTATGCAATAAATATATATTTACATATTTTGATAATTCCTCCTGTGATACATCCTTGTATCTTTGCTGAAATAAACGGAACAATTTCATATATATCACAGTTGACTTTATTTCTTCAAAATTCTTAAAATATTTATCGAAAAATCTTGTAACCTTCTCATCCGACATTACCTCAGATAAATCATTGAAAAAGTCATTCTTGTTTACTAAGTTAATTCCTTCTTCATCCATTTTAGAGAGAATCTCTCTATTCTTATTTATTAAAACTAAATCAAGGCTATCACTCATTACATATAATAATACACTTCCATTTATATTATTATATATATTGTTCTTCATAATCACAAGGAAATTTAGTTTCCTCTGTCTGTCCTGTTATTTGTTTGTATATTATTTCTACCTCCTTATCACGTCTTAATTCCTTTTTTATTTCCTTTGCAACTTTACATTCACAACAACAACATTTTGATATCACGTTTCCCATATATTATGTAGTAATATTATTTCTAGAATTTCTAAACCATATACTTCTGTAACCCTTGATTAGCGGAATCGCTATTGAAGCATCCCTAATTATACTTCTATTTTCTATCTTCTTCAGCTTAGTATAATTGTTTAATGTTAATGATATCATCATCATATTTCCCATTATATCAATTATAGATATTAATATTCTCAAATCTTCTTATTATCTATATTTTTCATTGCCTCCTTTATAGATACCTCATCACCCACATTCTTCACTATTATTTTCTTATTTTTATTTCTTTCCTCTGTTTGATATGGCCCCATAATATTATGTATCATATCATTCCATTTTAATAATAACTTTTCATCTTTTAAATAATTTGGATGTGCCTTTTCCCACTCTTTTATTGTTTTTATATGTTTAATCTGTAAACTATCTATCACCTTTTCTATCTTATCCCCTGTTTCCTTTTCCCATTTATTCTCATCCTTAATATAAAATTTTCCTCTCTTTGAATCACAACAATGTATAGGTCTCTCCACAGAAGGTAAATCTTTTAAGTTTTTAATAAATATACTAGACATACCATTCACATATCCTAATTTATGTGTGGCGTCCAAATCTTCCAATGTTACATTTAATTTTTCCGCAAAATCCTGTAAACTCATTGCATTTCCACAATATTTATCCAAAAATACATTAATTGATATCTTTTGATTATTATTTATTGTTTGATTAACCGTTTTCTCAGATGACTTACTATTCATTTTTACTAACTCCTCATATATCTTTAGTTGAAGATGAACATCTTTTGTTTTTTCTTCTACATTTTGTAATACATTATTATGTTTACAATTCTTTCTATGCCTCCAACAAGTAGTTCTACTGTTAAACTTTTTAAAGCAAAATTTGCAAGTTAGTGGGTCTTTGGACAAATTTGAAACATTTGAAACATTTTGAAACAAATTTGAAACATTTGTAGTAACTGCAGTTTCCTTCTTTTTAAAATGTTCTGTTTTTAAATGCCTAGATAACTCGGAACGAGTATCAAAAGTTTTTTTGCAAGAAAAACAACATCCGCCCTTACCATTAAATTGAGATAAATAGTGTTTGTCAAAATGTTTGCGTGTCTTTAAATGACGGTTATAATGATACTTTGTCTTACAATTTACGTCACATTTTTTGCAATAAAATCTTGATATATTGGTTTTATCGGTTTTTTCTAAACTTTGCCCTTCTTTTTGTTTCATTTTGGTACATTATATTCGGTTTTTTTTATATCATTTTTACCGAAAAAATTTGCAGATTTTTCTCTCTACAAAAATTCTCTCCATTGTTTTTGTTGAAGTAAAAAAAATGTTTTACATACTGTAGTAAAATTTTATTTTTTACGGTTTTTTTAAAACTTTTCTCAAATATTAGAATCTGGACAAAAATATTTGTCCAAAAAGCAAAATCTCAAAATACTTTTGCAAAAAACTTCAAAAATTGAGAATAGATTCCATATTCTATTATTAAATACTTAAATTATAATACTTAAAAGGTTACAATCCGTATCTTATACGGTTTTTCTTTTTTCTTCTTTCGAATACCCTTTTTTAAACAATTCAATTCAGGATATTTATTATACAACTTAAATATTGCTAGTTCCTTTTTCTTAGCTTCAATCATTATATCTATATCTACCCCATATTTCTTTGGAATCTCCATCAAATAATTTGGTATCGTTTCTATATAATCCGAATGATGACCACATCTACCACTTCCTTGTTCCGATACGTGGAATTTTGGCTTTATATTCTTCCTTTTCCACGTATTCAATATAAAAGGCATATAATATTCTCCCGGTTTAAACTCCTCTCCAGGATGGAGCAACTTATAACATTCGAAATGATGGGTGTCAAACACTACAGGAACCCCACAGCCTTCTGATACCTCCAAACAATCCTTTATTGAAAATGCTCTCTCACAATTCTCCAATACTAGTCTATCTGTAATTTCAGAAGGCAATTTCTTATAATTCTCTATCCAACGCTTCTTTGTTGCCTCCTTATCACCATATATGCCTCCACCGTGCACAACCATTACACCTTCCAATCCTATACCCATCCTATTCATTATTTGTGCGTGATATTTTAACTCTAAAACAGTCTTTAAAAACATTTCTTCATGTGGTGTTCCCACTACATTGTATTGACCTGGATGGAATGTTAGTCTATGACCGTATTTTTTTGCTGTATCACCTACCTGTTTCAATAAATTATAGGCAAATTTCATTGTATAATTCTCCACTTTTGGATTTGTATAATGTGGAAATAATTCACTTGAAAGTCGAAACACACGAATTCCGTTTTCTTCATTCCATTCTATCATTTTTACTAAGTCCTGCAAATTTTCTGTAACTCTTCTCTTTAATTCGATAATACCGTCTCGCTTTATTATTCTCTGTATAATCTTTCGCGATGGATAAATTCCCTCTGACTTCATTGTTATGTTCAAACAACATAATCCTAGTTGAATTGGTTTTGGTTCACTATTCATAGTTCCTTTTTCTATGTTTAAATAGAGAGATTTATTTTTCTTCAATTTTATTAAGTATTGAATAAAATTGAATTAAATAATTTATTTGATGAATTACTATATCACAAATGACTTATCAACCATCACAAGAGCAGGCTCACGGCTTTATACGTGAAAATCAGATTAAAACTCTAGTATTTGAACTACCATCTATGGAAAAACAAGATACAAATACTCACGATATTTCTCACACTGAAAATAAATTTAATTCTAATGAATCTTGTTCTATTAAAACTACACAAAGCTCTGTTATTTGTTGTGGTGATATAATTAGAATACATGATTATATTTATGAAATTAATAGTGATAGAAAGATTACTATCATTATTATTCAACAAGAACAGTGTGGTGATACAAAACGAATTGTTAATATTGTAGAAATACCATTTACTAAAGAATTTCATAACTATCTATTTCGCCCTGACTTACTTCATAGAGATGACCTGGTTTGCTATGATAAATATATACGCGAGATTCCACCTGGCAAAAAAGGGCAACAAGAGGAAAAAGAAATCCGAGATGGTTGGAAAAACTCTATGCAGGAAGAATGTGAATTAGGTATTACAATTAATCCAAAAGTAGATAGCAAAAAACAGCGCAGAGTTCAATGCTCATTCTCTCTAAAAAATATAAATATACAGAAATTTATTAAAAAAAATTCTCTTGTGGATTTTAATAAACCTAATATTTGCAGGAATATTGAAATTCCTTTATATATTTCTTCAAAAAAACGCAAATAATATATTAAAATTGAATTAAACAAATAAATTTTTATTTTACTATATCACAAATGTCTAATACTGGAAAAAATAGAGTCATTACAGATCAATTCTATACAAAAGATGATATTGCCAAAAGATGTGTAGAGAGATTCTATGAACGATACCCATTCTATAAAAATATTGTTGAACCAAGTGCCGGTGATGGTGCTTTTATCCATTATTTATGTCGCTTTAATACTTATGGAAGTGAGAATTTCAGAGCTTTTGATATAGAACCCAAAAATATTAGAAAAGAGTTTATAATTCCTATTGAACAACGAGACTTCTTAAAATACGACTTTCAAGATTTTCATATGGCACCATCATCGGATAAAGTGTATTTTATAGGAAATCCTCCATTTGGTAGACAATCATCATTGGCTAAAAAATTTATTAAACATATTGCTTCCTGGGAGAAAGCTGGAGTTATCGCCTTTATTCTTCCAAAATCATTCAAAAAAATTAGTATGCAAAAATGTTTTCCTATTAATTGGCATCTTATTGATTCCTGTAATATACCTGATAATAGTTTTGTCATTAATGGTAAATCTCATAATGTTCCGTGCGTATTTCAAATATGGGAAAAAAGAGAATTTCAACGATGGATTCCTGAAATTGTGGAACCAAAAGGATATAAATTTACAAAAAAGGCAGAAAATCCTGATTATTCTCTAAGAAGAGTTGGTGTATATGCAGGAAAAATAGATTCAGATATAGATAAGTCAGAACAAAGCCATTACTTTATAAAATTAGATTCTCAGACAAATAAAGAACAGTTTTTAGAATACTATGGATGTATAGTTTTTGAAACAGATAATACGGTTGGACCGCGTTCTATTTCAAAACAAGAGTTTATTGCAAAATTAAATATGTGTTTCTGAATTAAATCATACCATAATATATATGCAATCAAAAAATTGGTATAAAAATTTGAAAAAATCTAAATTAAATCCTCCTAGTTATGTATTCAAATGGGTATGGCCTACCTTATATTTATTAATGACTGCCGCTTTAGCAATTGTATGGACAAATAAAAAATGTTATCCTTATTGTGATGCTGTAACTTATTTTTGTTTACAATTAGGGTTTAATCTTATTTGGACAACTCTGTTTTTTAAATTGCAGAAACCACTCCTAGCTCTATTAGATATAGGAGTTATTCTAGTATTTACTCTAGCTACTTATAAGAAATTTCAAAAAATTAGCGATTTTGCCGCATATTTATTGATTCCTTATATTATTTGGATTAGTTTTGCTGCATATTTAAATCTATATATTGTATTAAATAATTAATATTAACTGTCTCCTGCTGTTGCTTGAATCTTTGTTAAACGATTAATAGACCTCTTTAATGCTTTTCCACTTGAATCCATTTGCTCCAAATAAAATAAATAACCTACACTTGATACCAAACTTGCTAATAATAATATTTTGATAAAAGAATGTCCGTGTTTCCACATAAGAATTCCACTTTTGTTCATATTGTGCCCAGTCATTCCCATTGTAGTAAAATTCATACCAAAATACCCTACAATAAAACTTAATGGAAGAAAAATAAAACTAATTTTTGATAGAGTATCTATACTATGATGAGTATGGAAATCGAGTCTATATTGAATTGAATCTGATTCTTTATCTATTATTTTTCTGCTCTCAACTATTCTATTTTTTAAATTTTGCCATTTGGCAACTGATTTACCTGATTTTTTATTTTGTAAGATTTTTTCCAGTATTAAAAATTCATAATGATTAATGAATTCTTCCAAACGTCTTATGTCAATAATTCTTACTCTTAAATTTTTATTTTTTAGGTGAGTTTTTACATTTAAATGTTTATTGAATTCTAATGGTTGTAATTTTACTCCGTTTCCTGTGCAAAATGCACATTGTTTGATAATTTCTTGTTCTAAAGCATCTATTTGTTTTATCATCCATTCATATGTTAGTCGTTTGTCATTACTCATATATTATATAGCTAGATTTTCTTGAATCCAACTTCTTATCTTTTCATTTAAAGGTGTAAGTAAAACTGTCAAAGAATTACCCATATAATCTTTATGATTTGAATTCTCTTCTTCTTCTATTAGCCTTAGTATATTGTAAACTACTAAAATTAATTTTTTATCATACACACCAATAATAGATTTAAAAACATCATCCATTTTCAATGTTTGTTCTGTTTCATCCTTAAAAAGTTGCTCTGTTTCTAAATCCAAAACATTTTTATAGAGAGATAGCGTATGTTGAATTGATAATTTATCAGTATGTTTATATGTTTGTATCAGTTTATCGATGCCTTTTATAGCAGCTTCAAGTATAAAATTATAAATATCATTGTTTTGACTTTTATACCATTTATAGTATCTACGAATTGCATGAAATAAATAGTATAAATCATCCTTATTATCTCCATTCCACCACCTTGTTACGCCCTGCACATATGATGGTTTTTGTATTGTTAATATATTATTACTAACGCTGATTTTTGAACCTATTGGGCTGTAAGATAATAAAGCTAATTGTATCATTACTTGCATTGGTTCTAAAACCATATCCATTTTCTCTCGTTGAGAACCGCCTAATCCTATTTTGTCCATATATAATATTTTAGAATTTTCTATTAAATTAAAACCGTAACAATACATATATATGGACATAAATGACTCCCAAGACTTAAATATTGAAGATTATACAATTGATGAATTATCTAATCTATTTGAATTACCTACCCCTATTAGTGCACAAAGTATATTAGCTAAACTTAATACTCTCGTAAATAAATTTATAGAACAAGAAAATCCTGATTTTGTTGTATTTTTAGAACAATCCAGGGCTAAATTATTGAAGAGTTTAGATCCTGATACGCTAAATCCTCCTGTTTTTCAAGAAAGTGATGATGACACACAAGCATCAGATGTATTGGATAATGAATATTGGGATAATAGCAAAAGTGAAAATATTCCTAATCGTAAAAATATGACCAGGGTTGTGTCTCAACAACCATACTCTGTTCTACAAAGAGAACGTCTAAATATTTCACAACAAAAAGATATCGAATATGTTCAGGGTCAATTAAATCCTGATCTTAAAAATACATTCATTCGTTTATTGAATATTGATAGTCATTATAGAGAGATTGTTGATATATCAGAGGATCTATGTGCTCCACCAGGTAGTCCAGCAGCTGGTCTTACTAATTGGAAAGGTTTAGTTAGAAAAAATAATCTAGAACTAGATTCTCCATCTAATTTCACATTTGATTTATCTGAACCTCTTTCTAATGTAGAAGAAATTCAACTTAATGATGTGCAAATTCCTAGAGCGTGGTATGTGTTTGATGATGCCTATGGAACAAATAGTTTTGAATACGCCGGCACTGTATATACAATACCATCTGGAAACTATAATGGCACTGATTTGGCTACAGCTGTTACAAGCGCTTTTCCCGGAACAGCAGCATATGATGCAGCAACAAATAAGATAACTATAAGTGGACTGGGACCGGGCGATACACTTAGATTTTTTAATGAAGGAACTGTTTTAGCCTGTAATAAAAATGGTTTAGGAGGTAAAAGAGACTACAACCTAGGTTGGCTAATGGGTTTTAGAGAAAAGTCTTACACCGACACCACTGAATATACGGGAGAAGCACTTGTGGATACATTCGGAACTAAATATCTCTACATTGTTCTAGATGATTTTAATCGTAATAGAATAACCTATAATTTATTAGGTATGACAAATAATCGCGATAATTTTAAACTGCCATCTTATTATAATCCAAATACTATGAAGGTAGATTGTAGTGAAAATAGTGTGGTAGAAGCTAAAACAAGACCTTGTAGAAAAGGGACACCAGCTGACAAGGAATTTTTTCCAGTAGATAATCTTACCAAAGCACAGCAGTATACAGCTAATAGTATCATACAAGCACAAGAGAGTAAGGCACAGAATAGGTATTTCTCCCCTAATAATCCAAATATATTAGCCAAAATTCCTGTTTCTCAGGCAATAGATTATGGTGGAGGTGCACCATTATTTGGAAATCTCTCTATAGACCATTCAAAAATATTCAATAATAAGCGAACATATTTCGGTCCAGTAACAATAAAAAGATTAAATGTCCAACTTATAAATGATAAAGGATATAATGTTAATATGAATGGTATGGATTGGTCAATGAGTTTGAAAATCAAGCAGTTGTATCAGTATTAGTAAATTCATTAGATTCTGCAAGGTGTGGTGCTATTAATTGAAACATTTTATAGATGTGACTGTCTATTGATTTATGCGGTGCTGGTGGAGGAAAATCAAATATTATAGTTTGTGGGTCGTCACCATATCTGCCATAGTAGCATTTTTCCATACTATTGAAATTGTAGTTTCTCATATTCCACCAATCAATTATAAAAGGACAAATTAAATGAGATTTTTGCGCATAATCCCTTCCACAACTTCGTAATAAAGTTGAACCAAATTCAGCAGTTATATATTTGTCACGTTTAATAAATATACTCAAAATGTTTGCAATTCCAAATATATCCAAGTTTTTTTCTATGGCCCATTTTAACATCTGTAATCCACCATCCTGCATAAGTCTTTCATCTACATAAGTTTTTAATTTTGCCTGATATTCCTCCGTATAAAATGGTGATAATCGCTTGGGACTCGATTGGACGCCATTATAAGAACACACTGAACATCTCCAGTTCCATTTAGAGTTTCCAAAAAAGTTATTACAAGAATAACAAAGTGGTGGTAATAGTTGTTTTCCGTTTCTGAGTAGCATATTGTGTTTTCTATCCATAATTAATTCATTTAATTATAGATTCAATTTTTAACATATACAACAGCATGCCAAAAATCCATCACCATCTCGTTTATCACTATTAAGGTCTAGATTAGTTTGCACTTCTTTTACAGGATTAAATCTTACACCGATATTGCAACCTGTTTGGACATTATCCATAATCTTATCTGCTAGTTTTGAAAATATAGGAGTTATATTTGAATCTGATTTAGCACTAGCTTCAATATATTCCATACCATTTATATCAGCGAAGTCCTCTGCTTCCTGCTTTGATACTTGTCTAATTTTTTTATCTACTTTATGACCAACAAGAACGATGGGCATTTGATGTTTTTCTTCTTTATTTTTATATAATTCATTTAACCAAAAGTTCAGTTTGTTGAATGAAAATCTTTCTCCCACGTCAAACACCATAACAACGCCAGCAACTCCTCTATAATAACTCCTTATGATTGGTGCAAAATTTTCTTGACCTGCTGTATCCCATATTTGAAATTTGATTTGTTTATCATTAACTTTTAAAAAACTTGTAGAAAAATCAACCCCAATTGTTGCTTCCCAATGAGATTTGAATCTGTTATCGCAAAATCTATTAACAATTGCAGTTTTCCCCACATAAGTACAACCTATAGTTGCTATTTTAAAACTATAATCATAATTCATTATATATATCAAGGAAAAAATATTTATATTATATATAGATGACAAAAATCAAACGAAAATTTAATTATAAAAAAATGGCATCAATGTATTTCAGACAAGGTATACCTGATGTATCCAATATACAAAATAAAGGAATGAAACGCGCCATACAAGAAGAAATTAAAAAAAGACGCATATTACAAGTTCATCACAAATATAGAAATAAAAGCATCAAAAGTTTGAAAAAGAAAAGTTTGCGTCAATTGGAAAAGATGTTTCAAAAATCTTTCCATCATAGGAAAACAAAAAAATCACGGTTTTTAAAAAAAAGAAAGACGCGTAAATTATCCAAATAGAAATTTTTGGATAGGAGTTTGCACACAGAACATCTTGTGTAGAATAATGCCGGTAAAGAATAATAAACCTAAAATATTGAGATAATGGTATTCAGGAAAAATAACAATTTGTAATATTCTTGCTCCCAAAATAGTAAACAATACATCAAAAATAGGTATATTAAACATTCTATAACTATGTAGACCCTTTCCTGGAACTCCTAAAGCATTTTTATACTTACATAATTTCCACATTTATATACTGCCGATATTTAATAAAGATAAGATCCCTTTGATATTATCAAACTGTGACAGTATGGATTTATCCATATTATCTTTAAATTTTGACAACAACTGCTTTTGACAATTGTATTCAGCATTTATAGGTTTTATCAAATTTTTTATTTTAGTTATTGTTTCTTCATTTGTTATGTCAATACAGGACTTATTTTTCTCAATAAGTTTACAGAAATCAATAGCTAAACTAAGTTTTTTTGGATTTTCTCTTACTTCGTGTAAAAATACTATTGGGCAACCATTTCTGAATTCAAGATGAAAATCTGGTCTTCTAACTACACCGTGGTCCAAACTTGCCAAAATCCCATAACTATACTGATTTTTATCCATATCACGATAAAATTTATCAATTTCTTTTTTTGGAACATTTTTATTGTATGCTTTCGCTTCAATCATTCCTTCCATATCAGCTTCCCTTAGAATAAAGTCACCTTTTTCTTTCTCTTTATGTGTATCTATAATTTCTATGGTAGGGCACTGTCTTAAAAGTTCATTTCTTACCCATTCTTCACCTGATTGTCCCTTTATAGTAGAGTTTTGTTTTTGTTTAGTAGTATGTTCTTGCATATTCGATACCATTTTAGATTGTTTATCCAAGGCTTTTGTAAACTCATCTCGCATTTTTACTGATTTTTCTTCATATTCTTTACGTAAATCTGATATTCTTTTATTATAATCTTGGAAACTATCACGTTGTTGTTCTATTAATTTCTCATTGAAAAGGGAAATTCTACCATTTAGTTGTTCTTTTTGTTCTTTCAATCTCTCTATTTCAGTTGAAAAGATAGTATTTGTTTCTTCATAAATCTTTTCCTTAACTCGCTTCATATCTTTTTTATGCACATTTATAGTAGTTCTATATTTCTCTTGTAATATTTCATTTTCATCACGTAAATTGGATATTGTAGTCTCTTTTTCTGTTTCTACTTTTTGTATCTTATCAGCCCAATCTCTATTATTAAAAGCATTAATTTTTTTATGTGCTCCTTTCATAATAGAAATTCCTAATTCAATTATTTTGAGTTTATCATTTTCTGAGTAAGCAATAAATGAATTGATAAGATTATTTTTTGGAAACATAATTTCAGTATATTCATCATATTCTTCTTCAACTAATTTACTATTTGCTGCATAGTCCATATTTTTAATAGTATTAATATATTTTTAAATACTATTAAATTATTTTCTTGTTTTTGCAACACCGTGTTTTATGTGATTTCGCATAATATTTTTTCCCGTGCGTGTATTTGCTATTTTCATTTTCCAAACTCTAGGTTCTCGTATAGTTGGCATTATATTAACACCCCTTTCTTGAGCTCTTCTTGTAGCCTTATGACCGTTACCTCCACGTCGTTTGCGTCTTTTCTTGCGAGTTCTCTTTTTATGGTGCCTTTTTCGCCGCGTTTTTCTAGATTTTTTCATTTTTTTTTTTAGTGTTCGACGTCTTTTGCGTCTACCACCACCTTTTTTACCGCCTTCATACCAGGAGAAGCAAAATAACATTGGATAACCATTTTCTCTTAGCGAGCCTACGTGAGCATGTAGAGTATTAGAGTCTATACTATCTTCAAATTCATCATCATCTGAATATCGAATTGTTCTTAAGGCTGTTTCTTCGCTCAAACCAGGTAAAAATCTTTTAAATTTTTGTAGTTCTTCTGCAACTTTTTGTTCTTTTTCATCCCTATTGGATATACGTGAGGCAGAAAGTAGATTACGAACATCTTCTTTAATCCAGTCTTTTTCAGATACATCACAACTATCTACAAATCTCCACCCAAACTTGTAATAATAAGGAATAACGGTTTCTAACGCTTTTAAAGCCACTTTTGGATATCCTGCTGTTCTTGCAAAATCTTTTACTGCATTGAGAAGTAATTTTCCACTAGCAATCTCTTTTTTTTGTCTACCAGCTGCAAGACGAGAAGCTTTAGCATTACAAATTAAATCAATATAAATTGAATCTTTATCAGTTTCGCCTCGAGCATTTTTTCCCAATTTTATACAAACAAAACCTCTATAACTACCTAATTTACCACCACTTGTTCTATCTCGAGATACCAAAATAACATCAGCCCCTTTAAAAGCATCATAGGCATAATCTAAAGGAATATCTGAATTACAATAAATACCAATGGTATTTTCAGAACCGCTCTCAGTTGGTTCTTCATTACTGTTTACTTCACTACTACTGTTATTACTATTTCTTCCATAACCGTGTTCTTTTTCAGTAGTAAAAAAAGATTTAATACCCCTGCCTAGAAAAGGTTTAACAGCTTCGTTAAATGTTTTATCGTTCCAAATAATTTCTCCATCAAACTCGCGACTTTCTTGAGCTTGCTCAGTATTTATACGTCTTTCATCACTTTTGATATTAGCTAAATTATATTTACTATATACTGAAACTTGTGGTTCGAGTTCAGCCTGTTTACTTTGTCCTTGATTTGAAGCAAGACTTGCCATATATATATAATAAAGATTATTTCAAAAGTATTTGAAAGTTACTTAAATACTTTGTGTTAAAAGCTAATAAATGGTTAGAAAACGCGTTCTTTCAGAAGAAGGTATAAAATTATTTAATATAGGATTTTCTGTTCCTCCACCAACCAGAGGTTGTATTAAAACACTATTACATAATCTTTTTACTAGTGATTTTGATATTAATATCGATACTAGTTCAGTTCAAATGAGAAAAGCATCAATGAAACTTTATTCTTATTTAAATAAAATAGGCAGAAAATCAATACCAGAACTTATTGATAATGCTATTGTTAATATTATTTTACTAATTATGCTAGATGACAACAAAATAAATAAATTACATCGTATTAAATATAATATGAATTATTATACACATCTGGCAAAAAAGGCTCACGATGATGGAGACCATCACACAGCTATTCTTATCAAAGCGGCCTTGGAAAATACTGCTATTCGACGACTAAAATTAAAAACAAATAAAAGCGAAAAAAAAATTCTTCAAGACTTAGAAACAGATTACGGCACTTTTATGAATTGTAATTCTGAACATTTACGACATATTTTGTCCGCAAAAGAAGAAGATATTGAAAATTTTCTACCTTCTGTTATGGTTTTATTAATGCATCTTGATAAGACTCGAGAATATGCTAAGGGATATAAGCAAATGGGTTTGGTTTCTGATAGACTTATTAATGTTCAATATCAATTAACACACATAGTTGAAGATTATTATAAACATTATAAGGATTATGATATGAATTTAATTGAACTTTATATACAAAATCCTCTTGATAATCCTATTATGCAAAAACAACCCTCAAAAGGTTTATGTGCAAAATTATATGATATATCTTATACAATTCTACCTAATGCACAAAAACATAGTGGTTTAAAAAGAACAAAAAATAACAAAAGTATATTAACTACTCATTAATATCTGGGAAAAGACCTATAACCTCTTAAATATCTTCTCCAGGTTATTTCTGAACTATTTAACATTGATTGTGTTATACCCGCTGGTCTCACCTCTTCTTCTTCGTCTTCTTTAACTATTGAATCTAAGACAAGTTCTCTATTTTTCCTTTCCAACTTATTTAAAATCTCTCTAATTTGATCTGCAGCACATCTTGTAGTTTCTTCTATCTTTTCCATTATATATTTATCTTTAAAAAATTGATATATAATAAACTCAGCAATAGTAGTAAAATGCCCAAACTCTATAACGATTATCTTATAGGGACAACAAGATTTAATGACAAAACAGCTTCTGAAAATAAAAATTGGAGAGATAGACGTGAATGGAATGGTTGTATTTATGGAGTTCCTAAACTTATATGCAAAACAGTGCCAAATTCTATTCAAATTATTGTTATTGAAATGTTGAATTTAACGCCCGGCGGAAAAATTCTAGGATTTGGTCTAATTACTAATCTTACAAAAGCTGAGCATATTGCTCATATTTATTCAGATAAAACATATAATCGCTATATATATAACAGCGACTATCGTGTTGATATTAATCAAATACCAGCACAATACAAAGAAGTGATTGAATATTTGGAATCTATACTATTTTATGGTAGCGGTCATATGAAACGTGGTCAAGGTATAACAACATTTAATAAAAAAAGAATCAAGAAAGATTGGAAAAAAAAAGTTGATATGTTTTTTCGAAATTTATTTGTTCCTCTTTAAACTTTATGCAAATAAAGATTGCCAATCTTGTTCAGTGAATGGAACCATATTCATTTTATTGCCAGTAGTTGATACCCATTTAAAAGGGCATTCAAAATACCTTTTTTTCATTCTTATTGAGATGACATCACTGTTGATTTTTTCTGATTCTGTATATAAACTTTGTCTAATCATTTTTACACATTGTTTATAATTTTTACTTACTTTTCTTAATTCTTTATTGCAATATCTTCTTACATTATCTATTTTTGTTACTTCCTCTTGCAATGACACACAACAAGTTGCTAGTTCATTTGAAGGATTAATATTGTATATTGACATTATTGCTTCAGTGATAACATTATTAAATAGTTCATAAATATCCAAAATAGCCCTGGCTTTCATTTTAGCTGTATCACGTGATGCTAATTTCTTTTTCATATCTACCTCAGAGATTTCTTTTGCCAGATATTTAACTCGCAAATCTGTATTATCTGTATTTCTTTGAACTCGTGTCCTATAGTGAACCAATTCTACTTGTCCAAAATGAATTGATGCACGATGCAAGCGCATCAAACTATTAACCAAATCTGGTGAACAAAATGTCAAGAATGTTCTTAGTCGATTTCTAAAAATATAATAACCCGGTATTCCTCCACAATGAACAGCATTGGGATTCTGTGTAGCACCTCCATTATTTCTTTGCCACTGATAGAAGTGAGGATTATGAATAACACCATTTACTTTTTGTCCTGTTTTCCAACTAAATGCAATATGACATTGTGTGCACCACATTTGGTCACAACCACTTATTTTGTAAATAACAGCCGCACACGATGGACAATTTTTAGTCTCCTTTTTAAGCATCTCGGCTGTTTTTACACTATCTTCATTACATACGTGTTCAGCATCTTTATTATCACCTATAGGTTCCATACATCTTTTACATACAAATATCTTACATACACCACACTTCCATTGTGTGGAAAGAAATCCTCTACATCCATTTACAGGACAACCCTTCATGAAAACTCTTTTTTCTTTTGCTTCTTCACTTTTTCCTTCACCATAATTAAAATTTCCTCTACGATAATTTTCTATTTTTGCATTATTTTGTCGCATATTATATCTCAGTCTATTCCACTCCACTTCCAATTTGGCTATTTCTGTTTTTAAGGTGATATTTTCCTGTTCTAAGGGTTGAATACTGAGATATTTTTCTACGTGTGGCATCGTTTCAGGCAAACGAGCCTTTTCAATATCAAATAAAAGTACTTTTCTATGCTGTTTATATTCTTTATCAATAAAAGATGAATTTAGATTTTTTCTAGCAAAAGCAAGGTCCCAACTTTTTTTACAATTCATACAATGATAATACTCACTTTTACTAAGTAAATAACGTCTTACACATTTTTTACAAGCTGAATAATCACAATGTCCACAGATAACTGGAGCTCGTTCAGATTTTGTATAATCTTCACAACATATAGAACATTGTGGTTTGACTTTCTTGTTTTTTTTTGACATATTTCGGGTGATTTTGTAGTTCATTGGTATACTATGATATACTATTTTTAATCTTCAATTTTAAAAAATAATTTTTTTGAATATATATATATATATATATATATATATATATGACCAGTGCACTTGAAAATATGGCACGCAATTTAGAAGAGAAAATAGATAGTGGATTATACAAAACTCAAAATGCAAGTGTCCATTTAGCAAATAATATTGCTACGAAAATACAGCCTAGATCACTTGAGGCAAGCATAAATAAAATTCCAATATATATTATAATAGCACATTCGGCCCTTGATGTTAACTACAGTATGCCAAACTTTCCATACCCTGGTGACGAAGAAGTTTGTATTGATGGCGAGCACGCTTGTTTTTTTACTAGTAATAATGGTACAAATGGTGAAAAAATACCTTCAAATAATTTAAAAAAATGGTTAGAAAATCAAGCGCGTTTTGTATATTACCCAACTCCACCAGGTGAAGCAGGAGGTTTAATGGGGTGTCCTGCCGACGAGAACGAGGAACATATTTTACGAAATAGTATGAACAATATAAGAGCTAGTATCTTAACTGGTTCTAACTTTCTAAAAACTTTGCGAGATGATGGGGCGAGGGCTTATGGAACCGAAAAAACAATTGCAAGTGCTTTTCTTCCGGGAAGTTTTATTCCCGACAAAAAACATCAGTTTTTTGGAAGCCGACTTTCTTATGAAGGTTTTGGTATTATTAAACTTTCTAATACAGGTCAAAAGTTAAATAAACCTATTAATGATATTATAACTCCAAAGTTTTTAAATGATGATGGGTTCTTTTATGCTTCAAATACTTCAGAAAGACCTCCTGCCTGGATACGAGGTATAGCAAATAGGTCGATGAATGAAGAAGAAATTCCTATGAGTGATATAGTTAGAGAGGGTGGCGCTGGATTTTATATAAGTTTATCATGTAGTGTTTTAAAAAGTAGCGTTTATCCTAATTGTAATTCACCTGTTCGCGGCGCAGGCTTTCCTTTACAATTATTACCAATGGCTGTTGAGTCTTTAAATACTGATATAGCTAAATTTCACGATAATGTTGTTGGCCAATTTAATATAAATATGCACGGGAACAATTTATTATGGGAAGATTTTTTTGGAAAAATACTACCACATAGAGTTTCTAGAGGAAAAAAAACTCTTGAATTTTCTACTTTTGGTGACTTTAATGATGAAGGTTATGGTTCTTCTACAAGAAAAGCAATGAAAAGGAGGAAAGCGAGGAAGGGATCACGTGTGACAAGAGCAGTAAAAGCGAGAAATGAAGATGCGCGTTCCAAAAGTGATTATGAACAATTCACAAATTATTTTTTAAAAAATCCAAGAAGGTCACAAAGAAGACCACAATATCAAGAGCAAGAACCATCTGTGTGCAAATCCAATCCTACAAATGCTGCGTGTATTTTAGGAGCAACCGCAGTAGGGGCCAAACTAGGTGGAATTAAAGGTGCCTGTGTAGGAGCTGCGTGTGGTGCTGCTATGGTAGGCACTAAAAGACTATTGAAGAAAAAAGAAAAAATAAATGGTGGTAGAAGAAAAAAAACAAAAAAACAACGTAGAAAGAAAAGTAGATTAAGGCGTAGAAAACGCACAAGAAGAAGAAAAAAACATTAATATATTGTTAAAATCTAACTATATATAAATGGCATCGAATGGATTAAGAAGAAGGAAAAGAAATACAGGTGATACTAAGAATAATGCTAACACTATGACAGCTGACGAATATGCAACTCAACACGATTTATTTGGTCCTATTTCGGCAGCACTTTTAGTAGATCCAGTTAGAATACAGGGCGAAAACACACCAGGTGCTTTTGAAAGAGAACAAATAACAAGATGGCTTAATGACAGAGGAACCAGTCCAACAACAAGAAATCAAGCAACTGTAGCTGATTTAGTTCCAGCTCACGATATTCAACAAAAAATAAGAGAATTGGTAAGAAGATATCCTAATGCACTAATTGTTAGAGATTGGTTACAACAACAACCTGCATGGTATACACTAGCTATTCAAAGAATTAGAAATACTGCTGCACCTGTAGTGCATGCAATGTCAAGAGCTGTTGAACCTATTCGACAAGTAATGCCATCAGCAGATACTTGTATACGATGTTGTGCTAAAACAGCTGAAGTAGGAGCTGGTGCTGTTGTAGGGGCTGGAGTTGGGGCGTGTGCAGGTTGCACTTGTGCACTTGGTTTGTCAGGAGAGGCCGAAGAGGCTGGCACCACAATGACAGATGAAGAAAAAGCGGCAATGGCAGCTTTCCTAACTCCAACAGGAGCAGCAGTTGGAGCCTTCGTGGGCGCGATTTTAGGACCAGAAGAATGCCTTAGGTGTGCAGGTGAAGCCTGCTCCGCCGCTTGTGAAGCCGCGGGTAAGAATTATGGGGGAGGAAAAAGAAAAAAGAACACAAGAAAAGGTAAACGAAAGAAAAGACGCAAAACTCGCAAACGCAAGCGCAAGAGAAAACAAACAATTAAAAAGAAGAGAAGAAGAAAAGGTAAGAAATCAAGGAAACGATAAATAATGTCTTTTAGAATGATTTTTAATCACTAATCTCTCTATTTCTTCCAATCCAAAATAATCTGCTACCCATTTTTCATTTATTTGTTCAGGCTCTACTTCCATATCCTTAGATATATCTGGAATCATTTCAAAAATATACTTTTCCAGATATTTCATACGATATCTTGTTGTTGAAAAAAGAAATAGTGCAAGCTTTGTAGAGAGATAAGCTTTTAAAATTCGAAACTCTCTATCTGTTTTACCGTGTATTACATAATTGTCTCTATTAGAAATCCCATAATCACCATTAATATCATAAAAAGGAAATCCATACATTTTATGCGCTAATACAAGTTT
>Ga0315320_10001547_pt1 | contig 19053 bp, 9 predicted proteins | sample M140m21515metaG_FD_203458 | JGI IMG/M metagenome (GOLD analysis project Ga0315320, IMG submission 203458) | Ammonia-oxidizing marine archaeal communities from Monterey Bay, California, United States - M1 40m 21515 | ecosystem: Environmental > Aquatic > Marine > Coastal | place: USA: California... | reverse complement strand
TCGGTGTGTTGTAGATGACTGGGTTGACTGCTACTGAGCAGTGTAAATCGTGATCGCTGACGCTTTTGGTGGAATGGTTGCCCAACCCGATGGAAGGGCCTCAAGTTGCAAGCGTAGCAACTTTTCAAGGTGGGTGTCGGAGTTTTGGCGACTAACTCATCCTGCCTGTAACAACAGCCCGTTTGCACTTGGTTTGTGTTCATCTGCTGCGGACGATGGCTGATCTGCAAAATCTGTCTCCTTTCAGTCTAGCTGCAACGAACAGCCAGAGTGAGCTTTGATGAAAAACACATGCAGAAAAAAAGGATTGCGAAATTGTGGAATCGTTGCGGGGCGTGCGGATGCGAGTGATCGAGCCAGTGATGCTGATTCTTTTGCTTTAGAATCTGCTAGGTGCGATGGATTGCCCCGTCAGTGAGGTGACTCAAAGCAGATGCGAGGCGGTCGATTTGGCACGCTTCGTTATAGGCCTGCATCGAGATTCGAAGGCACCATCGACCAGAATCCCGGAGTTGAAACACAGGAAGCTCTAAGGAATGCTCTTGATAGAGCCTTTGCTGAAGTGTTGCCGTTGACTTGTCGTGTTCGGTCAAGCGGGTCGCATTGAGGGGCACGGAGGCCATGGAACCGAGCATCTCGTTGCTGCAGGGAAACTCAGTTTGCAGTGTGTTGCAAATGACTTGTCTCGCCTTCACTACCGCTTCGTGGTTCCGCTGATAGAGTTGGTCAAGACCTTCTGGGTAAAGGGACTTAAGAAACGCGATCGCAGTTGGGACGGCCAGAAGTGGCGTGGGGTCGTACGTTCCGATCCAGTCAAATTCTGTGAGAAAGCGCGTACGCGTGGAACAGTCCTGGTTCGCTCCGTGGCTGATCACATTGGGTCGAACCTGTGTCTGCCACTCGGGTTGGACGAACAGGAAGCCAGAGCTTTTTGGGCCGCAGAGCCATTTGTGGTGATTCGCTGTGTAGTAGTCTGGGGCGAGTGTTGTCAGGTTCAGTGGAATCATTCCTGGCGTGTGAGCCCCATCGATGAGTACTCGTATGTCTTTCGCACGCGCCAACGAAATGACCTGTTCGACCGGGAGTATCAATCCAGTGGGGCTCGTCACATGGTCGATCAAGATCAGTCGTGTGCGTGATGTGATTTTGTTCTCAATCGCGGCCATCACATCTGTATCAGATTCCAGCGGAAACGGGATGTCAGCGACCACAATTTCAGCTCCTGCCTTTTCAGCGACATGGCGAGCCGCATTGCTGCATGCGTTATAGCCATGGTTCGTGATCAGAATTTGGTCATCTTCTTTGAGCGGAAAGGAGCCCAGTACCGCGTTGACCCCGTCGGTGGCGTTGCGAACAAATGCGAGGTCAGACGCAGGGGCGTTGACTAAATCAGCAATGGTGCGTCGCACTGCATCCAATTTGGGTAGCAGGTCCCGTTCCGGTGCGAGGAATTTAATCGGGTCCTGTTCGAGTTCGGAGATGAGGGCTTCTTGCTTTTGCAAGACGATCCGCGGGCATGCCCCGAATGAACCATGGTTTAGGAAATCAATGTCAGGGTTGAGTTGCCAATGATCGCGGATCTTCATGAACTGAGGTTCCAATTCTTAAGAGTGATAGGCGTCGTCGCTCGTGCTTGGTCTGAATACAGGTTGACGATTTGCGTTGGCGAAAACGCTTGCAGAGTTCAGCGTTTTAGAATGGACAACGCATCGTCTAGTTCGCTGGTGACGACAGGGTCATGCTCGCGTTTCAGTTGCATTTCTAACGCTAACGTTGCAGCAGCGCCTCCAATTTTGCCAAGGGCCCACGCGGATGCTCCTCGCACCAAAGGTTCCGTGTCGACGAGCCCTCGAGTCAGAGCTGGTATCGAGTCTGTCTGCATTTGGTTGCCCAAGACAATGGCCGCATTGCGTAGCACGCCTCTGCGGCGGGCACGCCACAACGGTGTTTTCCGAAAACGTTGTCGAAACTGTTCATCATTGATTTTGAATAGTGCCGTCAATTCAATATGCTCGAATCGCTGGCTTTCCGGTTCGAGTTCGGTTGGTTCGAGTTCGGCAGACTGCTGATCTACTGATGCTTGTGGCTGATTGTTCGGGGTAATGTGGGACGCATCGCGAGTGGGTTTTCGGTTCCAAGGGCACACTTCCTGGCAAACGTCGCACCCATACAGCCAATTGCCAATTCCTTCTCGCAGTTCGACTGGGATCGGACTCCTGTGCTCAATGGTCAGGTAGCTGATGCACCGCGATGCGTCGAGCACTCCCGGTGTCGGAAATGCATCGGTAGGACAGGCGTCGAGACAGGCTCGGCAGGTTCCGCAGTGGGTGGCATCGTGGCTGTTGTTGTGTGGTAGATCGGTGTTGCAAAGAACACATGCCAAAAAGAAGTAGCTGCCTTTATGTTTGTTCAATAGTAAGGTGTTCTTGCCTTGCCAGCCCAGGCCGGCTTGTTTTGCAATTTCACGTTCCATCAAAGGTGCGGTGTCGACCACTCCGCGTGCCTTGGATGTCGGTGATTCGTGCGTGATGAGTTTGCAGAGCTGTTTCAGCTTTGGGTGGATGATGTCGTGGTAGTCAACACCTGACCAGACATATTTGGCTATCCGTCCCAGACCGTTTGAGCAGGGAGCCGCCTGGGCAGTATCGTAGGGATATGCCAACGCAATGATTGACTTGGCGCCTTCCAGGACACCATCAGGATGTTGGTAAGCTTGTTGTCGTTGTGAGAAATATCCCATCTCGCCTGCGTATCCAGAATGGATCCAGGCAACCAGGTCGGAGTAGCCCGAAAGTGACACAGCGGGGGTGATTCCGAACTGTGAAAACCCCATATCGGCCGCCGCTTGACGCAGTGTCTCGACGAGTTGGGTTGGATTATTCAACGTTGAAAGTTCTGCGATGCCGGACGCGTGGCAATTCGGGCCTTGTTGTCCCGTATCGCATGGCGGTAATAGGTTTCAAGACACAAGGCAGCCATGGAAGTTGTGTAGATTTCACCACCATAGCCACCCCAGACAGTATTGGAAGACCAGCGGCCGTTGGGCTGTTGTGTCGATAGTAATTGACGCTGCAAGGCAGCGTTCCATTGACGCCATGCATCGTCTTGCAACTGATGCAACGCGAGGGTCGCGTAATACCAGTAGTAATAATTATCGACACCAATGCCCGGCGGTTGTTGCATCAGAAACCTTTCGGCTTCGGCAATCTCGGTTTTGGGTACGATTTCACCAATGAGCAGGCGGGTTGCCAGGGCCTCGGCTGTCATGGTTCGTGTGGGAGCTTCGCGGGGCCGGTAAGAAGCCAAACCGCCACGACCGGCACGCACGCTCTTGAGGAACCGCTGGATCCCATTGACCGCTTGCGGGTTCACGGGGATTTTTGCACGGTGTCCAGCATCCAGAACCATCGCCTGCCAGCCCAGTTGGCTGAGGTCTCCATCGCGGTCATATCGCGTGTATCGCCAGCCACCTGTGGTTGGAATCTGAATCTGTCGGGTGTACGCCATCGCGCGTTTTGCAGAAACAAGGGCTGACGCATCTTGGGTGATTGCGGCGGCTTCGCACATTGCCAACGCAGCGATGCCGTGGCTGTAGGTTGCCGAATAGACGGATGTAGTGGGACCAGCCAAAGATCCCAGGTTTTGGGGAACGCGGCTTTGCGAATTGATTAAAAATGCCAGCCCTCGATAAACATGATCAGCATAGGGGCCTTGATGGTGCGTGTTCCCTGCCCCAATCATCGCTAGCAGAGCAAGGCCCGTGATCGCAGTTTCTGACCTTCCACCCGCACCATGCCGGTTCACGCCCAGCGGCGCACGCTCCACACCGGCACCCGTGGTTTGCGGATTCCATGAGCCATTGGGTTGTTGGGTCTGAGCCAAAAAACGTAAGGCCGAAGCAACTGCCGCTTCTGTTTTCTCACTGCCGCCTGTCTGTGCTAGTGCAGTGATCTTCGCATCGCCGTTACGATTGGCAAAGTCATCTTGGGTGGGCTGGCTTGAGGCAACCACCGGCGAAGTCTTGGCATAGGCAAGCTGGGACGGTGTCTGGGAGGCTTTCCGTTGCGGAATAGTCTCGGTCACCGGTGCTGGGTTGTTGTGCCTGCTAGCAACCGCCGAGTTTGACGAGTTCGCTGGAATCAGAGGCGTTGTCGATTGATTTTCAGAGAAAGCGGACTCCAGTAAAGACTCCAGTTGTAAAGTCATGCTGGAAGCAACGCTTGCTACCTCTGAGCTTGTATCCGTTGATGCTGGGATAGATTCCGTCGTTAACAGTTCTGGGATCAATGATTCGATTGCAAGGGTTCCAAGCGGCGGCGTGGAGTTGGTCTTTGAGTTGGGAGCTGACTCCGCAGTGGCTGATGGTTGCATCGCATCAGCGGATGTATCGCTGTCCTCCGCGATCGTATTTTCTGCAGGAATTGTTTGTGTCTGGGGCGGATCCAGTGGGTCCGTTAAATTGGATATCGGCAACGGGCTTATCGGTGTATCGATTTCCTCGCTGTCAGAGGAAACACCCGCGTCGGGATCAAAAAATTGAAAAGAAGCGATCGACTCTGCCGTTGACGTTGCAGAGTCGTTGGGAAGGGTGGCTTGCCCTCGGAACATGGGCAACTTGGGAACCAGGATGATCAGTGCCAAGTGAAGTGCGATGGAAAGCGTCAGGCAAATGACGCCCGCTTGTCGCCCTTGTCGTTTCCTTCTTCCAAATAACCAGACAGCGGCAAGCAGCAGCAAAACGGCTAACGCCGCAACCGTGTAGGTGAGTCGAGGATCTGCCCATAAAGGAGCCTGATCTATCAACGATTCATCCTTTTCGTTGAAATGCCAATTTTTTCGATTCCACTTCGGCGCACGACCTGCAACACCTCGACGGTTCGTTGCAGTGAGCCAGATGCTTCACCTCGCACGATGGCTTTCGCGTCAGGGTAATTGGCGTGGTACTGTTTCAGACCTGCATTCAACCTGTCCAGTGACATTGTTTCTCCGTTCAGCGAGACACTGTCATCGACTGCGATTTCGACGAGCAATTCATCGGGTCCCCGCGTGATTGCTTGCATTTGGCCGGCTGTTGGGACATTCACCGGAATTTTGCTTTCTGCCTCGCTGAATTCGCTTCCAACCATGAAGAAAATTACCAGGAGGAATACAACGTCGATCATTGGAGTCAGGTTGATCGTTGCGTCTTCAGTCTTTTGTCGACCGGTCGTCATCAGATCATCACCAAGAAAAGAGGGTGTGTTTTGGGTTTCGGATTTTGGGTTTGTAGCTTGGATTTCAAAGGGCGGTATCCTGAATAGCCGAGCGGCGTTGAGGCGTTTGATTGCCTGGATTCAGGTGCCAATTGATGGCCGTGATCAGGCTGCTCTTCGCTTCCGGTTCGAGCGATTTCCACCGGCACTTTCAAGCCCTTCGGCTGAGATGCAGTCCACGACTCGTTGGCAGAGTTTGTCAATCTCGTTCAGGTAGTTGTCTGATTTGCTGCTGAAATACATGTAAGCGAGGTAAGCGGGGATCGCCACTGTCAGTCCACCGGCGGTGGTCATCAGGGCGACGCTGATTCCTGAGGCCAGTGATTCAGGTTGACCAAGGGAAGCTTGGGAGCTGATGGTTTCAAATGAATCGATCATTCCCAAGACGGTTCCCAGCAGGCCAATCAGAGGTGCGACGTTGCTAATCGCGTGAAAGACTCGCAAGAAACGACGCAAGCCATCTGCAACGCGATCACCTGCGTCCATCACGGCCTGCTCGACTTCGAACATGGGGCGTCCCCAGCGGCGGACGGCGGCGCGGAAAACCTCGGCGACCGGGCAATCGTATTCCTCGCAAAGCTCAGTTGCTTCTTCGTAACTCAGTTGGCCATCTTCAACACACTCCGTGAACCGACGCACAAACGGTCTTGGAATGACGCGTGCTCGACGCAGTGCAATGGTTCTTTCGATCGATAGCGAAATTACTACCAAGCAACAAATCGCCAGTGGCAGCATTAGCCAGCCACCCTCCGATATTTTTGCGAAGAATCCAGGTAGCTCCCAACCTGCTTCGTCGGCAGATTCCGTGGGTGCCGCAGCCGTGTTGGGCCGAAATTCTGTCGATGGAATGGCAGATGCCGGAATGGAGGGGGCCGTTCCCGTGTTGAAGTTCTGATTGATGGGCTGAAAGGGTGGTGCCGACGTGGTTGGCTGATTGGGGAACTGCGCCATCGCAGGTCGCATCTGGATCATCCACCAGCTTGCGCCGATGGATAGAACGATCAATGGCAATACCCGGCTTAAAAGTTGCCATTGATGACGGTTCGGCTTCCCGTTGATGGGTAGCAGCCGACCGTGGGTAGGTTGGCGATGTTGTGGGTTCATCGTCGGATCGTCGGTTGGGATGAAGAAGTGGGTGAAAGATTTCTGTCGGATGACAAAGCCGCCATACGGTTACTCGCCGGAGCGGCATAAGAGGTGTCTGCAAAACGGCTCAGGATGGCGCCGTAGCAGAGCGTCGCTTCTTTGACACGGCCCATGCGTTCAAACGATTTGCCGGCCTGCAGATAAGAAGCCGCTACCCAAGTGCCTGTGGTGTCCATCGCTTCTACCTTGCGGTACGCCTCGATGGCATCTTTGTGCCGACGCTGCATATACCAGGTTTCACCAATCAGCCACTGTGCCCTGCCACGCAATTCGGCGGCGGTCTCGGGCGATCGGACCACCTGCTCAAGAATCCTGCGCGCCTCGTCAAAGTTCGATCTGCGGATCGCAAGTTCGGACTCCAACATCTCGGTCAAAGCAATGCTGGCGGCATTTTCGCCGGCAGCCTTGCGGGCAGCGGCGATCCGCTCTTCTGCTTTGTCCGCATCATTGCCGAATGCTGTTTCCGTTTCAGCACAGCGAATCAAAATGCGGAAGTCATCTGCTGATCTGACATCTGCCAGGTGAACCCACCATGCATGGGCCTGTTGGGTTTGGCCGGTTTGGGTGAGTGCTTCGGCGAATAGTCGCTCAACCGCGAGTGTCCTCGTTGGATCAGCGGTGTTCAAGTCTTCTGTCTCAGACGCGATTGCGAGCATCGACCATCGAGAGGTACGTCCTGCCCATCGGCACGCTGCCTCGCGCGCTGCAGGAGCGACTTTCCGATCAGAAGCAGAAGTGATCAGTTTGACCGCTAATTGCTCAGCGTCTGATTCTTGTTTCTCGGTATGCAGTTGCCGGAGCGTGTCGGAAGTGGTTTGGCCGGTGGTATCCGTGATTGCTAAATGCTCAGACAAGTTGGACCACGCAATCAGCTCTGATTCCTCTGAGGCAATGATCAAGCCAAGCATGGTTGTGTTGAGGTCAAACGATTCCAAGTCATTTGCATTTGCTTTTACCATGATCCAGTGCTTCACCGCACTCGGTATCAGAGCGGGTGATAGCCCGCAGTGTGTGCGTACGACGGCGAGTGCAGCTGATGAATCAGGCCAGCGATTCAAAAGGTCTGACAGCATGGCCGTGGAGTCGGCGTCGCGTCCCAGGTGCTTTAAGCATTGGGCGCATCCTCTCGCTGCATTGGGCGCGTCTTTATGACCGGGGTACTGATCAACAAAATTGGACAATTTACGGACGGCGTCGGGTGACCTTTCGTTTCGAACTGCAGTAGCCCAGGCATCGCCAAGAAGTGCCAGCGGACGTTGTTCCTGATCCGCATGGCTCAGGGCCATTGCATAGGCGGTTGTTGCATTCAGGTACGCACCGCGACTAAGGGATGCGGAACCCGCGCGAAGAAGAATCCAAACAGCAATTTTCTTCTGCTGCTCGGTTAGCTTCAGCGCGGTGCTGGTAGAGGGGGCGGATGGACCTGCTGAATCAGGTGCAGCGGTGTGATCCCCTAAAATAGGTTCAAGTGTTGCAATGGCTTGCGAAATATTTTGAGTTTGTACCATCACCTCACTTGCAGCGAGCCGGATAAGCACCTTGTCGCTATCGGACAGGTTGGAGGCTAGCGGTGACTCTGATGCATTTACTGCCAGTTGGTAAAACTCAATAGCTTCCTTGGCTTGTTCATCATTTTTCAAGCCGCCTGTATTTTGTAAGCCGCGTGCAAGTCGCGCGAGGGCGAATGTCAGGTCTTCATCTTGCGCGGTATCTGATGTGATCGTTCGCGCAAGTTCAACCGCAGCCTCCCAGCTTTGCTGAGAGGTGAGTTGATCAAGCTTGGCCGCATCGCCCTCAGCTGTCTGACCTTCCCTTGCAGGGATGAGCAGCAGTGTGAAAAGAGCGACGGTGAAAATGAAACGAATGGTTCTCGAGGGCATCTTCCGTGAGCCTGATGAGCCGAGCCTACTGAGCCGAGCCGTTGGTGTGATAACAGCACGAACGGAACCCACGGGTGGAATCCGCCCGAGGATGTCTTGCAAATACCCCAAATCCCGTGGCTGACGCAATCCCGACTAGGCTCTCTAGTTCGTCGGGCAGCTGGGGGGCACCATCTAAAAAAAGGGTCGCATCAGCTAGCGACGCTTCAGTTCTTCCATGAAACAGGAATCTGACAGCAACTGGTCAACGCCTGCTGCCATCGTGAAATTACGCTTAAACACCGGGTTTTGTTGGGGAAATGCCTGAACGACTGGGCGTTGGGGAGTATCATTTACACCAAATGTCAGTTGTGAAACTTGTGGCCCGTCCGTGGTGAGATTCACGGTACTTACCGAGTGCTGGTAGCTCTGTTCTAAAAATTCTTCGCCTTCCCCTTCCGCTGAGGCTGCAGCTAGCTCATTCAGAACCAGCAGAGCATCAAGCGTTGTCACAGCGTCACTGCCGTTTTGATCAAAGTAAAGCCCGGGAAACGTACCAGTAGCGAGGGGATCGTCAAGTTGAGAGGTGACTGGGTCTGAATACGCATGCTGCGCCAATTCGTTGAGGACGAGCAGTGCATCCAGCGTTGTCACTGCACTGTCACCATTGACATCGCTCGTGCGGAGAAAGTTCTGCCAAGGACTGGCGGGGCGGACATGAATGGTTGAATTGGCTAGCTGATGAGTTGCCGTTTGCGTAAAAGCATTATCAATGAGGGTGGAAGGCCCTAGGTTCCAGTTCCCGAGATCGCCGAAGTTGAGCTGGTCGTCATCGTTCAAAATTACCAGCAGTTGATTCCCAACCGGCGACATGTTGTTGATTGTGGCAGCATCAAGAGTGATGTTTTGATTGACCGAGAGGGTCAGGTCCAGTGTTTGAAAGTTCTCGAGCGAGACAGCTGGGTTGGTGAGGTCCAGCGTTGCGTCGTCTCCGACAAGTCGCACGGTGTTGTTACCACCGCCACCGCGGAGGCTCAGTCCAGAAGCGGGGAAGACGGCAGCGTTGTCAAGGTCGATGGTCAGCAATTGATCGATGTTGCGACCGGTTAAAGTCAGCGAACCGATGCTAGCTATGCTTAGTCTCAGTAGTTCGGTGCTGCCCGTCTGGGCAACCAGTTGTTCGCTGTCAATGAAGACGCTTGTTTCATGGTTCGTGAGTTCAACGTTGACGTCCTGTAGGTTTGCGCCGTCAAAAAGAGTGATCAGGTAATCCTCGACTTCACCGTCAGACGCTCCGCCAGTTGGATCGAGCCCACCGGCAGAGCTAATTCGGAATCTTGCGGCGGTGGGACCGACGTTTGATCCTGCGGGAATCTGATACGAAATCAGGTTGCTGCCAGTCGTGGCGTCAAGCGTGTCTGCGATTTGCTCTCCCGGGTCAGACCAGTCGCCATCAGCGTTGAAGTCGATCCATGCATCCACTTTGCCCGGTTGAGATGCAATGATTTCGAAACTTGACGTGGTATTGGCGGTCGCCAAAGTGATTGCATCGGCGATTTGCAGAACGCCATCCTCGTCAATTCCGTCGCCAGAAGCATCGGATGATGTTTGTCCGTCATTTTCTTCGTCAATGCTCACTCCCAAGGTGAGTGTGCCCGCTATGTGCCGTGCTCCGTTATCGGCGAGGGTGACAGGGTAGATTGCGGGCGCATCACCAAAATCCTGGTCCTGCAACACATCAATGTTCACTTGAGCAGTGTTGTTCTCGTAATTGTTGGAAGCGTCAGGGGTAAAGTTCGTGGAGAGTGTTTGGTTGTTGCCAATGCCAAGCACGGTTCCGGTATCCGGTGTGTAAGAGAATGATCCAGGAACGGCACTCGTCGCGTTCAGTTGCAAGGCGGTCAAGGGCGTTCCAACGCCAATTGCCGCGGGGTTGTTCCAGTTGATGGTCGGGGTGGCTTTGAGAACATTGATGGTCACGCTCGTTGAGACGGGGTCAAAGCCTGGCGTGGTGGGATTAAAAAGAACCTGCAATTGTTGGTTGGGATTGGCATTCAAGAGTGCCCCTAACGCGGGGGTATAAGTGAAGTCGCCAGACACGTTGGCTGAGGCATTGAGTTGAGTGGTGCTCAAGGGGGTGCCGTACACAATGTTGGCCGGTGTGTCCCACGTCAACGTGGGGGTGCTGGTAGTCACATTGATTGTTACCGTCGTGTCGGTAACGCTGTAAAGTTCCAAGTTGTCAGGGGTGAAGGTGGTTGTCAGAGTTTGCCCTTGGCCAAGGCTGAGCACCGTTCCGACATCAGGAGAGTAGGAAAAGCTTCCTGCGATGTTGGCTGTGGCGTTGAGTTGTGTCGAACTCAAGGCTGTTCCCACGGCAATGTCTTGCGGATTTGCCCAGTCGAGTTGAAGGGGAGGAAGTGTTTCAAATGCGCCGATGTCCAACCTGCTGACGACTCGATCGTGGGGTAAACCTCGCTGGTCAAAATGCAGGGCGGGGGTGAAGTTCTGTGGATCAAATGCAGGATCGCCGGCATCAATCAGTGGGCTGCCCTCTACAGGGCGGTGGCTCGGCGTCGGTCCGCCGTAGTCACTCAAGGCCAACAACATGGGGTCAATCACTCCAGTTGCGTTAGCGTCTCCTACAAGATTGCCATGCGTGGGATCGGCGGTTTGTGATTCGGCCAAACTGGTGCCTGCGTTATCGCCGATCAAGCTGTAGCGTACGGCATCCGCCGAAACCAGTACGCCGGTGCCTGTGAAGTCGGGAGCAGTTCCGCTGTCAGAATTATTCGCGATGACCGAGTTCTGGATGGTGAGGGTTGATGTACCCGCAGAGGTAAATGCAATTCCTCCACCCACACCGCTTGCTGAGTTGCTGACAATGGTGGAGTTGTGAATGGAAATTGTGGTGTCGTTGCCGTGGACGCCAGCGCCGTCACCTTCCAAGGTGTCGTTGCCAGAAATCGTAGTGTTGATGATCTGGAGCGAGCCACCTGTCATTTGCAGGCCGCCTCCCGGGGCGTTTGTTCCTTCGCTTGAGTTACCAGAAATGGTGCTCGATCTGATTTGCACATCCGCTTGTGACCAAATGCCACCTCCGCCTGCTGTCTCTCCCGCCGTGACGTTCGAGTTGATCCACGAATCAACGACCGATAAGTCACCAAGCAGCATCTGTACGCCAGCACCCGAAGCTCCAGTTCCCGATGTTGTATTGTCGATGATGCTGGTTGCATTGAGGGATAGCTTTCCGGAGCTGTTGAATCGTATGCCCGCACCCCCCTCGAACGCATTTTGTGTGTCACCCCCGCTAATCGTCAGGCCATCGATAACAGTATCCATGTCAGTGCCGACGATGTTGAAAACACGTGAGTTGCCTTGTCCGTCAATGACCGTACTGCTAACGCCCAAACCGTAAATGCCTAACGCTTGGGTAACTTGCAGCGAGCCCAGTAGCCCATCCATTGCAATCGTGCCACTCAATCCTGCGCTGAATTGAAGCAGGGTAAAGTCAGTGTTTTGGTTCGCTAGTGCAATTGCTTCACGTAAACTCAGGTCACCCGGTGTGCTGGCGGGGTCGTTGTCGAGTTCATCGTCGAGCGTTGTGATGAGCAAACTGTTGTCATTCACGGTCAATGTTGTCGATGACAGAGCGGAATTGCCGGAGTCATCCGTTACGGTGAACGTTACGGTGGTGTCACCAAGCGGAAAGAAAGGAATGTCCGCGGAAACTGTCAACGTGTCGTCGGCAATGTCACTTGAATTGGCAAGAATCAATTCAATCAGATCAGGGTGATCGAGGTTGGCACCTGATGGTGTGTTGGCATGAATAGCCAATGTCGGCGGTAGACTGAATGTGGGAGACGTTGTGTCCACAATGGTGATGATAGCCGAGGTTTGCGCCACGTTTCCTGAAAGGTCTGTTGCGGTGAAGGTAATGACATTGTCACCCATCGATAGGATTTCTGGTTTGTCGTTCGACAGTGTGGGGTTTGGGTCGAACACGTCGTCGGCAATGGCCTCGGCCAAAAAATCCAGGATGGCTTGGTTGGTGCCGCTGAAGCCATTGGTCGTGTTCGCTTCGGTGGAAATATTCCGCGGTGTGGTCACCGTGGGCGGAACGTCTTCCCGCATCATCAGTCCAGTGTCAGCAAGAATAGCCTTTTCAAGCAGTGTCAATTCCTGGGGTGATCCACCGGTAATCGTTGCATGGCACATTAGGTGAGTGACGGGTGTAAATACTCCGTTGGGAAAGTTCTCGCTATCCAAATGGGAAACACTGGAGGCCAATGAGAAAGTGGCGGGCGAGTACAGTGGAACTCGATCGCCGTAGATCGCGGTGGCGGTGGGGCCATCGAAAAACAATCCCGCGTTGGGGCCTGCACCACCGGTGCTATGTGCGTTCCACTGAGTCACATCCATTCGGTAAACAAAAGGCGAATTGGTGTCGGTATTAATGAAGCGATTGCCATTCAGGTCCGAGACGAAACGGTCGTAGGGCGCCCATGTCCCTGGTGTGATTATTCCGTTGCCTGCGTCATCTGATCCGTTGCTACGTGTGTTACTGGTGAAACCTAGCATGTGCACCAGTTCATGCTGGATGACTGCCTGAAGATCAATCTCCCCCACGCCATCCGCATCAGCGGGGTCAGTGGCGTAGGTGAAAGGATCACTGCTGCCAAAAAAGAAAACCTCAACCGTGCCATCGACGTCCGGACCGTTCAGATCTCCCTCACCCAGAATTTTCGAAGGTACGACACGATGCACAAAGCCGCCTCCCGGAACGGCGGGCCCAACCGCGGACGCGGCCTCCGCGATGCTGGTACCATTGAACGGTTCAGATGTCACATTGAGTGAAATGGTGGCGTCGTGAAGGATCTCATTGCCCAAACGGCTCGCAGCCGATTCCATCGCTGCACGGTACTCAGCGCCCAAGATGGGGTCATTGAAGCCCAGAGCGTTGCCTCCAAGAAAATTCAACTCGAAGGAAACAGCCAGCAGTCTACGGTCTTCAAGTTTTTCAGCTCTCAGTAATCGCTGGCGAGAGGCTCGTTCCATGCCAAGCTTTTTTACATGGCGTTGCTGACGCTGTCGGCGGGTACGATGGGGGCGATTGCGTCTCGGCATAGGTCAAATAATGTCAGTGACGATCTGGGTTGCGCGTGGACAAGGTGCAGGCTTTGTGGACCTTGTTGTAGTTGCGAGCGTTTGAATGCGGGCACGCGCAACCGTGATTAGGACGGTGCGTGAGTGTACAATGTTCCATGATTCCGAGCTTTTTTCACTGGATTTGTGCCCGGATCGGCAGAAAAATGGCCACCGCTGCGGTATCAGATTGATCGCAGCAGGGGAGCGTACTGTAAGGCTTGGCGCGGTAAGATAAGCACTCGCGACGGGGTGGTTTTCGCTGCCGAGTCAGTGTGACTGCCGCAAACAGATAGGGCTTCGTTCTCGGCTTTGTCGTTCGAAGCAGCTTTGTTGGGTAAGCAAGGCCGGCACACTGGCTTGGGTAACGATGTGCCGTTCACTCGCGGACGGGGGCGTGTTGGGGGGCGTGTGGCTGGGCATGTGTAACGCCCAGCAAGCCGTTGGCGAGCGGATAAGCGATGAGGCAAGCGTGGCGGGTGCATCCTTTTTGATGACCAGTGATTTCGAGCCACTACGCAAACCCTTTCCACGCAAACTCTGGTCACGTTAATCTGAAATCCTATTCCTCTAAACCTACAATTGGATGATGTTGAGCATGCGACGTATTCAAGCGACAGTTTTTCTTCTTTGCGTTTTTCCTCTGTTTGATGGGACGCAGCAGGCTTCTGCGGCTGAGCAAGGAAAGCCGAATGTGGTTTTCATACTCGCTGACGATCTTGGGTATCGGGAGCTCGGTAGTTATGGCCAGCAGTTGATTCGCACACCCAATCTTGATGCATTGGCAAAGCAGGGGATGCGTTTGACGCAGCATTACAGCGGTAATGCTGTGTGCGCACCATCTCGTTGTGTGCTGATGACGGGGAAGCATCCTGGTCACGCATTCGTAAGAGCCAATAAGTCGACACCGCCTGAGGGGCAGCAGGAAATTCCCGCTGATGAAATCACACTGGCAGAGTTGATGCGGCAGCAAGGGTACGTCACTGGTGCCTTTGGAAAATGGGGGCTTGGAGGTCCAGATTCAACCGGTGCTCCCTTACGACAGGGCGTTGATCGTTTTTTTGGTTACAACTGCCAAGCACATGCACATAGCTACTACCCGTCATATCTTTGGGATGATGATCAGCACGTCGTGCTCAATAATAATCCACCAGTTCCCGGGCACGCGTCACTTGCAAAAGGTGCGGATAAATCGAATCCCGCGAGTTACGATGTTTTTAAGGGGCAGGATTACGCACCCGATCGAATCAACGCAGCGGCTATGGAGTTTGTAAGGGAGAACAAAGATCGACCCTTTTTTCTCTACTACCCCACCGTTATCCCGCATGTCGCATTGCATGTGCCCGATGAAGATTTGAAACCATATTGGGATCTTGGTTGGAAAGATCCGCCTTTCACACGTGGTAAAGGTTACGGCTATACACCACACTTTACCCCACGCGCCGCATACGCTGCGATGATCACCCGTTTGGATCGTTACGTAGGAAATTTGCTGGATCTTCTGGATGAGCTGAAGCTAAGTGACAACACGCTGGTTGTGTTCACAAGTGATAACGGAACAACGCACCTCGATTTGGAAGTCGATTACACGTTCTTCAACAGTGTGGGTGAATTGCGTGGTCTCAAGGGATCGCTTTACGAGGGTGGTGTGCGTGTTCCGACGATCGTACGTTGGCCCGGACATGTTCAACCTGGAACGGTGAGTGATCGGGTAAGCGGATTCGAAGACTGGTTGCCAACATTGATGGAAGCTGTTGGCGGTGGGGATGACGTCTCCGATGAGGTGGATGGCATTTCAATGCTTGGGACTCTGGAAGGCCAAGAACAGGCAGAGCGTGAGTATCTGTATCGCGAGTTTCCCAGTTATGGTGGGCAGCAAACGATTCGGGTGGGCGACTGGAAAGCAGTCCGTCAGAACATGAGTAAAGGCAATCTGGAGATCGAACTCTACAATATCGCAGATGATATTAGCGAGAAAAATGATGTTGCCGAGGACAATCCTGCGGTGGTTGTCAGGTTAGAAAAAATGATGAGCGAGGTGCGCACGCCTTCGGAAATGTTCCCACTCAAGCCGTTAGATGGACGAGGGAAATAGTCGGGGAAAACAGACGCCGAAACCAGGTTTCGGAAATGGAGGGACAGCTTCATGACGGCGATGGCGATGAGATCGCGGTTTGTGCCGTCATGGTCGCGGTTTCTGCAGGTTGCGGCTGTTTTTAAAGCAGGCTTTCAGGTTGTTCGTAAAGACTGCTTGTCGTTTCTTCTGCCTCAAGCGGCACAAGCAGTTCGGACCTGTTGGCGAGAACTGCTTTCTGGGTCTGCAACCGCTGTTGTGCGTCTGACCTTTCTGCCGCCAAAAGTTGATCGAATGCTTGCCCCGAGATTACGCGTGATTCTGGTAGTAGTATTTCGGGGTCATACGTGATGCCCGGTTGCTGCTGGGCACGGACGTAACGACTGAATCGCTTTCCCCGTTTTCGCTTTTTTGCGATCAGGTTTGTTTGCTGTTCTGCCGTTTGTCGGGCGGCCCTTTGGACTGATTTATTGTGGGACCTGCCCGCGTGATCATCGTCGTTATCGCCACGCGTCATTTTTTCCCAGCGGGTCAACTCGCGGCCGAAAATGCTAGTCATGATACTGTCAGTTTGGTGACGCATGTGGTTCGATACCGCGCGGCTGCGTTTGAGGTGCGAAGTTGGAAACCAGTTTGAATCCCATACCGACTTGGCGGATTCTGCCAAAGCTTGCATGCTGCCCAGTAATTCGAATAGCAGTTTCATGCTAACCTTGTTTTCCTGCATCTGGTCAAAGGTGACCCCATAGTTCATGGCACGGTTGGCCAAATAGTTCAGCTTGGGCATCAGCGTTTCGACTCTTGACCTCCCCCATGTCTTTGCATTGCGTGCAATCGCCTGTTCGTTGTAGATGTCGTTTAGAAGGGAGTCGACGAGTTCGTTGCCGATTTGTTCGGTTTCAATGTCATCAAGCGGTCGGTCAATGTAATGTTCGTTGTAGCGTGGGAATGCCCGTTCGCTGACGAGGCGGATGAAACGGTCCACTTTGTCTTCGAATTTTAAAGCCAGAAATACACCGTGCTTGTTCGCTGGGCTCTCAATGAAGTCGCGATCAATTGCATCGATGCTTTTAACTTTGTAGTGGACGATGGATCCTTTGGTGGAATCGAGAGTGCGGCGCAGTTCAAGAGTGCCAAGTTGCCTGATGCGAAAGAAACCCCATGATGTGTCCGTTGCGCCGGTGTCGTGGCGATGAATCACAATCCAGCGATGCAAAGGATCGTCTCGCTTCAGCTTTCTAACGAGTGCTTCAGCCTTGCGTATCAATACGCGTTTTTTGGGCTGAAACAGAAATGTCCGTTTGGTGATCTGCAACTCATGGAGGGAACCCAACGAAATGTCGGCAAAGTCGCGGATCTCTGGGTTGTCACCACCAACCACCTGTTGGCTTTCGGCGGTGAATCGGTTCCAACGCGAAACTTCTTTGCAAAATGCCTGCGTGGAAGAGAAGGTGCGCTGTCGTGTGGTTTCTTCAACTGGGATCAACGCTGTGGCAAGTTGTTCAGAGTCACTCGTTTGAGAGTCGCCAACAATGTAGAAGTTGATGTCAAAGTCTGCGGCAGCGTGAAGGAATTGGGTCTTGCACAATTGCACGAAAGCTGATGTGGTGCCGTTAGGGGTTGTGAAGTAATTGTTGGGGATGATAATTGTCATCCCCCTCCATTGTTCAAGCAAAGATTCTCCGCGTTCCAGTTTTTTTGCAAGATCCAAAAAGCCATAGTAAGAAATGTCCCAGACGTCGATCCCGCTGCCAAAGTAATCAGCAAGCTTGGTCCATTTTTTGATTTCGTTTGAAGTGGTTCTCTCGTTGGCAATCAGCAGGAATCTGGCGTCGGCATCACGACGATAACTTTCTGACACGCGGATTTGGATTTTTCGGCAGTCGACGATCCGATGCTGGTCACTTCGCTCACTTGAAATCGGTCTTTGCAGGTGCAGGTCTATGGCAAGTGAAAGCTCTGTGTATGAATTCACATCGGTATGTGAGCTGATGCCGACACGGGTACGTATCGTATGGGTGTCTCCGGGGCAGAATTGTCGAACAGGTTGCTGGAAGGGCGATCGGTGTAAGTCGTGTTCCTGGTCCGTGGGATCGAAGAAGACGATGGGGCTATGGCTCGACTCGTCTTGAGTTGTTTCATCGCTGGGCTGTTCATCGCTGGGCAGTTCGTCGCTGGGCAGTTCGTCGCTGGGCAGTTCGTCGCTGGGGTAGATGCGAATTGCAGACTTGACGGCCCGAGCCAGATGGGTTTGGTCGAACGTTTCGTCACTCGTGTTTTTAATCGACCATGTCAGAATGGTGGATTCCCCCGGTGTGAGACTTGTTAATGAACGCACGCTTGAAATTTCGACTGGGAATCTGACTTCGATGTCTTCACCATTGGGGAACTGCCGAAATGGTCGCCCGATTCCTCCCTCCATCCACGCCACTGGACTGACTGGGTGCCTGAGTCGGAAGGGGCGGTTGCGTGGTTGTTCCACCGCATAGTCACTCACCCGTAACGTAATTCCTTCCGTGGTGAAAACCGTGGTCTGATCTGGTTGCAGCGGTTGCTGCATCTTTAACCCGGTTCCAGCAGAGTGTAGCCAGCGATCTGTTTCTATCAGAATGCGGATGGGGTAATTGTGAGGCAACGGCATGCCGCCTGAGTTCCTTACCTCAATTTGGTCAATCGAAATCAGGCTATCGGGTTCGATGATATTGGCTTCAGCTGCCACGTCAAAAGTGGTCAGTTCGAGGTCGAAAGGTGACGGGTAGAAGTTGCGTTTTCCCGCTGCGTCAGTGACTAGAATCTGCAGCTTTCCAGCGTCTCCCTGGTAGCCATCTTGGGCTCGGTAGAATGATGGTAGTCCGCTGTGGCCACGCGGGCCATTGTGACCACCAGGTTTGGTGCGTCGAACGGAACGTCTTGCCATCTTGCCATCATGGCTTCTGTAGCTTTGCGTTTCGGTCCATGAATGAGAGTCACCTCCTTTACCACCTCTTCCACCGGTGCCGGGATGTCCGGGCCGGCCGGCGAATCCAATGGATCCCCCCGTCAAGTTTCCTTTGACCAGCATCAACAGGCCGAGTTCTTGATCGCTAAGCGTGATTTGAATTTTTCCGCCGCTGCCACCGTTAGATCCGTCGCTTGCATCCCCTGCATGGCCACCGTTTCCGCCAGGTCCTCCATTGCTACCACTTCGGTAGCGGGACGCATTGCTACCACGGGAACCCGTGGCACCAGGTTGTCCATTGCCGCCACGTCCCCCGTTTCCGCCACGTCCCCCCACAGCCTCAATGAACAGATAGCCAGCCGTCTTGATGGCAAGGTTCTGGATGTTCAACTCGCGTTGTGTCTGATCAGTGCGCAGCGTACCTGAGACCTTCAGCAGACGAGCGCTCGGTCCACCTGTCTGCTGAAGATGCAGGTTGATCGAACCTGCGTCATGCCCGCGTTGGGAGGGACCCGCGTTACCACCGCGTTGACCGTGACCGCCGGACCGCGACGGTGGCATGTGATGGTTCAGGCCTGCTTTGCCATGTTGCCCTGCGCGGCCGCTGATATCGATCAGGTGCAAAACCTCGGTTTCGCC
>Ga0315320_10001546_pt1 | contig 19066 bp, 18 predicted proteins | sample M140m21515metaG_FD_203458 | JGI IMG/M metagenome (GOLD analysis project Ga0315320, IMG submission 203458) | Ammonia-oxidizing marine archaeal communities from Monterey Bay, California, United States - M1 40m 21515 | ecosystem: Environmental > Aquatic > Marine > Coastal | place: USA: California... | reverse complement strand
ACCCAAGACCTTGCCCCATGCGAATCCACGCGTGCACAAATTGCATCGACGGTTTGGTTTTCAGTATTAATCCCTGGGCTAGGGCATTTGCTACAAAAACAACGCGGATGGGCTCTATTTTGGTTCGTGACTAGCCAATTTCTTTTAATTAGCGGCTTTTACCTGACTGACTTCTCACAATTAGATTATGGCAGCCCCCTCGGTATAGGCGGCAACACCATCATTTACTTTTTAATTCCTGAGAGCGGCAACTTTTTAAGCACTCAGATCTTCGCTCGCATGTACGACAGTATCGAGTCCGGCGGGCGCTACCCAACTGAAATTCCATGGCGTAATTTAGGTTACATCATGTCAGCGATGTCTGGCTTCTGTGGCATATTCAGCGCCGCCCACGCCGCTGGCATGCTAAGCCGTAGTAGTGCAAGTTCATCTCATGCTAAAACGCTACTGAATCCCGGTAGTGCAGCGTTATTAAGTTTCATGCTACCAGGTTTGGGCCATTATAAAACGGGACGCAAATTTAAAGGTGTGCTGCTTGGCGGTTCCATTATGGCTTTATTCATTGTTGGCATGATGCTCGGTGACTGGGCTGACTTTGACCGCCAACGCCACTCCTATTATTGGGTGGGGCAAATGTGCATGGGCGGCAGCGGTTGGCTTACAGCATTAATGAGTGAACCCGCTAAGTTCACTTCGGTCATGCCTTATCAAGATGTTGGCTTATTATTCACAACCGCCGCCGGCTTCTTCAATATTGTCGCGTCGCTCGATGCCTTTCATCGCGCAGAGCACGACATTTTAATTCTTGAACCAAGTAACGACATCTCAGAATAATGATGGGCTCACCAATTGTAATGATTTTACTGCTGCTATTTTTCAGTACAGTACTTGGTGTAGTTGCTAGCTGTTACCGCTTCGATTCTAAAAAAGAAATATTAGATAGCTTGCCGCGCCGCACACTGACCTTTGCCTTAGTGGTCGCAGGATTCGCCGTCATTGCTTACGTGTTGTCTGCAACAGTGTTAATGCCAACCGCTTAGACTTAATCGTCGCTATAACCTAGTTGCCGTAATGTCGCTAGCACATCGGCTGGCACCTCAATCGGTTTCCCGTTGTATTCGAGTTGCTGATGGTTGATGACGGAGTAAGAACCATCGGCATGAATGGTTTTGCCACCAATATCGGAACGGTATAGCGAATGCGTTGACGTAACCGAAAGGTCGGCATTCGAGTTATCGCCAAGCGCAGAGGCTGGCATCGAGTTTTCGATGCCTAGGTGTTCGAGTAGGTAAGTGCCAATATGGTGCGCTGCGACAGGTTTGCTAATTTGGCCAGCCTCGATGTTGCCCGCATGAATGATTGCCAACGGCACCTTCACCACGCAATCGGCAAAAGTGTGACCATGCTCGAACGACCCTTGATCCCAGAGTTCTTCGCCGTGATCGACGTGAATGACAACCACGTAATCACTTGAAGTTTTGCTTAGCTCGGCGAGGGTTAATTCAAGTTGCTTGTCTAAATGCCTGATTTGCGCATTGTATGCAGCATGTACCGCATCTTTTACATTTTCATCTACAGTGAAGAAGTCGCGCCGCTGTTGCGGAGTATTGTCGAGGATAAAGAAATCACTAATGTCTTTACCGAAATATTTTTGCGCATCATCTTCTCCGGAGTATGGCCAGTGAGGCTCCATGAAGTGCAGCATTAATAATCGTGCGCGATGACTGTTTGCAGACCACCATGTAGTAGCAAGTTGTTGTGAAGAGTCGACGCGATCGGCGGTTCGCGCATACATTTCAAAACCTTGCTGAATGTTCGTCCAGCTTTCAAGGAAAGGGTTTTGGTGAATGAAGGCGGTGGCATAACCGGCATCGCCAAAAGCTTCGGCGAAAGTCGGTACATCAGCTAGAGACATGAAATCGCGTTTGTCTGCTTGGCCCCCGGCAACTTCTGCAAAAGGACCGCGCCCGGCACCGTGCTGCTGCGGAGTTAAGCCACTGACCACCGAGGCGAAAGCGGGGAGCGTCCAGTTCGAGGGCGAGTAGGCGTTGGTGTATTGACGACCCGTGGCTATTAACTTTGACAAGAATGGCGCTTGTGACAGCGATGCACTGCGCATCGTGTCGATACTAATAAAAAGGACATCGCTTTGTGGCGGATGGACCGAAGGACTGAAGTTAGGAGTAGCCCATGCGATTTCTGGGCCCGCGTCGCTAGCTGCAGATGGCATCGTGTAACTTGCATTCAGCAACAACTCGCCACCGCCATTTGGACGCACTTGAATAGGGTGCCACTTATTATCGTTCACGCTTAGGCTGGTTAAGACTTCAAGCTCTTCGCCATTTCGTTGCACGACACTAAAGGTAATTTCTTTATTAGGCGCCGTCGTGCTGCGCACGGCAGTTGTAAAAACTTGTCCAATGGCATCAGGTATTTTTACTAGCAAGCGTGAGGGTGTATCGCAAATGATTGCTTCTCGACCCATGCTGAATAAATCAGGGGAGCTGGCGGTGCTTTCGCCACCATAAAGTTCACTCGCCGCTTCGCTAGCACCATGGCGCATCACGCCAACCTCGGCACTAACGATTGCATTAGTGGGTGGTGCGACACCTTTACCACAGCCAGCGGCGAGGCAAAGAAAGATGATGGGGGCGAGTAATCTCATTGAGGACTCAGTGTGCGATAGCTGCCGCTTGCTGTGCGGCTGACTCTACCTTGGAGCTCTAATTCTAACAATTGCATCTGCAGTTGGTCGTCGCCGATGGACAATTGCTCGGAAATTTCGTGTGCGTGCCAATTTTGCTCACTTAGTATTTCGAGTATGGCCATCTGTTCGGTGTTGAGGTTGGAATGTACGGTGTTCTGTAGGGAACGTAAAAAATCTTCACGGCTTAAAACGGGGATGGCGCCCTCGTGAATCAGCCAGTTGGTGCCTGAGCAAGCAAGATCGTCGATGGGGCCAGGTAGGGCGTAGATTTCTTTGCCCAACTTCAATGCCCAGTCTGTTGTGTTCATCGTGCCCGATTTGTGCGTGGCTTGAATGACAAATAAAGCCCGTGACAATGCTGCAATGATGCGATTGCGCCGCGGAAAATGACCCGCCAAGGGCCGCGTTGTAAAGGAAAATTCACTTAACACCAAACCCCCTTGTGCAATTATTTGCTCGAGCATTTGAAAAGCTTCGCGCGGATAACAGACATCTAATCCCGAGCCTAATACCGCAATGACTTTGCCGCCAGCATTAACAGAGGCCTGCATGCTAATCATGTCAATGCCACGCGCTGCACCACTGATAATCGTCTCTTGAGCAAAGGCCATGGATTTGCCAAACGACTTAGCTTGCTCGCGCCCATAAGCAGTGCATGCTCGCGCCCCAATAATCGCTACCGCAGGAGGCTGATGATTGAGTAAGTCGAGGTTGCCCAAGGCATGCAGTAGCGGCGGCGGATGATCGAGGTGCGACAACAGCACTGGATAGTACGCAGACCATTCCGGGACAAACTGCGCACCCATCTCGTGCGCAGTTTGCCGCTGTTGTTGCATCTTTTCATATAACCGCGCCGAATCTGGGTGGCATTGCACGAATGCGCACAGCTGACCGGTAGTGATTAACTTATTAATGCGTGCAGGGCCCATCCCAGGCATGCTGTTTAGGGCAATTAACGAGTCTTCTTGTTCCCATTCCACATTAGGTAGACGCAAATGCCTATAATCGATGCACAAAATGTCAAAGATTCTTTTCACTGCGTACCTAATTTTGTTCGCCGTCTGCGCAATCGAACCTTACGATCGTGCGGTATGGCTGGCTGAGAACGTTCCTGTATTACTAGTAGTCGCTGCGATAGCCATCAGCAATTATTATCATAAGTACAGTAATCTTGCCTTGATGTTCATGGCGGCGTTCATCACGCTTCATACTATTGGTGGCCATTACACCTTCGAGCGCGTGCCATTCGATTGGTTTACTGACACCTTCGGCTTCGAGCGTAATCATTACGATCGCATCGCCCATTTCAGCGTTGGCTTTTACGCCTTTCCACTAGCTGAAATTTTAAAGCGCAACAATCTAGTAAACACCCATTGGTTGCTTTACTTGTTTCCGTTATTCACCATCATCAGCGTAGGTGGTGTTTATGAATTGTTCGAATGGCAATACGCCATCAGCGCCGACCCCGAAGCGGGTATCGCAGTTTTAGGTTCACAAGGCGACATTTGGGATGCCCAAAAAGACATCCTTGCCGATACTCTCGGAGCCTTGTTTGCTTTGCTGATCTTTAAGCTTAGAACGTTGCCTTCGCGAAACTTGCGTAAATAGACTCAACCTGCGATTCGAGGTCGGCGCTTGGGCCCATGACCTTCAGGTAAACCGGGCCGAAGTCTTTGACCATGATGGCACCGATTAGCATCCAGTTCTCGCGCGGGTCGCCGCCACCTAACTGAGCTGTAGCAGTGAGCGTGCCTTCTAGTACTAGTTGATACATGCCGACGCCATCGATTTCCTTGACGCCGAATTCGCGCTCTTCTTCAGGAGAAGAATCGGGTACTTCCCACTGTTTCATCCAACGATCAATGTTCATTGAGATAGAAGCGGCATCGTAGTTGGAGCCCAAAAAGGAAATTGTTGCGCGGCCGCCGTTGGGCAAGTCCCATTTCCCTAGATAAAAAGACTGGTCTATATCTAGGACAGCCCAGTCTTGTGGGGCATCGATAGTCACGGTGGTCGGCGCAGGCGCAGTAACCACATTGTTCGCTGCAGGGGCGAACAGGGCTGGGTCAGGAGCTTTTACGCAACAAACCAACAGGCACATACTAAACAAAACAGTTCGAAGTGATAACATACGCGCTAATTATACACTTGCGACCGCTGTGAAAAAAAGTCTGCTCCTACCCTTGGCCCTGCCGTTAGTCATTTCATTTTGGCTGCGCTCGGCATTTGCATGGGTAGACACCATCTTTGCCTCGCTTTTACACAGCGATGTCGATGGTGCCATTGGCGATGCTTCCATCGCGGCAATCGGCCTAGCCTTGCCCCTAGATTTTTTGCTGACGGCGTTTTGGGTTGGCACATCAAATGGCGTGACTGCCCGCCTCGCTTCGGCAATCGGGGCCAACCGCAGTGAAGAAGTCGTGCAAATCAAAAAGTCGACTTATAAAATAATCTTCTGCCTGTGTTCGTTCGCGGCGCTTACCGCCGTCATCGTTTGGATGTATGCTGAGCATATTGGCCTTGATCCAGTAGTAGCAAAACAATTTAAAATTTACGCCACAGTTATGATGCTCGGATCGGCGCTCACATCGTTTTGGTCTATTATCCCAGATTCGATTGTTAAAGCCCATTACGATACGCGCTCAACCATGTGGGCAGGATTGTGGTCGAGTGTTACCAACCTCGTTCTCAACGCGCTGTTTTTATTCGTATTCAAATGGGGCATTTTCGGCATTGCACTATCAACAGTTATCGGCCGCATCGCAGGATTCGTTTACGCGACCATCCGTGCGCGTCGCCTCGAGAGCCAACACCTGCAATCACTGAAATCACCGGTGCTCGGCGTAGCGGCGAACCCGGTGCGCAAGATATTACTAGTTGCAATACCGTCGTCAATTACTTTTATCCTGATGGGCTTCGAGTCGTTTGCGATAAATGGCATCCTTAAAGACACGGCCGATTCCGTTTCATCACTCGCAGCTTGGTCCATCTTCGACCGTAGCGTGCGTTTTTTAACTATGCCAATCATCGCTGCATCAGTCGCAATGTTGCCGTTGGTGGCACGTTTACAGGGCGAAAACAAATCCGAGGATATCCGCTTCGAATTGCTTGCTGGCGTACGGGGATCCCTGATTTATATATTTGTTTTTGTCACGCCGATTGTTTATTTCGTCGGCCCGCTAATCGCCAGTGCCTTGTCTGACTCAGCAGTCACGCAACTCGTAACTCAAGATGTAATCTACCTGGTACCGCTTGCCATTCTCGGTACCGCGCCGTTTTTGTTATCGCGTGCAACATTCGACGGCTTACAACGCCCACGCCCGGCGTTAATCGCTTCAGGCGTACGCACCTTCGTCTGCGTTATTCCCCTTGCAGTTTACGGTTCCATCAACCACGGCTTGCTTGGCTTAAGTCAAGTGCAAGGAATAAGCCTAGGTTACATCGCAGGTTTAATGCTCAGTAGCCTAGGCTATTGGTTATGGACAACAAAAAGTCTTAGTCGTCTGCAGAGTCGCTAGTCGCTTTCTGCTCATCGATATCAGCTGCCTCGCTAGGTATAGCGTGGAAGCTTAGCTTTTCGCCTTCTTTATCTAAATCCATTTCAAGGAATGAGCCCGACTTGACGTTGTTGCGCAACAATTCTTCCGCCATCGGGTCTTCAATATAGCGCTCAATCGCACGACGTAATGGACGCGCACCGTATTCTGAGTGGAACCCCTTATCGATTAAGAAGTCGCGAGCCGAATCACTTAAAGCAAAAGCGATTTTCTTTTCAGCCAACCGATCTTCGACCTTTTCCATTTCGATATCAATGATTCGATAAAGATCGTCTTTCTGTAACGGGTTGAACGTAATCATTTCGTCGAGACGGTTCAAGAATTCAGGACGGAATTGGCGCTGCACCTCTTCCATGATGCCTTCCTTTACGCGCTTAGTGGTGTCTTCTTCTGAAGTAGTAAAGCCGAGGCCACCACCAGCTTGCACAACATTTGCCCCAACGTTTGAGGTCATGATGATAATAGTATTTCTAAAATCAATATGACGACCAAGCGAGTCCGTTAAGCGACCCTCTTCCATGATTTGCAACAACATGTTGTACACATCAGGATGAGCTTTTTCGATTTCGTCAAACAAAATCACACTATAAGGACGACGACGCACTTGTTCCGTAAGTTGACCGCCTTCTTCGTGGCCAACGTAGCCCGGAGGAGAACCGACCAACCTTGAGGCGTTGTGCTTCTCCATGAATTCAGACATGTCGATTGCAATCAAAGAGTCTTCGCTGCCAAACATGAACTGCGCAAGCTGCTTCGACAACCAAGTCTTGCCAACACCGGATGGCCCCAGGAACAAGAAGGAGCCCATGGGGCGGTTCGGGTCTTTAATGCCTGAGCGGCTACGACGGACGGCTCGCGCAACAGCGCTAATTGCTTCGTCTTGATTAATCACCTTCTCGGCGATTTCGTCTTCCATTTGCAATAAGCGTACGGCTTCTTCTTTAGCCAAGTTTTGCACCGGTATACCAGTCATAGCTGCAATAGTGGCAGCAATAACTTCGCGAGTCACTTCAGGGCGAGACTCGGGCTCGTTTTCAGAGTTCTTCCAGGCAGCTAAAATGTTTTCACGCTCGCGCTTAGCTTCGTAAGCTTGATCGCGATGACTTGCAGCTAACTCGAAATCTTGGTTGGCTACAGCATGCTCTTTGGCTTGCTCGTGCTCTTTGACTTTAAGATCGATAGATGCGATATCAGGTGGTGGGGTCATGCTGCCTAAACGCAAGTGCGCGCCAGCTTCGTCGATGACATCAATAGCCTTATCAGGTAAGAAACGGTTGTTGATGTATTTGATACTTAAGTCAACGGCAGCTTCTAGAGCTTCGTCAGTGTAAGTGATTTTATGGTGATCTTCGTAGCGGCTACGTAAGCCCGCCAAAATTGCCACCGTGTCGTCGCGACATGGCGGCTCGACACGCACCGATTGGAAACGGCGCTCGAGCGCACCATCTTTTTCGATGTGCTTGCGATATTCGTCGAGAGTGGTTGCGCCCACAACTTGAATGTCGCCGCGCGACAGAGCTGGCTTCAAAACGTTCGCCGCGTCAATCGCACCTTCGGCACCACCGGCACCTACGAGTGTGTGGATTTCGTCGATAAACAAAATAACATTCTTTGCAGCTTTCACTTCAGCCATTACAGCCTTAATGCGTTCTTCGAATTGGCCGCGGTACTTTGTGCCTGCAACCATGCCAGGCAAGTCAAGCGAGATAATGCGCTTGTCGGCCAGGATATCTGGAGTAGTACCATTGACGATGGATTGCGCAAGGCCTTCAATGATGGCCGTTTTGCCTACACCAGGTTCACCCAACAACACGGGGTTGTTTTTTGTGCGGCGTGATAACACTTGCACAACGCGCGATATTTCACTTTCGCGACCAATGACAGGGTCGAGCTCGCTGCGACGACAAGCCTCAGTCAAATCGCGGCCAAAGCCGTCAAGAGCTGGAGTGTTTGTCTTACTACGCGCTGGCGCAGATTCGCCGTCGTGGTGTTCGACGTGCGGCATGTCGATATCAGCCTCGCCTTCGTCGTTAGAGACACCACCGATAAATTCGATGACTGATTCACGTACTTCTTCGAGACGGCAGCCCATGGTGCGTAAAATATGCGGGGCGATGCCTTCGTTTTCACGAAGTAGGGCGAGTAGCAAGTGCTCTGTGCCAACATGACCGTGGCCAATGTTCTTTGCTTCTTCGAGAGCTAACTCTACTGCTTTCTTAGCACGCGGAGTAAACGGGACTTGCATCGACGGTTCGTGCTTAGGGCGCACTGTCAGGTTGTTGAGAACCTCTTTGCGCATTGCTTCAAGGTTCACACCGAGAGAAGTAATAACGCCAGCTGCGACGCCGTTCCCTTCTCGGATCAAACCTAGCAAAATATGCTCGGTGCCAATGTATTCGTGGTTAAGCTCTTGGGCTTCGCGGCGGGCGAATCCCATAACTTTTCTAGCTCTTTGTGTAAATCTGTCAAACATGATGAATTTAGGCGTTTTTGCCTAGTACTGTATCGGCCTCTAACCGCCTGAACTTAAGTCTTTACTCAATTCAGACTGCAGCGCATTTATTTCGTCGCGAATACTTGCGCATGCCTCGTAATCTTCGCGTTTTACAGCTTGTTGCAATTGCTCATTTAGCTGCTCGAGTTGATTATCGTTGCGCCAGTCGACGTGCTTAGTTTGGCCATGCAAACGCTCGAACACATCCGCCAAATAATCTTTAAACACTAAATAGTCGTTAGGACAACCCAGGCGGCTTGTTTGTCTGAAATCATCTAGTGTCCATCCGCATTTATCGCAACTAAGTACACCCTGCGCAGTTTCGCTTTTATTCGGTTTCATGGGTGATGACTTCTGGTCTTTGTTTTTTCCGGATGGAGGGAAAAGCGCCTTAGTTAAAACACTAATAACCTGCGGGAAACTTTCGGTGTTAGCGACGTTTAAGCCACTTTTTTGCGCACACCGTGAGCAAAAAACGCTATTTGCAAATACCGGGACCCCATCAGGCCCGTACGTTACGTCGAGCTGATGCACAGTGGCGGCAAATTTATTGCAGGCTTGGCACTTCATGCGTCAAATAGCTGTCAATAGCGCGATGGTTACGCTTTACTAACAGGTATATCTTCGGTTAATTTAAGGAAAAGTTGCGCACGTTCGCTGAAATTATTAAATTCGTCAAAAGAAGAAAAAGATGGCGAAAATAGCATCGTCTCGTCAGCTTGCAGGCTAGAAAGTGCCCTTCCTGCCGCAATCTCGAAGTTTTCGTGAAAAGCGTAGTCGATTTTCGTTTTATCACACAATTGAGCAAGCCGTAGCCCGCCCGCACCATGTAAATGTAGACGGGTTTTCTTGCCCAAGGCACTCATAATATCGGATAAATCTAAGGACTTGTCTTTACCGCCAGCTAGCAGCACTTTCTTGCCCCTAATAGAAGATAAAGCAGCAGCCGTTGGCGTGGGATGGGTGGCCACACCGTTATCAATAATCACTCGATCGTGAATATCGACAAAGCGCTGCATGCGATGCTCAAGCCCAGGATACTGATTCAGCCCGACACACTCGCGCCCTAGAATGCGTAGCGATCTCAAGGCAGCGAACAACGATGGCATGCGGAAGGATTCGGTGAAGGGTAGGTCTGCGGCGCTAAGGTCGAAGTCGTTGATTTCCCATCCATCGAGTTCTTCCCAGTTGCCCTTGGCGGCACGCGACCACTGAGTAGATTCGGTGTCACCACCAGCGATTAAGGCAAAACAGCTGTCATCTTGGTATTCGAGCAGCCGGCGCTTGGCGGCAGCATAGGATTCAAGGTCGCCATGACGATCAAGGTGGTCGATGCCGAAGCAAGTCAGGACAGCAACTTTAGGCCACGCCGGTGGCGCAATCAGCCTTTCGCATTGAAACGACGACATCTCGAGCACAATCGTTTCGAGGTCGGGGCGACTTAGCACTTGCTCTAAGAACGAGCCGCCCAAATTGCCTGCTAATAAAGTGTTCTCGCCAAGCAAGTGATGCAATAGCGACGCGCAAGTTGATTTGCCGTGCGTGCCGGTGATGGCGATGGTCGGAATATTGGCGCTACAAGCAATCGCGAGATTGATTTCGGTAGTCAACTCACAGTTATGCTTACGAGCCAAATCCCAGATTGGCGCTTCGTTGGGCACGGCCGGATTTACAACGACCACGTCAGCTTGTTCAAACAGATACTCAGGGTGCTCTTCAAAAACGAAATCAATGGCATATCCAGCTAAGCTATTGATACTGGTTTCAAGCTTGGACGCCGGCCGCAAATCACTTACGGTAACCTTGGCGCCTAATTCATGAAGTGCGCGGGCGCATCCTGCTCCTCCGCCGAAAGAGCCTAGGCCAAGAATTAATACTTGTCGGTTCTTGAGTTCGGCCGGATGGATGAGATTCATAAGGTGCTGGCGGAGAGAGAGGGATTTGAACCCTCGGAACCGTCAAAACGGTTCAACACCTTAGCAAGGTGCCGCATTCGGCCACTCTGCCATCTCTCCAGGCAAGCGCCCAAAGTGTAGCGGTGCGGTCTTTATTAGACAATAGATTAGTTAAGATGTCTTCATGAATGAAGCGCTTAAAAACGTGTCCGATTTTCGCGAGCTGTTATGCCATCGCCGATCCATCCGCCACTTTTCTGACCAGCCGGTGGCGTCCTCACTAATTGAAGAAGTGGTGAGATGTGCGGCAACGGCTCCGAGTGGGGCGAACAAACAACCCTGGCGATTCGTGTGTGTCAGGGATCCTGAATTAAAGAAGAAAATACGGATGGCCGCCGAAGTAGAAGAGCGTGAGTTTTATGAGAGCCGCGCCACCGAGCAATGGAAAGAGGACTTGGCGCCGCTCGGAACAGATGCTGACAAATCTTTTTTGGAAGTCGCGCCATGGCTAGTGGTTGTGTTCAAGTTGGTGAAGGGCGATGACGGAGGCAACGTTTATTACGCAGATGAGTCGGTCGGCATTGCGACGGGCATGTTGCTGGCTGCGGCGCAAGTGGCGGGACTGGCGACCTTAACGCATACTCCGAGCCCGATGAAGTTTTTGGGCGAAGTGCTTGGTCGTCCTTCTAATGAGCGCGCATATATGCTAATACCGATGGGATGGCCGGCGATTGAAGGGCATGTGCCTGTGGCAGCGCTGTGCAAAAAACCCTTAAGGGAAGCAATGGTTAAGCTTTAAAAACTATTGTCTAAACTCGCTCGCCTCGCTAAACTTTGCCGCTTAAGTGCGGAGAGGTGTCAGAGTGGCCGAATGAACTGGTTTTGAAAACCAGCGACCTGCGAGGGTCCGGGGGTTCGAATCCCCCCCTCTCCGCCATTTTTATTTTAGCGAGTTTCAGTAACAGGGCCCGTAGACTTTTTATCGCGTGGCTTGTCATCTCCGGTCATCGGACCAAATAGCTTGCGACTGAGTTCCATTGAGAAAACCACTTCTTGATCTTCCGGCACCGGCACGGGTGTCGGGGAGAGTTGGCCACCTCAGGATTCGCAGAATTTGCCGGACCAAACTTCTTTACCAGATTCTTTGTCTGTGGCAATTATTTTTGGTGACTTGCCTCCAGGCATGAAATCGTAGTACTCTTCTTCGGCATTACCGTAAAATCTTGGCACTTGCACCGTGATCGTTTCTGAATCGGTACGGTCAGTCTTGAAATCAAGGCGTAGTGGGCCACCCCAAGCTAGTTCATTAACTTTGCCAGATTCAATGCTGATGGTCTTCATCGAGCCTTGACGGATAGTAACGTTCTCAGCGCCTTTATTTACACTGGCGCGCGTAAGTTCGTATTCACCAGCAGGAACTATCATTCCTTTTTTCGCTCCTGACAGTTCAAAACTAAATTTACTATCGGTAGAGCTGAATACCGCGCTAGTCAGCTTGCCTTGCGAGTTGTAGCCATCAACGACATTGAACACGCCAGACTCGCCTTCATATGGAGTGACGCTTACAACATCGCCATTTTCAGAGGCATTTAACGTAAACAGCTCGCCATCGAGATTCACAATCTCTGAAAGGTAACTAGCTGAGTTTCCCTTGCCCACAATAATGGCGTCGGTTCCGACTTCGTTCCAGATGCCGTTATTATTTTGATCTATTAGAGAAACGTTTACGCCATTGACTTTGGCTGACATCAGGCCGGCACACGCATATTGCCATCCGTTGCCGCCCGGGCGAACACGAATCGCGTATGAAAACTTAGAGCCATCTTCGCGCTTACCACGCAAAAGTGCATCGCCGCCACTACCTTTGATGTCAGTATCGGGGCGCTCATCGGCATTAGTGTCGATTTCTAATTTGAATTCGGTACTGTTTACATCGAAGACAGCATTGCCAATCGCAATGCTGTCTTCGATATTAGTCCATGATTCGTTTGGCAAATTTATCTGCCACTTCTTAACCGGCTTGAATTTTAGATTAGAAGTTTCGACCTCGCCGCCGCCTGAAATCATCAAGCAGAGACTCATTAGTAAGGCGTAATTCATTAACTCGATACTACCTTCTTCCAGACAGTTTCGCTAATGTAAATAGGTGCGTTGAGCTGTAGACACACTGCAATAGCGTCTGAAGGCCGGCAATCTATGGAAATAGCCTTGCCGCTGCTGTCGCTGAGGCGCAATTCGGCAAAATAAGTACCAGTGTCGAAGTGGTGAATTTCGGTTTCATGCACTGTTCCATTTAGCCCATGGATGATCGACGTGCATAAATCGCTCGTTATTGGCCGCGTATTTTTTTCACCCATCAAAGCGCTGCGAATTGCGATTAGGGCATTGCGCTCGATCATTACTTCGAGTGTACGCTCGCCATCTGCTTCGCTGAGGTGCAGCAATTGATGAGAGTGACCGTCAACTTGTACCAGTTTGGTGACATGAGCAAGGGTGCGAGACATGCTACTATTCTAGCATGCAAACGGCAGTTTACGGCGCATCGGTTGCGACATCATTGTTTGGTAAGGTAGGCTTCACTTTTAATAATAGAGGACAGCTTTTAGAGTTGTCATGGCGTAAAGGTTTTTCAGAAGAGGCTAGTCAATTGGCGCAGCTTAGAGCACCTTGTCCTAGTTTGCCGGAGCTGCGAAAATATATAGAGGACTACGCGCGCGGATGTGGCCCGCAATTCCCCGGAGCGTATGTGTTCCCACAGGCGGCGGCGTTTTCTACTAAGGTCTATAAGGTAGTAGAAAAGTTGAAGCCAGGGCAGTCCTTCTCATATCAGCAGGTGGCCGAGTTGGCGGGTTCATCCAAGGCTTGCCGCGCGGTAGGAAATATTATGGGAAAGAATCCGTTGCCGCTAGTGATCCCATGACATCGTGTTTTAGCTAGCGGCCAAGGTCTTGGCGGCTTCACAGGTGGAGTATCTTTTAAGCGTTTGTTGCTTGACGCTGAAGGGATTGAATACGGAGCCTAAGCTAACCAGCGGCCCGCGTTGAAGGCCAGTAAAATCAGCGTTGCGTTGATGAACAAGCTATTTAAGTCAATCGCAGCTTTGTTCTTCGGCCATGGCGTGTAAACGCAAATTAATGCTGCAGCGATACCGATGTATAACCCGACATAATTCATGGCAAAAGCCATGATAGGTAACGCTAAAACGCTAAGCGAAACTTTATAAATGTACTTGTGTATCAAGTAGGCGCAGATAATCACCGGAATGATAAACGCGAGTTGTCCTAATTCGACGCCGAGGTTGAAGCCGAGCAAGGACATCACTTTTGCATTTGAAGCTAAACCGATTTCACCGAGTACTCCGGCAAATCCGAAGCCGTGTAATAAACCAAAAGCAAAGGCCGGAATCGCTGGATTTGCGTTTTGTGCTCCTTGCTTTAAATGCGCTACTAACACCGCGATAATACTAATAGAAATCGCCGGTTCAACAAATGCGGATGGCAGCGAAACGATGTCTAAAGCCGAGAAGGCAAGGGTTATGGAATGCGCGACGGTGAATGCTGTTATGGCATAAACTAACTTGCGCAAACTGGCTACCCCAAAAAGCAGGGCGAGTAAAAAAGCTAAGTGGTCGTATCCGGATAAAACGTGTTCGAAGCCTAGATCAGTATAAGACGCTAGTGTTTCGAATTGGGTTGGCAGGTGTAATAAATAGTCGTACGTGTTTTCCGACAACACATAGTGCAGCGATTCGGCACCAAAGCCATCCACGGAAATAAAAGTTTTGTGCTGGGGATTACCTACGTCTAAAAATAATTCTGAGTGCACACTGAAATCATCACCAGCATCAGCAACAGTGAACGAAGTGCTTAAAACGATGTCGGTGATGTCGACATCACCTAAGTATTCCGTAGGCGTGAAAGTGGGAATGAACTGCTCGCCGTTAAGCTCGAACCAAAAGGTTGATTGAAGCAATGCGTCGACCTGCGGCCAGCTATCTTCGAATTCTGTTTGCGTGATATGGCCGTTGCCATCGACGTCAATGGTGAAAGTGTCGATTTCGCGTAACGTTAACTCTTGTATTTTCAGAGTGGCGTCAACTTCGTTGCCACTGAACTCTAGGTTCAGATGCGACATCGCGGCTGGGTGCGCCGCACCGACAGCTAGCGTTATTGCGGCAGCGAGCTTGTAGTAGTAGCACACGGGAATTCTTTATAGGTTGATTCAAAAATAGACACTAAGTTTGGGTCAAACTGCGTGCCCGCTCCCTTCTGAATAATCTCTAAAGCAGCTTCGCTAGGTAGCGCCTTGCGGTAAGGACGCTCGGAACAAATGGCATCGTACGTATCGGCAATCATAATCAATCGCGAACCAAGCGGGATATCGTTACCAGCAATGCCATCGGGGTAACCATTGCCATCCCAACGCTCGTGCTCGTGGCGAACAATACGCTGCACCTCGGGATAGCTTTTAGAAAGAGGCTCGAGGATTTTTGCGCCGTGAATGGTGTGTAACTTGACGGTTTCCCATTCTTCGTCTGTTAGCTTGCCTTGCTTATGCAAAATAGTTAGTGGAATGCCAATCTTGCCGATGTCGTGCAGCCAAGCGCCCACACGAATTTCGCGTAGTTGTTGCTTAGTCATACCCGGAATTTTGCGCGCCATCAACACTGCAAAAGCAGCGACTTTATTAGAGTGGTCGCGCGTGTATTTGTCTTTAGTCTCGAGCGAGTTCACCAACGCCTGCACACCAGTTAAAAACGCACGCACCTCAGCCATGTCGGCATTCTTTAGTTTGCGGTCGTCGGCAACAGTTTTGCTACGGCGATTCATGGCACTCGCAATGTGCTGCGCCACGGATGCCACGCTAGCTGGCTTCATCATGTACTCGTCGGCGCCGTCACGCACTGCTTGGACGGCTGTTTTCACGTCATTCTCGCCAGTCAACATTAAGAACGGTAAATTAGCATCGATATTGCGGATGTGGCGCAGCAATTCGTCGCCGCGCATACCTGGTAGTCCGAGGTCTGAAACCACGATATCGAAGGACTCTAAAGCGAGCCGATGCAATGCGGTGCGCGCATCACGCACTGCTGAGACGCGGTACCCCTGTTGGCTAAGACCAGCTTCGAGTAATGCGCACTGATCTGGATCGTCTTCTACGACTAGAACGTTGTGAGATGGGGCCATTGACAGTAATGTTATCACAATGGCATATGCGGATACAAGCGTGCTATAGTGGCGGTATGGTTAAAAACATCTTCGCTGTAATCCTTGGACTGGCGGTTGGTTCGGCTATAAACATGGGATTTGTGGCTCTTGGCCCAATGATTATCCCGCTGCCTGCTGGTGTCGATGCGACTAGCGTTGAAAGCATGAAGGCTTCGGCGCATTTACTTGAGGCGCGACATTTCATTTTCCCGTTTATCGCACATGCGGCTGGTTCTTTAGTTGGCGGATTTATCGCGTACATGATTGCGGCATCGCACAAGATGATTTGTGCGGTTGTAGTTGGTGGGGCGTTTTTGGCCGGCGGTTTGATGATGGTATTGATGTTGCCATCGCCGATTTGGTTTATCGCTGCTGATATTGGCCTTGCTTATATCCCTGCAGCAATGTTGGGTGGCAAGCTAGCAATGCGCCGGTGAGGATCTCAAAAGATGCTATCCTATAAGCCATGCAGCGTTACAAGCACCGCCAAATATTAGATGCCGCCGGCGTCTCTGTGGCATTAGATGAACTTGCTATAAAACTTGATCCGCTGCTTGGCGATGATGAGGTGACCGCAATTCCAATCATGGGTGGGGCGATGATTTTCGCCGCCGATTTGGTGCGTCGTCTGCCACCAGGTTTAGTGATGGATTTCATCCGCATTCAAACTTATGGTGATTCGACTTCACCACAAAGCGAGCCTAAAGCCGATTGGGTGCCGCAGCCTGAAAACGTAACTGGCAAGCACATTTTGCTTATGGACGACATCTTAGACACCGGTCGCACCATGAATTATGCGCGTAATTTTTTAATTAACGAGATGGGCGCTAGCAAAGTGACCGTCGCCGTGTTGATTGATAAGCCAGCGCGGCGTGCCATCGATATCGAGCCGGATGCCGCGGCGATTGACCTCGCTGAAGATTTGTTCTTAGTAGGTGTCGGTTTAGATTTTAAGGGGCGCTACCGTAACGTTCCGAATTTGTTAGCACTAGAAACCGGCATAGATGGCATGCCAATAGAAAACGAAAAATGGAAAATCTCGCAGTAACCGCTGAATGGAAAGGATGCTTGCTTGACGAATACATCGTTGCGCATTGGCCTGATATTTCTAAAGGACGTCTTCGCGATTTGATTCGTGGTGGCGCCATCAATATCGAGGGCATGAGCGTGCAACCGAGTGCTAAGCTGAAAGAAGGTCAGCTGATATTGATTGATCATGACATGTCAACCGAAAAGCGTATGAAGAGCGCTGACATTGATTTAGAAATCCTTTATCAAGATGAACACTTGGTCGCGGTAAATAAACCAGCAGGTATTCCGGTTGAGCCAAGTCGCTGGGGAGAACATCCCTTACACCTTAGTGGTGCACTTTTAAGTTGGGCGCAAAAACGTGAGCTCGAAGGCCCGCTGCAACAACGTCCGCGTGCTTTGCACCGCATTGACTTGGGTACTACCGGGGTGATGCTTTATGCGTTGTCGCTCGAGGCCGAGCGCTATTACCGTGAGTTGTTTGCTAACCGTAAGATTGACAAGAAATATCATGCACTGGTGTTGGGCGAAGTCCATTACCCCGGAGTGGTTGATTCGCCGATTGCTCCTGATGCGAGCGCCGGAGGCTTGATGCGCGTGTATAAGCACGGCAAAGAGTCGTTAACCGAATATGAAGCACTCACCATCTTTCATGGCTACACTTTAATTGAGGCGCGTCCAAAGACTGGGCGTACGCATCAGATTCGCGTTCACATGTCATCGGTGGGGCATCCGTTAGTAGTCGACCCGCGTTATGGCGGCGCCGAGAGTTTTATGTTGTCGGAAATTAAACGTGACTACCGACCTAAAGCAGGGCGTCCTGAAAAACCGCTAATCGATCATTTGACTCTGCATGCGCATTCCGTTAGCCTTCCTAAGTTTGGTAGCGACGAAATGTTGCATATCGAAGCGCCTTATCCGAAAGATTTACGGGTAACTTTGCGTAACTTAGCTAAGTGGCGCGAGGCACGTGTTGGGCCGTGGGGTAATTAATATCGAGCGCTGAGCAGTGGCAGGGACGGCGTCCGCGGTAATAATCAGCAATAAATGGGTATTTGGGTATAATATGCCTGACGGCATTTCCCGTCACCACTGCATAATGTAAATGACCCATGCGATTAAAACGCACCGTAAATGATTTCCGTGTTAGCGAATTGCTAGACGACGACTCCCTGCCCCATATGGGCGGTAATTTCACGATTTATCGTATTACTAAAAAGGGGCTAACTACTTTCGAGGCCGCCGATATTTTGGCGAAAGGCGCTGGCGTTGAACGCGCTAATGTCAAGTACGCCGGTTTGAAAGACAAAGATGGCATCACTTCACAAGTGATGACTGTTGAAGGTGGCAAGACTGTCAGCTTTCGCGATCAGTCTTTGACGATTCGCCTGTTGGGCAAAACTAATCGTCACGTCGAGTCGACTGACAGCGAGGGTAACTCGTTTGAGATTGTTGTGCGCGACCTTGAAGCCGACGATATGCGGCGCTTGCGGGTGAATATGCTTGAGTTGAATAAACTGCATATTCCCAATTACTTTGATGACCAACGTTTCGGTTGTCTACGCCACGGCCAAGGTTTCGTGGTACGCCAGTTGTTGAAAGGCCGACCCGAGTTGGCCTTACGTGCAATGTTGGCAGCGCCGTCTCCTTACGGACCCGACGTTATTGAAACATTCAAGAAGGGCATTCAGCGTCGTTGGGGCAACTGGGAAGAGTTAGCCAGTTACACTAAGCATCGCCGCGGTTCATCAGCATTTGAATTTTTACATCAAAACGGCGATGATTTTGTTGGTGCGATTGAGCGGGGCATTGCGTCACGTGAGAAAACGATTCACTTGTTCGCTTACCAATCCTTCTTATGGAATCGCGCCGCTACACATTTCGTGAAGTCGGTAGTTGGCGAAGAAAATGTTGCATGGCTTCCACATGATGCGGCACCGCTTGCTGTATACCGCGAACTGACCGATGAGCAACGCGCTAAATTGCAAGCCTTTAAGTTGCCGCTGCTAGGCCCTGGTGTTGAGTTGAATGAAGATGCAGCCCGCTGTTATAAATTAGTTTTCCGTGAAGAAGGTTTTGACATGCAGCAATTCTTAGATCTCGACATTTCTGGGTTCCGCCCATTACATGAAGAGCGTCAGTTTTTAATTACACCAGAATTTTTGCGCGGAGCTCCG
>Ga0315320_10001539_pt1 | contig 19098 bp, 10 predicted proteins | sample M140m21515metaG_FD_203458 | JGI IMG/M metagenome (GOLD analysis project Ga0315320, IMG submission 203458) | Ammonia-oxidizing marine archaeal communities from Monterey Bay, California, United States - M1 40m 21515 | ecosystem: Environmental > Aquatic > Marine > Coastal | place: USA: California... | reverse complement strand
GGCGTACGAGGAGTGCGTGATGACGCTGGATGGGGAGGACGAGGGCGGCGCGGCGGCGCCCGGCGAGACGGAGAAGCGGCGGTGCGAGCGGTTGGCGGATGGGAACGCGCGCGACGCGGCGGCGATGTGCGCGCTGCGTGGACGGGCGTATGAGGCCTTGGAGAACACGGTGAAGGCGTTCGAGGCGCACTCGTTGGCGCTGTCGTTCGATCCGATGTGTTACGAGGCGTACGAGGCGGTGCTCGCGACGCACATGTTGAGCGAAGAAGAGGAGCGTGTTTTCGTCGCTTCGTTGGACGGACACGAGGACGATGTGTGGATCAGGGATGTGTATGTGGTGATGGGAAACTCGCGGGAGGTGGATTCCGAGCTCGCGCGGGGTGCGGGCGAGGAGACGAACGCCACGGCGTCGACGTCCGCCGCGCTCGAACTGCTCAAGCACAACGGCGATGTTCGCATCGCGTGTGCGCGGCGCATGTATCAGCGCGGTGAATTTGCAGCGTGTTGCGCCGAGTTACAGCGTCAGTTTGCGCTCGAGCCGTCTCGATTGAACGGGTTGCCTCTGTATTTTGCCACGCTCGTCGAGCTCGGGAAGAAGAACGATTTGTATCTATTGGCGCACTCCTTGGTGGACGAGTACCCGAAGAAAGCCGTGACGTGGTTTGCGATCGGATGTTACTACATGGCAACTCGCCAGTACGACGCCGCGCGAAAGTATTTCAGCAAGGCGACGAGCATCGACGCCTCGTTCGTGCAGGCGTGGATCGGTTACGGGCACGCGTTCGCCGCCCAGGATGAAAGCGACCAAGCGATGGCGGCGTACAGGACCGCCACGCGATTATTCGCGGGCACGCATATTCCCGTGATGTCCATCGGCATGGAGTACCAGCGCACGAATAATCTGAGCTTGGCGAGTCAATTTTTCCGCAAGTCGTTTGAGATTTGCAGCACCGACCCGCTCCTCTTCAACGAGTACGGCGTCTTGCTTTATCGCCAGGGCGAATACGTGAGTGCGGTCGAGAACTTCGAGCGCGCGTTGGATCTTGCACCGAAACCGGTGACGCATCGTTGGGAGTCTCTCGTCGTAAACTTGGCCCAAGCGTTGCGCAAGATGGGCCGTCACGACGAAGCCATCGAGCAGTTTCAATACGCTCTTTCCGTCGCACCGCGCAACGCGTCCACACACGCCGCGCTGGCGTTCACATACCAAGTCAAAAGCCGATGTACTGAACCAGTATCGTTGGGCTTGGCCATCGAACACTACCACAAGGCGCTCAGTTTGCGCTCCGACGACGCGTTTTCTCAGCACCACCTCGAACTGGCGCTCATCGATCAATCCGCGATCACGGTTCCCAAGCACGAAAAGGTGGATTTTGAAACCGCATTCCCCATCGGCGATCCTATCGCGGCGACTCCCGAGGCGCCATCGCCGCAGGGAGGTTTATTCCCGCCGCCCTCCCCGCGGAGCTTTCGCAGCACGCCCACATTCGGTCAAACGCCGTTTGCGAGCGCCGCCGTGGACGAGTCCGTCGACATGGACCAGTCCGTGGACATGGACGAGGGGGAGTGAGCGCGCGAACGTTTGCATCAAAATAGCGTAGCAACATCAATCTAGCTCGGCGGCGTGTTTTAATAGAAAATCAACCCGACGAATGACGACTCGAACCGCGCTCGCGCGCTCCTCTCTGAAATCGCGCGCCACTCTCGCGCGCGGTTCGTCGTGACCGACTAAAACGGCGAGCGTCACGTAGACTCACATAGATCGTAGACACCATAGACCCCTCACGTTCGCCATCAAGCGCGATGCCGCCGAAAGAACAGCTCGTCATCACCGCCGAGGAGGAAGCCATCATCAAACAAAAAATTATCGAACAAACGGCGACGCTGCAACCCGGGAAGGATTACCCGCTCCGCAAGCTCGTCAAGACCTTTTTTGCGTTGAACGATGCGATCGATGCCGGTGGCGAGGGCCTGGACGCCGCTCAGGAGGCGTTTTTGACGGAATTAGACACGTATGAATTCAGCATGGGACGGTACTCGACCGTCGTCGCGGCGAATCGAACACAGATGGAATCGTACGACGACGAAGAGGAGGCCTTGGCGGCAAAGACGCGAGAGTTAAAGTCTCAGGACGCGGAGTTGAAGGGCAAGTTACACGAAACGGTGCGGGAACGGGCGTTTCGAACGGCGCGCGACGAAGCCGTGCGGGCGTGCGGCGAGTACCCGAGTCGAGCGGAGAGCGCGTCCATCGCGGAGGGCCTCAAAAAGGCGATCGCCGAAGAAACCGCGCATCTCGGCGAGTTGGACGTCGCCATCGAGCGCAAAAAACGGTGTTACGCGCTGCTGTTGAAGGTCATAGACGACGCCTCGCGCGCGTGAGCCGCCGCTTCGCGCGTCGCGGAATCGACGTCGCGTCGCGTCCGCGTCGCGTCCGCGCGACATCCATCTTGTAACATACCTTTAGTTCTTTTCGACATCGCCGGAGCCGCGCGTTCCGAGTCGACGCGCGCGCGGCGCGCGCGGCGGCGCGTTTCGGCTTCGCCGCGCCGTCTCCGCCGGCTGTCCTATCCACACGCGCCTTCACACTAATCCAGATCTCGCGCGCCGCAGACCACGACGCGGCGCTCTCTCGCGCTCGCACCCCGGGTCGCGCGAAGATCGTGAACGCGACGACCGCGCGCGCCATGGCGAGCGGATCCGTGCTCGTCATCGCGCCCGCGCTCGCGGGAATCTTTTTCGCGTTTTGGCTGTTCACGCGCAAGCTGAGCAAGATTTCCCTGCACCTCGCGCAAACCGTGCCTCGCCCGCAGAGCTCGAGCTCGTTGAGTCGTAGCGAACACTATTCCGAAGCGGAAGAGAGCGGGGATGAGGCGCTGATGCGAAGGATGGAGACCGGGGAGTCGTACGGCGGGGACGCGCTGACGAAGGTGCGGGTGATTTACCGGGACATTCAGGAAGGCGCCAAGGCGTTCTTGGCGGCGGAGTACAGGATGTGCGTGATGTTCATCGCCGTATTTGGGGCGGTGATCGCGGTGCTCGTGTCGAACGGCGCGTCAGGGTTCGAAGGGAAGGTTGGGTTCTTGACGGCGTTCGCGTTCGTCGCGGGAGGGGCGACGAGCATGATTTCCGGGTATATCGGGATGATGGTGGCGACCTACACGAACGCACGATGCTGTGTCATGGCGAGCATCACTCCGGACAGCATGGCGTGGAAGGAAAGTTTCAACGCCGCGTTCCGAGGCGGCGGCGTCATGGGGTTCGCGCTCAGCGGTCTCGGGCTCTTGGTGATGTACTTTTTGATGTTGACGTTCAGCGTGGCGTACTCGTTCGAATCCGATGCGATAAAACTGTTCGAGTGCATCGCTGGTTTTGGGCTCGGCGGGAGCGCGATCGCCATGTTCGGCCGCGTCGGTGGTGGTATTTACACCAAGGCGGCGGATGTCGGCGCGGATTTGGCGGGCAAAGTCGTCGCCGGCATTCCTGAGGACGACCCGCGTAACCCGGCGACGATTGCCGATAACGTGGGTGACAACGTTGGCGATGTTGCGGGTATGGGTAGCGATTTGTTTGGCTCTTTCGCTGAAGCTACGTGCGCGGCTCTCGTCATCGGTGCGCAGTCCACGGATCTCGTGAGAGCTGGTTGGGATGCTGTCATCTTCCCGCTGTACATATCCGCCGTGGGTATCCTCGTGTGTATCGCCGTGTCATTCGTCGCGACGGATGTGCAACCCGTGCGTAACGAGATCAGCATCGAGCGAGTACTCAAGATGCAGCTCACGCTCAGTACGATCGCGATGACGGTGTGCATGTACCCCATCTGCTACATGTACATGCCTGATCAGTTCTACCTCGGCGGCAACACTTTTAACACCGCTTGCGTTGGTGACACGAGCAGTAAGTGCATCTCGAACGGCGCCAATGCCGCGTTTGCGTGCATTGCCTCTGGTTTGTGGGGTGGATTGATCATCGGTTTCATCACTGAATACTACACTTCGCACTCATACTTTCCCGTTCGCGAGCTCGCTCGCTCGACGGAAACCGGCGCCGCGACAAACATCATTTACGGTCTGGCCCTTGGGTACAAATCCACCATCGTTCCTGTATGCGTGCTCGCATTCGGCGTGTGGCTGTCGTTTTCTCTCATGGACATGTATGGCGTCGCGTTGTGCGCGCTCGGCATGCTTGGAACGCTTTCGACTTGTCTCACCATCGACGTGTACGGGCCGATTTGTGACAACGCTGGAGGTATCGCTGAAATGGCTGGCATGCCTGATGACGTGCGCGAAAAGACGGATGCGCTGGATGCCGCAGGTAACACGACGGCAGCCATCGGTAAAGGCTTCGCCATCGGTTCAGCTGCCTTGGTCTCTCTCGCGCTTACTGCCGCGTTCGTCACGCGATCGGGCGCGCTGGAGGATGGTGTCAATCTCCTCAATCCATCGGTTTTCGCTTTCTTGTTGATTGGTAGCATGTTGCCGTACTGGTTCAGCGCTATGACGATGAAGTCCGTCGGCATCGCCGCGATGGAAATGGTCAAGGAAGTCAAGCGTCAATTCGACACCATTCCGGGTCTTCTCGAAGGCACGCCCGGTCACGCCCCGCCCGACCACGCGCGCTGCATCAAGATTAGCACCGATGCGAGCCTTCGCGAGATGGTACCGCCCGCGGCTTTGGTCATCCTGGCCCCGATCATCACGGGAACCTTTTTCGGCGTTCGCGCCGTCACGGGTCTTCTCGCCGGAGGCCTCGCGTCAGGTGTGCAGCTCGCCATCTCCGCCAGTAATACGGGCGGAGCTTGGGATAACGCGAAAAAGTTTGTCGAGAAGGGCGGATTGTACATCGACGTCCCCAAGCGCGAGCGAGCGCACTCGGATCCGGTCGAAGGTCCGTACACCGGCGCCATCGTGCGAAATGTCGACGGTTCGCCACAACTCATTAGCGTTCGTCAACGCAAGGGTAGCGAGTGCCACAAGGCTGCCGTCATCGGTGACACCGTGGGTGATCCCTTGAAAGACACATCCGGTCCCGCGGTGAATATTCTCATGAAGCTCATGGCCATCATTTCCTTGGTTTTCTGCGATTTCTTCATGTCGATCAACTCGGGCAAAGGCTTGTTCCTCGCGGGCAACTAAAACAACACCATCACCCGGAGTCAACGCGCGCGTGCCTCTCTCGATACACCGCGCCCCGATTCATCATTCTCAATACACGAATACACGAATTGTCACAAACACACAGCGCATCGCATCGCTCGAATCGCGCGAGACGCGACTCGCGCGCCGCATTCGCCGCCTCGCCATAGATGCAACTCGATGCCTTCCGCAAAGCCACCGTCAAGGGCGTCGCCACCCGCGTCGGTGGCGCCGACGTCAAAAAGCTCAAAATAGAACTCGCCCGCGCCATGGGTGAGCGCTGCGTCGACGCGCTGCTGAAAAAGGGCGCGAGCGTCGACAGCATTCGCATGTCGAACCGCGCCTTAGTGTACGTCGTGGACGGTGTTCCGCTCTTCTTCGACCCCTCGGGCGGGCGATACGAGATGTTTCCCACGGTGTACGCCCTGTGGGCGCTCGGCGACGCGCACGCGCTCGCGCGCGTCGAGACGCACAGCGAGGTGTCGCCGAAGGTGTTGGGCGGCGCTGACTTGATGCTGCCGGGCGTCACGAGCGACGTCTCTGCTTGGACGGAGAACGAGTTAGCGGCTGTCTACGTGACCGGGAACGACATTCCGTTCGCGGTCGGAGTGATTGGGTGCGACGCCGCGCGCGCGGTTGCGAGCGGGATGAAGGGCGTCGGCGTGCGGCTCGCGCACGCGTACGGAGACGCGGTGTGGGCGTTGGGGGACAAATCGGCGCCCTCCGCGGCGTTCTCGCGAGGAAGGATTTACAAGACGGGAGAAGTGGCGCCGGAGACGCCGGCTTTGATTTTGGAGGAGGATAAGGCGCCCGAGACGGTGGCGGCGGCGATTGGCGCGATGACGTTGAGTGAGACGGCGCCAGGCGCGGAAGAGGAAGAAATTCACGACGTGAGCACTCCTGAAAAGATGGACGCGATGCTCGAGCGATGCTTCGCGATCGGGGCGAACAAGGTGAGCGATGCGGAATTGCCCATGCGATGTGAGAACTTTTACGCGAACTTTGTGCTTCCCGCGCGACCGGAGGGCGTGCAGCTCGACTTGAAGCACTCGACTTATAAGAAGCAGGCAAAGTTATTCAGCGTCATGGAGAAGAAACACAAGTTGATCAAAACAAAGTTGGTGCATAAGATTGAGAATATCGTTGCCATCGAGCGCGAGCACGCGTTGTTAGCCAAGTACGCCGTCGCGTCTACGCCGGAGGTTTCGATCGAGTCGGACGCAATCGCGCCGCCGATCGGCTCGGCGACGATCGAAGTGCAGAAGCGGTACAGGGCTTCCACAATGTATCGTCCTATCTTTGGACAGTGGGCGATCGAGAATAAGGAACGGCTTTACACCAAGACCGAGGCGCACGCCGCGTTGTCGAAATACGTCGTCGCCAACGCGCTCGGCGATGGCAAGCCCGGGAGCGAAGTAAAGCTCGACACTTTACTTGGGAAGGAATTATTCAACAAGAAAGAGGTTGAGTACGGTACGGACTCCCTGTACCCGCTCGATGACCTGTTCGAACGTCTCATCGGTAAGCTTCAGCCCCACGTTGTGGTGCAATCGACGCGCAACGGCGAGACGACAGAGTTCGTGAAGAAGGGCAGTCTCAAGCCAATCGTCATAAAAGCAGAAGACCGTGGACGTCGTAAATACATCACGCGAATCAGTGGCATGGAGACCTTTTGCATTTTGCCTGAAGAACTCGCCGCGATCTTGAAGAAGGAGTTCTCCGCATCCGTCTCGATCGACGATTTACCGGGCAAGCACGATCACGGAAAGGAACTCTCCATACAGGGCCACGTCGTCATCCAGCTCGCGGACTTACTCCGTAAGAACATGGGCGTGCCCGCAAAGTTTATCGACGCGCAAAACTAATATGTAATATCGGCACGATAACGAGGCATTTGTAACATCACCGCGAAGCGTGCGAGCGATCGTCGGCGCGACGACGAGAATCCAAACGCGCGCGCCACCACGTGCAAATCACCGCACCGCGCCACTACACGGCGCGCGCGCCGTCACCTCCGTCAAAAGGCAGTCAATGTCTAACCACTTCCAGCCCCCTCCGCGCATCGCGCGCGCGCGTTCGCCGCGCACGGATAACGACAACTCCAACAGAGCCTCCAGAGAAGACTCGCCGCGCGAGGCGGCGGGCCAAAGTCGAAGCCGAAGTCGGTCGCCCGCGCGCGCGAGCGCGCTTTCGCTAAAACGGGATCAGATGCTTCCATTCTTGCGTAAACTGCGACCGACGTTCGTGTTCACGAACGATCGCGCGCTCTTGAACTTGTGCGGCGGCGGTTTGAACGGCGCAACGCGACCTTGTCGCGCGCGCGCCGAGGTCTTCAATCCGCTCGGTCTGTCCGTGTCGTGCAGCGTCAGCGCGACGCAGCTCGCGCGGTTCTTGCACGTACTAGTACACACGCCACTGGCTGTCGCGGGGCTGTTGCTCGCGGCGAAGTCGCTCGTCGAGCGCTCGCAAAGATTACGAGAAGAACGAGAAGCGCGCGAGGCGTGGCGAGTAGTCGAAGTGGAACCCGCGATACCGAGTGACATGGGCGTCGAACACGCGTTAGCGATGTCTATTCCTCTCGAGAACGACCGTTTAGCCGACGATGATGAAGACGAAGACGAAGTTTCGATGGCGCCCTCCGATTGGAGTTTTATTTCTGACGAATTCCAAGACGACGCGAGCGATTCGGAGGTGATTGATCGATAAATGACGCCACAAAGATGATGCGCACACGACTATAGTTCTACGTTCGAGTTGTGAGTTACTTTTTAACGAGACGAACGTACGCGCCGTCGATCGTGAATAAATCCTTTCTGCTTTTGATGAACTCTCCGAGCTTGAGCGGAAAGTTCTTCGGCTTCTTGACGCGTCCACCGAGAGCGGACATCATCGTCTCGGGGTTCGCCTTGAGATAGTCGACAATAAGATTAGCGTACTCGTCGCTGTTCATCTTCGTATCGGTCGTCGGCGTCTTGGGCGTCGTCGGTGCCTTTGCGGACGCAGGCGTGCTTTCCTTCTTTTGCTTTTTCGCCGACCCGCTCGGCGTCGAGGTCTCGGCCAACCGCTTGGTTGCAGATTTGATGACGTTGATGTCTTCAGAAACGTCCGAATCGGACGATTCGTCGTCGCTGTCGCTGTCAGCGTCATCGGAATCGCTATCGTCATTTGCCTCTGCCGCGTCGTCACCGTCGCTTTCTGAAGAATCGTCGACGTCGGAAGAACTTTCGCTGTCATCCGAGCGCTCGGACGCGGATTTTTCGTCCTCGTCGTCGCCATCCGACTCGTCGCTGTCGGATTCTGACTCGGACTCGTCGGAATCGCTCGCTTCCGCATTCTTTTTCGGTTTGTCGGACTCCGACTCGGACTCCGACTCGGACTCGTCGGGTTTCTGGCGCTTGTCCCTGAACGTGGGCGATCGATCGAGCGTCTTGACCGGTTTGTCGGATTCTTCGCTGTCGGACTCCTCTTCGTCCGAGTCCTCGCTGTCTGAATCCCCGCCCACGACCTTGACCACGGCGTCTCGCTCCGGAACGGCAGGTTCGGAATCGGAATCGGATTCCTCCTCTTCATCGCTCTCGAGATCGTCCTCGCTATCGACACCCATAGCTTTCGCGAAAGCCTTATCGTCGTCACTTTCGCTGTCGCTGAATAAATCGCCGTCGCTCGGCAAATTATCGACGTCGTACGGCGTCTCAAAGTCGTCGTCGTCGTCGCCGTCCTCCTCCTCCTCCTCCTCCTCGTCGCTCGAGTCCGCGTCCATCTTCTCGTCGTCCGTCGCCTCCTCGTCCCCGTCCTCCGCCGCGTCCTCGTCGTCCGACGAATCCTCGCTCTCCCGTTCGCTCTCCTCGCTCGACGTCTCCCTCGCCATCGCCTCCAGCGTCCTCGCCTCCTCCTCCTCGTCGATCCCATCGTTCGCCGTCCGCCATCCCGTCACGTGCACGTCGTTCGGTCCCGTCGCTCGCAGCACGAAGCTCGCGTCCAGCGCCACGTCCATCCCGACCTGATCGCACGCGTCGCGCGTCAGCGCGCACAGCGCGTGTCGCGCCCCGTCCCTCGCGCCGCTCGCCTCGGCGTCGTCCGCCACCGCGAGCGTCACCGTCGTGCGTCCCGCGCGCGCGTCCGCGCCGAGCGCCGCCTGCGAGACGTGCACGTACTCCTCGTCCGTCGCGACTTCGACGCGCACCGCGCGTCCCGCGGGGATGACGCACCCCCAGAACTCGGAGTCCATCGCGTCGAGCCGGTCGGCGCGCCGTCCGCGCGGGCGATCGCGCGTCGGCGTGTGCGCGCGCGCGCGACGGCGGCGCCGACGAGTCTCATGAGTTGTGGTTCACACACGGAACATTCATTGAGACTATAGTATTAGGGTTTACACACGGACTGCGACCGCGACCGTCGCAACACCCGCGCGGTGACGACCCAGTGCGCGACGCGCGAGCGCGCGAGCGCGCGCCGCGGCGACGCGACGCGAGCGCGAGCGCGAGCGCGCGCGTCGAACCATCGAACGCGAGCGACGACGGACGCGCGCGAGCGTCGCGATGGCGAACGAACGCTCGAGATTGATGCCGACGCGGGGCGATGGTGTTGACGCGCGGCGCGACGCGTCGAGGGGCGAGCGACGGCCCGGGGCGCGGTTTTTCGGGCCGTTTCGCGCGGGTGACGCCGTCGGTCGAGGGCCGGGGCGCGAGGGGGAGGGAACGGGCGCGCGCGGGCGCGGGGGGCGGGGAAGATGGGCGAGCGCGTGCGCGTGCGCGGCGCCGCTCGCGGCGGCGGCGGTCCTGGTCGGCGCGCGCGCGCACGCGAGCGCGACGTCGAGCGATGGGGGAGGATTGCGAGCGCTGGTGATGGCGCGGCATCGCGGGACGAGAGGCGGATGGAACGCGACGACGACGGAGGGTGGAGATGGACGCGAACGCGAACGCGCGAGCGAGCGGGACGCGAACGCGGCGACGCGAGGCGAAGGCGAAGGCGAGGCGACGGGGAGAGCGTCGATCGCGGCGACGCTCGCGGGAGAGACCGCGTCGTCGATGACGTCGAGTTATAGCGCGTGGGAGGGCGAGGAGACGAAGACGCACCCGAGCTCGACGTTCGACGCGGGGAGATCGACGGGGGTGGCGTTGCACGGGTGGTTACATTTAGAGGAGTGGTTCTTCGCGCAAGGCGCGTCGCACGACGTGAGCGCCGATCGCAGGGACGAGAACGGGGTGTGTTTTCCGCCGATGTTTCCCGACGCCGCGTCGTTGGGGTTCACGTGGTCGTCGGAGGGAGATTTAGTCAACAAGCTCGTCAAGCACTTTGGCGCGAAGTCGGCGGTGACGAGTTTCTCCGCGCATCGGGCGCAGTACATCACGGACGAAGACTTATTAGAAATAGCGTCGCAAGGGATCGAAATGGTTCGATTGCCACTGTCTTGGAGCATTTTCGCGAGAGATCCGGCCACGGTGCCTCGCGGCGGCGAGCGCATCCTCGTCGATCCCGTGTACCCGGATCGCTTGTTCGTCAACATGGCGGGCGCCGATTTAGACGCGGTGATCGAACGAATTCGCAACGCCGGGCTGAAGGTGTTGATTGATTTGCACAACATGCCCGGCGGTGCGGCGGCTGGGACGTACAACGGCGTTTTCCCGCATCCGCCGATGATGTTCGCTCGCGACGATCTCAGTCGCACGGGGTTGCTCATCGTTCGAAACATGCTCAACTGGTTCAAATCGTTGCCGGAAGACTCTCGTCTCGCCGTACACGGAATCACGCTACTGAACGAGCCCGGGCACAACCTTCCGGCGCAAAGGTCGAAGGTTCTGCGTTGGCTCGCCAAGGCTGTGCAAACGTACAAGGATGAAATCGTCAACGACGGCGTGCCCGACGGCGAGCGCGTCCCGTACCTGTACGTCAACTTGATCGAGACGCTCGATCTGAACGTCGCGGACATGGCGGCTTGGATGCGTTCGCAATTCACGGTGAAAGAGCTCGAGTCATGGGCGGTGTTAGACGTGCATCATTACTTTGCGTGGTCGTACACAGGATGCATGGGCGGCACCAACGCGGGGTGCGCGTTTAGTTGCGACGACAAACCATCCGTCGTCGCGCAAAAAGTCGGCGAGCGCGCGGGCGAGTGGGCCGGTACTTTCCGAGCGGCGGCGCAGACGTACGGCGTACAAAATCTCGCCGTATCGGAGTGGTCGCTGGCGACGTTTTCGGACTCATCTCGCTCGTGCTCGAACAGGGAAGTCTTGGACATTATGTTTGAGCATCAAGAGCAAGCGTATCGGGGCGCCGGCATCCAGAGTTTCTTTTGGGGATGGAAGATGCCCCACGGTGGTTCGCACATCAAAGCGTGGTCGTTGAGCGATTACTTGGCCGGGCGAAGCGCGAGCGAACGTAAGCAGCACGCGCTGGTCCCGCACGGGTACTCGATCGAAGACACGCTCGAGTTACCGCAAGGCGCTTCCAAGGAGGATGCGGCGCGTCTCATTCGCGCGTACAGCCAGTTCCCGGACAAGCCCGCCGAGGATAAAGATAGCCCAGACACGATGAAGATTCAAACCAAGGAAATGTTGAAACTTTTGAGTGCAGTGGCGGGGCAGTCGACGGCGGCTGTGGGGGAGAGCGATCACGCCCGCCATCGACGCAGTCGCGGCGGGCCGTCCGCCGCCGACGCCACGGAGGATTATTTGCGCGCGAGTTCCAAGCTCAAGTCAATAATCGACACTGACGCGTACGACGACGACGACAACGACGATGACAAGGAAATCATCGTTGTTCGCCACTCGCATGCATCTGACGTAGAAAAGACGCCGGTTGGTGATCCGATCCGGCTGGACTTGCCGTCTCCGCCGCCGTCTCCGAACGTCACCGCGCCGGCGGACGTCGCGCTCGCCGCGGCGCAGCCGTCGCCATCGCCCGAGCCAGTCGACGATGGTTCGATCGACTCTTTGCTCGATCCGGCGAAAGATGTTCCTCCGCCACCGCCGGCGCCACCGCCGATGCCACCGCCGCCGCCACCGATGCCGCCGCCGAAGAGCGTGCTGCGCGCGCAACAACGAGCCGCGGAGACGCTCTCCGATTTGTCGCTCACCTCCGGGGAAGGGTTCTCGATTCCCGACGACGGCTTCGACGAGTCATCGAGCGTGAGTGCGTCCACAATCGATGGCTTCTAGCAGATGAAATTATATAGCACAGCAATTTCTTTACACATCAGTCTATCTAACGCCCGTCTGACCCGCTAAACGCGCGACGGAGTCGGGCTCTCGCAATTTGCGCATCACCGCAGGAGGAAGATTGATGAACATCTCCACCCCGTTCGCCCCTGCGGGGGCCCCAGTCGCGCGATCCGGTCGTGAACACTGGATTTGCACGATATCATTCAGCTCCGGAGGTAGCGCCAGGGTCGGACCGCCCGTGCCGAAATCCAAGTCGTACAACTTTTTGTAAATTTCAACCAAATTGTTGCACCACACCATTTGACCCTGCATGAACGCCATGATGTCGAAGTCGAATCCGTTCACACCCGCGCGAAACGCGGCTTCCGTGAGCATTAAGTATTTATTCCGTCGCATCATAGCCTTTGTGAATCCAGGTCGCAGACCGTCGCGAACTTGGGCTAGCGTCGAGTAGTCGCCCACGCTGACGCGACCCGTGACGACGCCGATGGCGGCGTTGCCAAAGTACATGTCCGGCAGACCCGTGCGTCCGCCTCGACCACTCACGACGGTGACGTGCTCTAACGGCGCGCCTTTCGGAAGATCGCACAGATCGGCCAAAGCCAGCCACGAATGCGCGCTCAACGCTTCGTTGTCGTTTGTCGCTCCCGATGCCTCGCGCAGGGCGCGCATGTTTTCTTCCTTAATGCTCACCATCATCCGATTCCCCGCGGGAAAACGCAAAAAGTCCGGGACGAGCGTGCGTCCGGCGAACAGCGCATTCGCCAGCATCGCCCCAGAGTTGATGTTATCGAACCCCTCCTCCGAAAGCATCGCTCGCATGTCCTCGACGGACATATCCGCCTCCGGCTGCGCCACGAGCGAACGATCGAACACGGGATCCCCCCACGGATGCGCCTCGTTGTTCGCCGCCTTCGCCCACGTCACTAAAAATTCAATAAATCCTTGTCCATCGCTCACCGCGTGCGACATGCACACCCCCAACACGCTCCCCCCGCCCGCGCACTGCGTCACCTTGGCCGTGAACACGGGCGCGTCTCCCAGCATCAAATCTATCCAAGGCGCGAAATCCAAAAACCGCCGCGTCGCGTCCGCGTAATCCCGCGGCAAATCCTCGAACTTCTGATCATCGTCTCTCACCACGCGCAACGGCACGCCGTCGTTCGTCAAACGCACGCCTTTATTCCACCATCCCTTCGTCTCTAAATCCAACCTCCCCGCGAGCATCGGATATTTGCCCAGCGCCGCGCGCAGCCCTCGCTCGAGCGTCCCCACGTCCAGCGTCTTCTCGTAATAGCACACCGCCTGCATCACGAACGGCACCTCCCCGACGTCGTATCCGCTCAACGGCTGCAACGCCGCCGCGCTCGCCGGCGTCCTGTCCGCGTCCGGCGCCCGCGCGACGACGCGGTCGAGCTCGACCTCGCGCGCGTTCGCCCCGTCCAAAAAATTCCTCGCCGGCACCATCAGCCCGCGCGCGACGCCGCGCGCGGCGGGTATCTCGATGAGCTTCGTGAACGCCCCCGCGCGTCGCCGCGTCGTCGCGCCGCGCCGCGCGGGCGACGTCGACCGAGAGCGACCCGTCCCATCGCGCCTTCGTCCCGAACCGCGCTCGCGTCGCGCGCGTCGACGATCGCGCGTCGCGCGCGCCGTCGAGCACCGCGCGGTCGAGCCCCGCGCGGTCGGCATGTCGCGCGCGCGCGGTCGCGCGCGCGGCGTCGCGGTGTCGCGAGTGGCGTCGCGCCGCCGCCGCCCATCGTCGGCAGTTCGCGACGCTCGGACGCGCGCGCGCGCGATGGAGCCGCCGCCGCCGGACGACGACGCGAACCGCAAGGACGGCGGGTACGTCTTCGTCCTCGAGCTCGCGACGCTCGAGACGGCCAAGGTTGGGAAAGGGTACGCGATTCTGAATTGCGACGACCACGCAAACTTCATCCGTCGACACGGGAAACAGCCGGGCGATCACCGACCGGACATCTGCCATCAGGCGCTGCTGGCGATATTGGACTCGCCGCTGAACAAGGCTGGGATGGTGAAGGCGATATACGTGAACACGCAGAAGAACGTGCTGTTCAGGGTGTCGCCGAAGACGCGCGTGCCGCGGACGTTTAAGCGGTTTTGCGGATTGATGGTGCAGTTGTTGCAGAAATTGAGCGTACGGTCGTCGAACGGACCGGAAAAATTGATGCAGGTGGTGAAACAGCCGGTGACGAAGTACTTCCCGGCGGGAGCGAGAAGGGTGGGGTTTTCGTTTAGCGCGCCCGAGGTGAAGAAATTGCCCGAATACGTCGAGGCGCTGCCGGAGGACGCGGCGGTGGTGTTTACGATCGGGGCGATGGCGCACGGGAAGGTTGATGTGGCGTACACGGATGATTTTATATCCGTGTCGCGGTATCCGCTCAGCGCGGCGTGCTGCATCGGGAGGATATGCAACGCGTTGGAGCTGAAGCACGACATCGTGTGACGAGCGACTTTGTCGTCTCGCGTCAATCAAATCGAATCGTTCGTTCGCGCGTACGTCTTAGCTGTGTGTAATAGGAATAATGAAGTTATGAATCAACTTGATAATTTTCCGTTAAAACAGATATGGAAGGAAAAGCTAGGAAGAATCTTCTACCCCGGTAAACGTGTTTACCAGTACGTCCAGCGATCGAGCCAGCCCTTCGGGTTGGAGCGAATCAAAGACTTGCGCAACTCGTCGTACGTGAAGATCAAAATCGACCATGGCACGCCAGAGAACCAGTGAAGGACGTGCAGCGGGCGCGTACCAAACACTTTGTTGAAGATGGGCGTGTAGCACAACGTGGCGCCGAGGACGGTTTCGAAGATCAAACCAAAGTTCATGAAGTCGTTACCCATGCCTTGTTCAAAGATGGACAACTTGCGAGTCTTGGCGATCATCAAATCGGCCCATTGGACGATGATAATCGTGATGAAGTACGCGGTTTGCGCGTACTCGAGAGCGGCGGTTTGGTAGTCGACGTTCGGCTGCGTCTGCGGAGCGCCGTTCCACCAGTAGTACGCGCCCGCCGGAGCGATGGCTTTATCGTCGACGTACCCTCTGGAGAATCCCCAGCCGGCCGTGTCACCGCCCAGGTTGGAAGCAGTGCCAGTGGTACCCGTGTCCGAGCAGAAATACGTGTACGCGGTTTGCTCGGCAGTAGAAAGCGTTGCAGATGCCAACGACGCGCAAGATCGGCCGCACGTGAGACCTTTACCGCGGAATCCATTCTCGTCGAATTCGAGGAACGGATCCACGGTGACTCCAGTCGCTCCATTCGTCGACACCAAGCGAGCAAGGAACGGGGACGCGAGATTGGCTGTGGTGCTCGGAACGTAATCGACCGGAATGGCGCATCCACCCTTGCACATGTTCGCCATGGTACCGGTCGAGTCAGCGCAGCCGAAACCGCACGCCTTCGGTCGGTAGATGGCGCGGCCTTGATTCGTGTCCACGATGCTGTCACCGTTGAGGGTGCAGAGCAAGGAGTTTTTGGTCCACTTCAAGCCGTTGCCCATCAAGATGCTCGGCGTGTAGCCGTAGTCGTTAAGGACGAGCATGTAAGTGAAGAAGCCAGCGAGGGCTTGGATGATACCGATTTGAAGGTACGCGAAAGAAATCAATCGGAAGTTGACGAGGCGATCCGTTTGCGCGTTGCGCGGCGGACGATCCATGATGTCGGCTTCCTTTTCTTCGTACGCCATGGAAATAGCGGGAACCATATCCGTACCGAGATCGACGCACAAAATAAGCACGGTGGTCAACGGAGACGGAATCTTGGCGGTGATGTAGCACAAGAACGGCGCGATTTCCGGAATGTTGGAAGAAAGCGTGTACGCGATGGACTTCTTGAGGTTGTCAAAGATGAGACGACCTTCTTCGACACCATTCACGATGGAGGCGAAGTTGTCATCCATGAGAATCATGTCAGCCGCTTCCTTGGAAACATCCTTACCGGCGATACCCATGGCGATACCGATGTCACCCTTCTTGAGCGCCGGGGCGTCGTTGACGCCATCACCGGTGACGGCGACGATTTCGCCGCGTCGTTGGCAGTTTTCGACGATCAAGAGCTTGTGTGCCGGAGACACGCGCGCCCAAACGATTTGCTTGTGATCGAGAGCCGCGTCCCACTTGGCGCGTTGAGCGACCGGGTCTTCAATTTCAGTCCACGCGCGAATGTCGTCGCCCTTCACGACGCAGGCTGTGCCGTTGTCGAGGTTTTCTTGAGAGACGATGTTCACTTGCTTCGCGATGGCCGCTGCGGTGATCGGGTGATCACCCGTGACCATGTAAACCTTGATGCGAGCGCGGTTGCACTTCGTCACGGCTTCCGGAACGCCTTCGCGCGGCGGGTCAATGAGAGAGAAGAGACCGACGAAGGTGAGGTCATCGATCGGGAAGTTCGGCTTCGGCTTTTGGGAAAACTTGAAGTCATTCTTGAATCCAGAGAGTTCCTTGAACGCGAAACCGAGGACGCGCTCACCGCGACCGCCGAGATCTTCGTAAGACTGCGTGTAGGTGCGCTCGAATTCGGCATCCTTGCTCGACGTCTTACCGTTGGCAAAGTACGACGTGCACTTGGCCAACACGCGCTCCGGCGCACCCTTGAGCACGAGCAGAGGCGGACGGCCGCCCGGTTGCCCGTGAATGGACAGCTGCCACTTGTTCGTCGAGTTGAACTTGATTTCGAACAACTTCGGGTACTTGGCGCGGGTGTCGAGAGCGTCGTTGAGCGGCTGAACCAACTTGAGCAAACCTTGTTCGGAAGCGTCACCGGTGGCCGGTTGCTTGAGAATATTGAAGTTCGGGTTCATCATTTCAGCCTTGAGGTCGATGAAGGAGCCGTCTTCGCTCTTCGTCAAGTACTCGGCGTTGTTGCACAAAGTGGCGACTTGGAGCAAGCGTTGGAACGCTTCCGAAGACTGATCGTAGAACGGTTCACCATCCGGCGTTTGGCCGGGTTCAGAGATAACCTTGAGATCCGGGATATTTTTACCCGCCGGGCAGAAGTAAACCTTGTTGTCGTACCACGCGTGTTGCACCGTCATGCGGTTTTGCGTGAGCGTACCCGTCTTGTCGGAGGCGATGACAGTCGTCGAACCGAGAGTTTCGACGGCTTCGAGGTTCTTCACGAGCACGTTCTTCGCGTGCATGCGCTTGGCAGTCAAAGCCAAAGACACAGTCACGGTGGCGAGGAGACCTTCCGGCACGTTGGCGACGATGATACCAATCATGAAGACGACGTTTTGAATAATCGCCGTCCCGTTGGTCAAACCGACGACAAAGAAAACGATACCGAGCGTGATGGCGACGATAGAAATGAGTTGGATGAACTTCTTGATTTCCTTAGAAATCGGCGAGTCTTCACCGCTCGTTTCCGTGGCGAGACCAGCGATTTGACCCATGACGGTGCGATCGCCGCTGCCGATGACGACGCCGCGACCGGAACCAGAGTTGATGATCGTCGTGTAGAAGCACAAGTTCGTAGATTCGAGCGGCTGCGTGACGATTTCACCTTTGGCGTCGACCGCGAGTTCCGGAGAACGATCTTGCGGCTCAGACTCACCGGTCAAAGAAGAGTTGTCAACCTTGAGTTCGTTGGAGCGCATGACGCGAATATCCGCCGGGACTTGGTCGCCGTCGTTGAGATCGACGACATCACCCGGAACGAGCTCCCAGGCATCGATGACGACAGCCTTGCCGCCACGGATCGCCTTACACTTCTTCGGGATCATGCTCTTGAAACCCTCCATGATGGCTTCGGACTTGGCTTCTTGCAAGAAGGAAAACGTCGCCGTAATCATGACGACGGTGAAGAGCACCACGCCGAGATACAAGTTCGTTTGATCCTTTTCACTATCGATGGCGTAACCAACGAAGCAAAGCACCCCACCCCCGAGAAGCAAGAGCGCGAAAAAGTTCGCAAACTGCATCAAAAACTTGATGTACCACGGCGTCACCTCGGGAGGCGTCAGCCGGTTTTCGCCGTACTTGGCGCGGTTCTCGAGCACGCGCTCGTTGGACAAACCATCTTCGAGCGTGCATCCAAAGTGCGCATAGAGCTTTTCCGCCGCCCACGTGTGTTCGACGAAGTCGACATCCTTACGGAGCGCCGCGGCGCGTTCCGCTTTGGCCGCCGCCTTGGCCGCCGACATCGCAAACCTCTACTTAAAGCGCTCGCGTCTCCAGCGCACGCGTCAACCTGTTTTTCGCGAATCACGCGCGTCGATCGTCAGTACGCTTTCCCCGAACGCATCCCGCTCGCCCGCCCGCCCCCCAGCGCCTCGCGCGCGCGTCCACGACCGCCGTCCGCACCGCCCCGCGACCGCATATACCCCAATCGATCAATCCGCCGCGAACCCTCCCCTCGCGCGCGCGCGCGCGTCCCGTTCGCCCCGTTCGCGCGCGTCCCCACCCCGCGCGATATTCAACCACCGCTCGCGCGCCGCGCGCGCGCCCACCTCCCCGATCGACCGCGCGCGCCGCGCGTTTCCCCCGATCGACCGCGCGCGCGTTTGCCCTCGCGCGCGACGTCGCGCGATGTCCACCCTCCCGCGCGCCGCGCGCGCGCCGCGCGCGCCGCTCGACGCGCGCGCGTCGCGATAATTTCCACGCACCTCTCTCGCGTCGACGGCGTCGAGATCGCCGCGCGTCGCGCGACGCAGACTGCCGCGCGCGCGCCGTCGGCGGTCGCCGCGCGCGCGACGCGCGCGCGCGGACATAAAAGCCCGCGACGCGCGACGTCGTCGTACATAAGCGCGCGCGGAGCCTATGCAGTGCGCAAAACGACGCGCGCGAAAAGTCG
>Ga0315320_10001538_pt1 | contig 19107 bp, 40 predicted proteins | sample M140m21515metaG_FD_203458 | JGI IMG/M metagenome (GOLD analysis project Ga0315320, IMG submission 203458) | Ammonia-oxidizing marine archaeal communities from Monterey Bay, California, United States - M1 40m 21515 | ecosystem: Environmental > Aquatic > Marine > Coastal | place: USA: California... | reverse complement strand
CTAACACGCAAGCAATATCTGGAGCTTGGATCATGAAACAAAAACTAGCAAAATTTGCACTCGCGGCCTATATGGTCTATTCGATAACAGCCGACATCATTTTGATTGGCGGCATCATTTACCTAATCATTGGAGCTTAAAAAATGAGCCGACTAAAAACAGAACAAGCGCGATTAAATCGCAATCTCGAAAGCCTAGCACATCGCGGAATTTGCGTTGTGCTCGAAGGGCGAGACACTGCCGGAAAATCTAGCACGATCCGCGAGGTGACGCACTATCTCAACCCTTCAAAATATAGCGTCCACCTCTCGCGCAAGCCTAGCAAATCGACCATGAAAAAATGGCTTGCATATTGGACGCGCAGAATGCCCGCGTGCAACCAAATCGTTTTTTATGATCGTTCATGGTATAGCCGCGCGATGGTTCAACGCTTGAATAATTGGTGCTCTGAAAAGCAATACCAGAATTTTCTGCGCGACCATAAAGAATGGGAAAACTCGCAAGGCGTTCACATGATTAAATTCTGGCTATCAATTGACGAAAACGAGCAACGCGCACGAATCGAAAACCGCAAATCCTCGCCGCTCACCTATTGGAAATTTTCCGAGAATGACGAAAACGCGCTTTCCTATTATGACCGCATGACGCTATTAAAAGAGCGCGTTATTGATTGCGATTGGCACGTCATAGACTACAATGACAAGCGCGAAGGCATTATTTCCCTTTTGGAAATATTGAATTCCACTCTTGAAAATATGGAATAGGTGCCCAGAATGTTCCACGTGGAACAGCCTCCGAAATTTTCGAATTCAATGCTTGACTTTTCGAAAATTTTGGCGCGCGGGCGCCAGTGTGAAAGTGGAGTTTCGAACCGATGTGCTTCCTGCGCCATTATGAGTGCAAAAGCGAGAATTGTCAAGTCTTTTTTGCGGGTGTGGGCAAAATAAATCACAATTTGCATAGTCTTTTGCGCCAAAGTGCAAAGTCGAAAATCGATTTGCAAAAGCCCTGCGCCATTTTAAGTGCAAAAGCAACGCATGTCAAGTATTATTTACACCATTGGGCAAATTAACTTAACCCCGCACAAGTCTTTTCCTGCGCCGCCGCGAGTTGGAATCCTATGAGGTATATTATACACGCAATCTTGAGCGGGGTCAAGGATTAATTGCTCTGTCTGCGTAATTATATATAATTATCACAAACCCCGCAACGGGTGCGCAAATCCGAGAAAATTTTGGTAAATTTAGGAAAATAAAACTTGACACGACGACCCCGTGCGCGGCCCCCCGGAATTCGTTTGCGTTTGTTTATGATTGAGCCCCAAAAAACAGTTGACATCAGACCAGAATGCTTGTATAATATACGCATGAAAAGAAAGAAACAGATAAAAATTATTCAGGACGTTGTTTATATGGTAGCTGCGTACTTTAATCTCGACGTAGATGTGGAGATTACAGTGGGCAACCTACAGTCCGGTCACGATGCAGAAGTAGGGCAAGAATGTCCAGGATTTTATTGCATCGAGTTCAGCAAAGAATTCTTGACAACAGAAGCGATAGAAGATATAATACGTGTCACAGCGCATGAAATGATTCATGTAAAGCAACACGAATTAGATGGACTTGAGCTTACTCTTACAGAGAGTTTTTTCAGGGGACAAAAGTGGCTGGGCGAGTATTGGTTTTCTCCGTGGGAAGTAGAAGCGAGAGGATACGAGCTAGCATTTTTACAGCATTATTTACATTATGGGAGCGACAGTGGCAAGACCGCAAGAGCAGCAAGACCCACCGCCTATCGTGTCTGAAGAGGCGAAGAAGCAACAGAAGGACAAATCACACAACCAGTGGTAGAAAAAAGTTCTTGACATCACATGGTTAAACTTGTATAATAGTACACATGAATTGGATAACTAACATAATTTTTGGGAGAAAATATAAGATGGCTGACACTAAGACAGTTGAACGTAACTACACAGAAGAAATGGTTGCACGTATGCAAGAAGTTTACAGTGCTAACCCTACCCGAGCAACAGCAGAAACACTAGCAGAAGAGATGGACAAGCCTGTCCGCAGTGTGATTGCGAAGCTCTCAAACATGGGCATTTACAAGGCTCAAGCACGAGTAACTAAGAGCGGTGCTCCAGTTGTTCGCAAAGAAGACATCGTAGCTCAGATTCAGGCAACAGTTGGCGTAGAAGTGCCTACCCTTGCCAAGGCTACAAAGCAAGACCTTCAGACTCTACTATCTGCAATCTCAGTAGTAGCGGTTCAGTAATTCGAAGAAGCTAAAGTAAGATTGAGTGGACGGGGGTTCGATTCCCCCCTCCTCCACCATAAGGGCATTATGATCAGCTTGGTACTTTCTGCAGAGAGAACGCCTCCACTGATGCCTTTATGATGGGGGAGCATGGTTTCGACAAGCGATCCCAGGTTAGTGGAGAATCGGTGTGCAAGCTACCGTAAACGTAAGAAAATTATAAATGGCAATGATGACATTTACGACATAGCAGCTTAATTGGTGACATCCATTTAAGTGTTAGCTGGGGAGTAGCGACCCGCCTAGCAACAGAAAGGGGCTCGCACCAAGAATTTTAAAAGGAAGAGTAATGGCTAGAGGATTAAAAGTAGTACACGAAGCAGGGCCACCTAAGAAGACATCTTCTAGCGGTAAGGCTCATATGGTCAAGACTTCATCAATGAACAAGTCTAAGAGACGCTCTTTTAAAAAGTACAGAGGTCAAGGCCGGTAAAAGTTTTTAAGGTAAACAAAAAATAATTCTTGACAATATGTGGTTATTTCTGTATAATATACATATTGAATGACACAGTTTTAGGGAAGCCAGGGACGAAATATATCTCGATAAGGCAGTAAAGATCTCGGTAAAAGAATATGCCCCGCCGAAGCCCTACTTATTAATGACAGCACTTCATGTAGCTGTCGCCCTATCCCCCTCGGGTACGCGCAAATGGGGGCCATCGCATAGGCTGAGCCAAGTAATAAGTTATCTACACTTTGATTCTTGTAAAAACAAAACAGTAGAGACGCCAACCCTCGTCAATAAGGGGCAAGTGCTTAAACGAAAATTGTTAATAATTACTATGGATAAGCATTTGTAAATTACAGCTTCTATATTACCACCCCAGCGAATTAGAAGCCAGGGAAGAGTTAACGGATCCTCCTGTGAGACTCTTGCGAAAGAAACAGTAGGCGGCAGTTCTTTCACCTTATTATAAACAAGCCTCTAGGATGTAAAAATTCTAGGGGCTTTTTTATACCTCATCAAAAAAATTTCTTGACATTTTTTGCTAACTCTATTATAATAGTGGTCATAGGAGAATAAATTATGGCAACGATTTTACAATTTCCTAATGTACGAGATAAAGCCAAGCTCGAAGTTCAAATGTCTAGTATGCAAGATGGTATGCTGGAGATTTATGATGCGATTCGTAAAGTAGAGTTAGGACTCGATATGTTAAATAAACAATCCATTGAGATGGAGGACAGCTATCAGGATCTAATACAGTCTTATGCGGCTATAATAGGGTCTGATAATATTGCAGATAAGTGGTTGGAGTATTGTACCTACGTAAGTATGGAACGAAACCCAGAGACAGGAGATATTACTATATCTTTTAAACCCCCAGAAGAGGAACCAGAAAATGAGAAATAGACATCTATTAATGGCACTAATAAAGAAGCTGGAAGGTGAAGTAGCCGTATGTGAATCTAATGTACGTGTATACCTTGATAACCCTGCTGGTATTGGTGAACACCCGCACATAGTCGAGGCTATTGAATTAGAAGTTACAAAATTAACAGAAGCTCTCGATAAAATTGAAACTATAAAAGAGAGACTACAACCGGATGAACTATAACGAAGAACAAACGCAGTACATAGTCAACGAGTATGTAAGCGACCCTACCAAAGCTACAGTCGATCGACTGGCAGAGGAATTGGAGAAATCTCCAAAATCAATAATCGGTAAGCTCAGCAGAGAAGGAGTCTATCGCCGTTCCGTCTACAAGACGAAGACAGGCGAAAGTCCAGTAACAAAAGAACAGTTAGTACGTGACATTGAAGATGCCCTCGGGTTCGGAAGTGAAGAACTATCTGGTCTAGAAAAATCGCCGAAAAATATACTAAAGCAGCTACGAGACTCTGTGGCTTCTTAACAGAGGTCTCAACGGGGTTTGATAAACCACTACGCCTAGAGCTCAAGCACGGAAAATTGTGGGAAAGTGGAACGGGGTTAAAGAGTAAAAATTTGATCGCGAATTGCACATAATTTTGAGGGATTTTTAGTTCGGGTAGGATGGGATGTAAGTCGTAACGAGTTATTTGATTATCGGGGTCATTGACTCTTTGATAAAATCGTTACAAAGTACTTGATTGAGGCGGGATTGTGTTGTTACTTAATATTACTTGGAATAATATAATAGGTTCGGAGATAGGATCTCCTTTAATTCCGATCCCCTCCAAGCGTATTAATATTCCAAACTATTTTCGTAACAACGATTAGTAAGAAATTATATAGTGATCTGATTGATCATCAATTGAGATATATTGTATCACACTTTTTGGCATAAAGAAAGTACTTTTTTTCGGTACCTCATCGGCATAAAAATCTGGCTGAGATGAAGATAACGTAAAAAAGTTTTGTTTTTAACTAGGAGAGACGATAATGGACATAATATTATCCCTTTTTGGAATAGTAGCAATGATTCTCGGCGGATGGATCATTTGGGAATCAGAAAAAGCATTAGAGCAACGACGTAAAAACTATCGTGCAGGCACGCATGATTACTATGGAAACAAGTTATGAACCTACCAGTAATAGAAGTGGTAAAGATAGAAGAAAATGAGGATGGCTCTGCAAACGTAGAGTTAGAGTTAGACGAGAGAGCAGTACAATTATTAATGCAAGAAGGGTTTGAGTCGATTCTTCGAACCCACATTCAAGAACAGGAGAACAAGAATGTTTAGTGAATTTAAGACTATTAACGAGAGCAACACCTTTGAGATTCTAGATAACGGATTTTTAATTCGTTTGAGTGGAAGAAGTAACAGTGGAGATTGGATTAACAAATCATTTGTATTTCAAACTCGAGAATCATTTTTAGCCGCAATCACAGAGCTTTGCGACAAGGATTCAGAATAATGGGACCAAGTACTAAGTTCGCTGACGAAGAAGCTTTCTTGAAAGCTATCTTAGTTTGTTTGCAATATCTACACGCAACAGAGTTTGCAGTAGATTCTTTCTCAAAAACGATTAACTTTTCAAGTGTTAAAGCAGAAGAAAGATATTCAATAGCTATATCTGCATTGGAGTCAGAAAATGACACCTCAAGAGATTAGTGACTATAAAAGAATATGGATCATAGCCTCTTATCACCAGTATGAAACTCACACAGATCTAAGAACTGAGTGCATAGACTGGTGTAAGGCAAACTGCCAACAACAGCAGTGGGATATGAAAAGATTCACTGATATCTATGGGGACACAATAAGGTTTGAGCTTCGAATGCATTACGATGCTTTTGATGCTTGGTATAAGGAGAGATGGAGATGAGTTGGAATTTTAGATTAGTAAGAGAAGATGACGCCATAGCACTTCGAGAAGTATATTACAACGATCAGGGTAGCCCAGAGATGTGCACAACTGGAGAAGTAAAAATCTATGATGAGCTTGGAGAAGATATAGCATGGTATCAAAGTAAAATGGCAGAGGGAATTCTCAAGCCAGTGCTGGATTACCCTTTCACAGGGCCGCAGCAGTTGGAGCTTGAGTTTTGAAAATAACAGGAACACAACTAGGCATTCTAGTAATTGTTCTATACTTTATAGTGCAGGCGTTGATATGAGTAATGACGGAAGAGGAGACCCAATGATACGGGCTCAAGGTAGATCAAAGCCGGATCGTAGTTGGTATCCGGAAGACTTTGATTGGTATTTAAAGTGGGTGGCAAGTATAGTTGTTCTGTGTAGTTTAGCTATGAGAGCTGCAGGACCTGAGTATAGAATGCTTGATATTTATTTTGGGTGGTTTGGTATTGGGCTCTGGATATGGGTGTCTATAATCTGGAGAGACCGAGCACTAATAATGTTGAATGTTGTATCTTGGTTTATGCTAACAGTAGCAATTCTAAAGGAATGGGTATGAGTCACCTCAAGGAAATAGATGAGAACTACTTCCAACATCTTTGGTTTGCATGGAGAGTCTCGTTTGTACTTTTTGTACACGGGATGTTCCCTTTTATTTGGGAAGAGAAAGCCACCGACATGATGTTGCGAAGATCAGTAGTAAGAATAAAAAAGCCCTCCAAGTGAGGGCTTTTCTTTATGTGTAATCAGGTCTGGACATCTTTGTTAACCGCTTCTGTACTAGATCCTCCGTCTTGCTCGGATCAAGATCATAAGTCTTCGAAAGGATCATAATCATAGCCTTTACGTCGGCCATCTCTTCTTGTAAGTTTTCTAGATACTTAGGGTCATCTACACCGTGGCGGAGCACTTTCGAGCACGCTCGAATCAGCTCCCCGCATTCTTCCATTGTAATTACTAATTTAGTCAATTTCTTCAAGTCCATGCTTGTTCCTGTAATCTTTTATCGCCATTTTTATCGCATCTTCTGCGAGTACACTACAGTGAATTTTGACGGGAGGTAGAGCTAATTCTTCTGCTAATTCAGTATTACGGATTTGCCCGGCGTCTTCAAGTGTTCTACCTTTAACCCACTCGGTGAGTAAAGAACTGGAAGCAATAGCAGAACCACAGCCATAAGTTTTAAACTTCGCATCTGTAATAATACCCTCATCTACTCTTATCTGTAGTTGCATGACGTCGCCACAGGCAGGTGCTCCCACCATACCTGTGCCAACATCACTTTCTTCTTTATCAAAACGACCCACATTGCGTGGGTTCTCGTAATGATCTATTACTTTGTCTGAGTACATTGCTTTCTCCATCGTTCAAGCGTATGTTTGTGTATGGCTTCGTGTGAGTAATGCATTGTAATACCCCCGAATACCATAGGGCACAAGAAAACTGCAAGTATTCCTATTAGACCTAAGTCCATTAGTCCTCCGTCCTCACCAAAGTAAATATACCATAGGCTAAACCAGCCCAGGCTGCCATTTTCGCAAGACCACCAAAGAGTATAAAACTACCACAAAGTGTGATAAGTACTACACCGTCCATGGAGGTTCGCTCTCCCATAAGTTTACTAATATATTTCATATTACGCTCCTTTCATCTGCGTACCACGCTTCTTGTGGCCGTTCCAAGCTACAAAACCTGCAGCTCGAAGTGAGGTATAAGCCAAGTAGTTTAAAACTTTAAAGCCATTAACTTCTATACAAATATCACGGAAAATCTGATCAGCCTCTTTCTGAGTATAAACTCGAGGCTCTTTCTTACCCGTTAAAGTAGCATACTTATAGAGATAATCATGAACGAGGCCACCCATCAGTAGAACACCGGTGGGAGAAAGCCACATTGCGAGGAATTTTGGTACTGATGCACCATCAAATTGAAAGCCCTTGGGAATGACATACTCTTCGCCTTGAAGTGTAAACTCGAAATCATTTGCGATTTCCCACTGTCGTACTCCCATGAGCCACATCCAAATACCTTTAAAGAAGCCTTTTCCTTTTGTTGCAATTGGAATTGGCTTCATACTCGGCATCTCTTTGTAGGAAAATCCTACTCTTTCTTTAGGTTCTTTGTCATCAAGTAAATTGACCACATAACCTACTAAAACAATAGCAGCAAATACTACCCACTGCCAGAACGTAACTGCTAGGTCGAGAATCATCTCCAACATAAGCTAAGCTCTATAACGACATTAGTCGCCCTTGACCATTTCTAGGTCTACCTTAAATATGGCATTAGCAAATGCAAAGCATATACTATGCCACTTGATAAAACCAAAATCATCATACTCATACCAAAATGTAGGTATAAAGTAGAAGTGACAGTTTCGGTCTAAATTTTGAAACTCAAAGTGTGTGTGTATCACACTACTATCTCCTCTAAATTTGGTGGAAAATACTTAGGACCTTTCAGTACCTTACCATCCTCTCTGTAAATGGGCCTGCCATCTTCACCAAGTTTAGACATATTGCTTTCATGTACCTCTGTGAAACATTCGTCTAAGTCGATACCAAAAGCATGCCCTGCTCCGTATACAACATAGAGAAGGTCAGTAAGAGCATCAGCTACTTCTACAATATCATTGTTTGTGAGTGCTAACTGTAACTCCTCAAGCTCTTCTGCTATAAGATCTACTCGAAGATCCTGAGTTTCTTGCTCTCTTAGTGTAGGTTCGCAGTGTACTTCTTGACCGAATACTTCCATGAAGTCTCCAACCAATTCAAAATGTGTAATGTTAACGTCCCTTACTTTCATCTCTTTGCCTTTTTCTCTCTCGAATGCGAGCGGCAGCTTTTGATTTATTACGCTTTGCGCTCGCCTTTTCGTAGTATTGCTTCTCTCGTAAGCCTATTAAAGTGTCTTTTGTTTTACGTTTTAATATTCTGAGTGCTGCATCTACATTATTGTTTTTGACTCTAACTCTCATCCTTATCCTTTACCTTTCGAAATGGGCTTCCCCATACGTCTCTGGCATTCACACGCTTAAAGCGCTGTGTAGGATCGTTAGTTTCAACCGTTAATACCACGTTCTTCCCCTTTCTCCAAGCATTAATTTGATTCAATGCTCTTTTCATAGGGTCTCCTTCTTTAACACCAATAGAAGAACGTCGTTGTCCTTTACTTGTGTAAGATTCTTTTTTCTTTGCCATCAGTCGCAATAGCCTCCGTAATCTTCATCAGTACCAAAACCAGCAGATGCAAGCGCATCGCCATCCCAATCAAATAGATCTAGTCCTTCTTCGAAAAGATTGTCTAGTTCTTCTTCAGAAATAGAATCAAAGTCAAGTTCTTTAAACTCATCATCAGGGTCTTTTGTAAAAAATATGTTCATTTATTTTCACCGTTTCTTGAAAAGAATATGCCCAAAAAGGTTTTCGGATGTAAGTAGCATGATACCATAGTGCTCCTTCTGTTACATCTGGGATAGTACCAGAGTATACTTGGACAGCTACATCTACAGCTTTTTTATATCCTGTTAAGTCTTTTGGTTGGTCAGACTTACCGTCACAGTACCAACTAAACTGACATATATTTCTTTTCTCTTGTTTAACAACGTCACAGATATTATTAGGAAATGTTGCGCTATCAACTCTATTAAGAGTAACCTGCGCAACAGCTACTTGACCAACCCAAGGTTGATCTCTACCTTCGAAGTATATATTTTTTGCCAAACATTCTAATTCTTTAAACCTAGATTCATGGCTATGTACTTCGGGTGCAGCTACTATTGCTAATGCTACTATGACTTTCTTTGAAATGCCCATCCGCGATCCTGTAAGTATTTAGCCTGCTTTACGCAAGCGTTATAAGATCTATCAGGAAAGTACTCCTGTAGTTCTCTCTCATTAGAAAGATAGTATACCTTTCGGAGTAGTTCTCTTTCTTTGTGAGACCAAGGGCGTTTGGTATATAATTTCATCTTCTTCCTTTCACAACTTATAGATATTATAGTCGAAACAACATCGAAAGTCAAGAGTTATTTTTACCAGTTCATAAATAGATATTAAAAAATATTTCTTGACATTCTTGTTTGTTTCGATTATAATATACGTTAATTCATGCAGCCTTGCAATCCGCAAGTTGAGTATAATATGGTTGATCCAGTATTTATGTTTATTGTTTTTATTTGTATCGCGGGTGCTTCCTACACAGGTTGGAAATCAGGACACGCGGCAGGAATAGAACACACTCTTGTCTATCTGGAATCAGAAGGCATAATCGAGTTTGAACCTGAAGAGGGGTAGAACTCACCATGAAGCAGAGCACCGCAAGGGCTCACAGAGGCATACCGAAAGGATGCCAGGAGAAAATAATGACTAACCTTAGTGAACTTGAAAAGTTTTTTGTCGGTTTCGACAACTTACGAGCATTCCCACATCAAAAAACTGTGGACTACCCTAAATTCAATCTCTCAAAAGTAGGAGACCAATTTCTTATTGAAGTTGCTTTACCTGGCTGGACGAGGGATCAAGTGTCCTTGACTCTTCATAAGAATCAACTTCTTATAAAAGGAGAGAAGCAACCCTCAGACGAAAAGGACCAGTGGATCCATAAGGGCATCTCTAGTAAAGGGTTCGAACGATCCTTTAGTCTAGACGCGGATCTCGAGGTAGTAGATGCGCTGATGAATAACGGCATGTTGTGCGTAACCTTAGGTTATGCGGAAGCAAGTAGGCCTATTAACATAGAAGTTGCGTAATCGCAAAAGTTAAGGGGCTTCGGCCCCTTATTTTGGTATTTAATCATGTGGCAATTTTTTGCAATGACAACATTAGTTCTGGCAGCCTCCACCTACGGATTATGGGATCAAAATCTCAAACTGCAAAAGAACATAGCAGCACAACGAGTAGCTATTGAACAGCAAGAAGAAGCATTCAAAGAGCTACAGTTTCAAACAAAGCAACAAACTGATGCTTTAATGGGTATGCAGAGACAGAATCAAGAAATCGAAAATGAAATGGCTCGATATCTTGATATTTTCTCTAGACATAATTTAACTAAACTCGCCACCGCTAAGCCTGGCCTGATAGAAAAAAGAGCTAACAATGCAACCAAACAAGTATTTGAATCTATCGAAAACGATAGCCGCGACGTCGATACTCTTGATGACGGGGTGCAGCTGGCTCCCGAAACAACCGGAACCGGAGATAATAACAGTAACAAAGCCAGTACGGATAGAGATACTGCAGCCGGATCTTCCTCGGGAGATTAATTTAAAAGAGCCTACATGGTATGTAGTTTCTGATAAAAATATAGACGAATTTTTAGAGCGTATCTCTAAAGAGTCTGGAGGGAATGTAGTATTCTTTGCTATGTCTGTAGGAGATTACGAGTTAATGTCTTACAATATGCAAGAGATCCGCAGATATATTCGTGAAATGAAAGAAGTAGTAGTTTATTACCGTACCGTAACAACATGGGACGATGTGAATGAAACGCAGGACTAAGATGAGAATCTTAGCAAGGCTAGAGGAAGATATGAATAAAGAAGCAGTATTTGAACAATTAAAAATTGATGAAGGAGTTGAGTATGTCATCTATAAAGACCATCTTGGGTACGATACCTTTGGAGTCGGTCATCTTATCAAAACAGGTGACGAGGAATTCGGAAAACCAGTTGGAACAGAGATTAGTGAAGAGAGAGTTAGGGCGTGTTTCGACGCAGACCTTGATCTTGCCATCAGCGAATGTGGAGCTTTATACGGCGAACGGGAGTTTGGAGAATTCCCCGACGAGGTCCAGCAAATCTTGGTTAATATGATGTTTAACATGGGTAGGACTCGTTTAAGTAAGTTTAAAAACTTTACAGCAGCTTTGAAAGAAGGCGACTGGAAGCGTGCAGCAGTAGAAGGACGAGACAGCCGATGGCACAAACAAGTGACTAATAGAGCTGAAAGATTAATGGTTAGAATGGAGAACCTATAGCAACATGAACATAATATTTTGGGCAATGATAATCGCAGGTACAATCGGTGCGATAGAAAATACAAAGAAAATAAACGCGCTATGCAAGAAAGAAGTCGAAGAAGGTATTTCTGAGACTACTAAAGAATGCAAGCAATATTACTTTGATACACGAATTAAAAAAGGATGGTAAATGTCACGTGAGTTGTTTCACCCGGTAGACCTTCAGTGTGTTAATCAAGATATATTACACACTAAATTCTTACCAGAAGATATTTGTGAGGCAATATTAAACTCCGCATTTCAGGCTAATACTTGGCAGTATAATCCTCGTCTTGTGTATCACACAGACGACATACATTTCGAGGAAGATTTGCCAGAATGGTATGATATAATAAAAATAGGAATGCAAAATGCGTTCGACAAAGCAGCAGAGTATTGGAGTATAGAGTCCGCAGAAGTAAATATAGCAAGTATGTTTATAGTGCGCTATACACTAGAAGAGAAACTAGAACTTAGAGTACATCACGATGATAGCTACATTACAGGTAGTATAAAGCTGAACAACGAGTATTCAGGAGGAGAATTATTTTTTCCTCGACATAAGTTTACAAATAAAAATATAGAAGTAGGAGACCTGCTTCTTTGGCCTGGACAAATAACTCACCCTCACGGTAGCTTACCGATCACAGAGGGTGAAAAATATTCCATAACGATCTGGACAAAAAATGAAAGTTTGGCGAACCATAGATAATTTTTTATCGGAAGAAGAGATTTCAAAAGTGTTTCGAGAGAAAAGCTTTAAGCCTTTCACCACTCGTTGGCACTCTCTTCCGTCAGAAAGTTTTTATCATAACAAAATTTTAGCAGAAATATCGGATGTCATCAATGGTGATCAATTTGTTGATATTTCTACTGCGGTAGGGCTAGAAGAATGGCATCAAGATGCTGATTGGTTTCTACCAGAAGAGCACGAAGATAAAGACGAAAAATTGTATTCCGAGACTGGAGAGGTGAGCTATCCTCTATGCAGTGCAATACTGTATTTGAAAGTAGAAAATCTAGTAGGAGCCAAACTACGAATAGTAAGAGATAATTTAGAGATAGAACCAAAGCCAGGAATGCTAATCCTTTTAGCACCAGGAGTAACTCATAGTATAACAGAGTACTCCGAGGGTACACGCATAAGTGTAAACCTAAACATTTGGGACAGACCTCTAAATAAATCTTGACATAAATACTAAAATCTTATATAATATGTCCTATGAATATATTTATACTTGATGAAAATATCGAACTGTGTGCAGAGTATCATATCGACGCACACTCCGGAAAAATGCAGCTAGAAGCTGCTCAGATGCTTTGCACTAACCATTGGGTGGACAAATACTTAGGATATGTACCAAGAAAACTTACTTCAGAAGAATGGGCTGTGCTTAAGGAAGCAAAAACTAACCCTGTTAGAGACTTTCCTTATCTCCCTACTATGTACAATCATCCTTGCACGATCTGGGCTAGAGAGTCCCAACAAAACTATGAGTGGCTCTTCTGTTACGCGATGGCTCTTAATGAGGAGCATATTTATAGAGGTGGAGCAAACCATAAGTCCTTCGATCAAGTGATAAGTAAATTACCAGACATGAAGCATTTGCCTGATACAGGTCTAACACCTTTTGCGCAGGCAATGCCAGATGAGTTGAAAAGTGGAAACGCAATAGAGTCCTATCGTATGTTTTATATGAAAGATAAAGCCGCGATAGGTAAAGGGGCCACCTGGAAGGTGCGTGGTAAACCTTATTGGTGGGATGAGAACATAGCAGATTACGAGAAAAGGATTAGTAGGTAAATGACAGCAAAAGTAAATTTAGTTGGAATAACAAAGCCAAGTGCAACAACAGATTGTCACACAGCAGCAGACCTTATTGCTTATGCAGCACGGGTAAGTAACCCATCAAATCAAAACAATACAAAAACTTCAAAAAGATTATTACAGTATCTTATCAAAGAACAACATTGGTCTCCTTTTGAGATGGTATCAGTAACAATGGAAATAACTACAACACGAGATATCTCACGTCAGATTATCCGTCATAGGTCATTTTCATTTCAAGAGTTTTCTCAGCGATATGCTGTAAGCGAAACTTTTAGCACTAAACGAGAAGCTAGAAAGCAACATCCTACAAATAGGCAGTTAAGTGAAGTAGACCCTGACGCATCTAAGCAAGCCAAAGCACAGGAAGTATGGAATGAGATGCAGGCAGAAGTAGCACGCGTAGCTAAAGACCACTACGAAATGGCGCTTAATATAGGTATAGCAAAAGAGCAAGCACGTGCGCTACTGCCAGAAGGACTGACAGAAACTACTTTGTATATGTCAGGAACTTTACGAAGCTGGATTCATTATTGTGAGTTACGGCGGGGTCACGGCACTCAAAAAGAACATATGCAAATAGCAGATCTTTGTTGGGACGTATTAAAAACACATTTCGCAGAGATTTGTGCAGCAGTGGAGGAATTGTCTAGTGAGTGAAGGAAAGAAGTATGACGGCGAAAAGCCGAGGATGCACCTACTTCCCCCTAAGTCAATGTTTGAAATAGCAAAAGTGTTAACATTTGGAGCAGAGAAGTACGATGAGCATAATTGGAGAAAACTGGAGAACCTTCAGAATCGTTATACAAGTGGTGCTTTGCGTCATATTTTTGCTCATAACGATGGAGAGCAATTAGATACAGAAAGCGAGCTGTCCCATTTAGCACATGCAATTTGTTGTTTATTATTTAAGTTGGAGATCGAATTAGAAAATGGCGAGAACAAAAAGAATCAAAAAGAAAGATCACGAAAATCTGTCATCGGAGAATATTCAACGAGTTATAAGCATGCTCCAGCCCACTTCTACGGATCAAAAAGCTATAACCAAGAAAGTAGCATGCGAGATGTTGAATATAAGCTACAATACAACCCGCCTGGATACGATAATATCGGACTATCAAGACAGACTGGAGTACGTGGAGAAGCGGAAAAGCCAAAACCGTGGAAAAAGCGCAAATCCTAGCGAGATACAAGAAGCAGTACAAGATTACTTATCGGGGTCGAATGTGAGTACAATTGCTAAATATTTATACAGATCTCCTTCTTTCGTAAAGAATATTTTAGAAAGAATTGGAGTTCCGCAACGTCCTCCTTCAGTAGAAGAGCGGAAACAGCCCGCATTTCTGCCAGAAAATTGTATTGCAGAAGAGTTCGAAGCAGGAGAAGTAGTGTGGTCTGCAAAGTACCATTCTCCTGCTGTAATTGTAAAGAAAGAGAACAAACCTTTGTATCAAAAAAAGTATAGCTCTGAATGTTATCAGATTTATATTTTTGAAAAAGACGGGGAAGATACTAGTCCGTTCGTACAGGCAGGAATCGGCGGATTCTACGCTAACTCTTTGGCCTATGATTTAGGCAAGCTCAGTCACCTAGCAGAACTAGGAATTGATTTAAAAAAGCAGATATGATAGAAAATTTAACTAAAGCCCTACAAGAAGGTAGGGTAGTTATTACTTTTAAAAGTTTAGTTTCTGGCAGACAAATAGAGGATACTTATACTCTACAGGGAGTAAATCTTCCACAAAATCCAGAAAATAGTAAATTAGTTGTGCTTCATTGTGCCACGAACACGTATGAAGATATAGAGAAGGAGACCATAATACAATGGATACGATCAACCTAGAAAAACCAGGAATGTGGCGTCACTGGTGCACTACAGAGAAAGCTATACTCTATGTAGAAAGAAGTAAGCCATGTAACTCGTGCGACGTAACAGAGGAAATAGAAAAGAGAGACCAAGGATTGTACTGGGCTTACCCTCTTTGCGAATACCTGCGATGGCCTGAATATATGGAATATTATTACCTGCTTGACAAAAAAAGTTCTTGACTTCAATGTCAAATTCACTTATAATATGTTTTTATAGAATGATAGAAGGAACATTCAAATGGCAGAACTATTGATCGGACTGGCAGTAGTAGGGGTATGTATTAATATACTCTTTGGTTATCTAGCACTCGTTGAAACATTCTTTAGTGGGCGATAGATTTTACCAACAACAACTCGAACGCCTGGGCACTTGTCCAGGGTATAAAGGCAAACCAAAAAGGAACAGAAAAATGGCGTGGGACGACGACAAAAAATCAGCAGTTATCGAAGCATACGAGAACGCTGATCCAACCCCCGAGACTTCAATGGAAATCGTAAAAGATATTGCTGATGAATTTAACGAGTCACCTAATGGTGTTCGTATGGTTCTTAGCAAAGCTGGAGTCTACATCAAAAAAACTCCTGCGGCTTCCGGTGCAAAAGCATCTGGCGGTGGCACAAGAGTTTCAAAAGCAGCAGCACAAGAGTCTCTTATCGCAGCTTTAACTGATGCAGGTCAGGAAGTTGACGAAGACGTAGTATCTAAGATGACTGGTAAAGCAGCACAGTACTTTGCTGGAGTGATTGCAGCCCTCAACTAAATTCCGCTCTCCCAGTAGTTAGTGCAGCAAAAGATTTTGCTAACCTACTAAAAAGGAGATTTTGTGAAAAAAGAGGAACTAGCATCATTAGTAACTGAGTATGGCGATGCTATAATCACATATCGAAGTGAAAATTCAAGAAAGCTAAAGTACAATGTCTGTACCCTAGATTTTACTACACCTTATGTAGCAGACAAAAAGAATCGGGCAAAGGAGTCTGACAAGACTCTTTTGCTTTTTTGTTGGGATACAGATTCGTATCGACTACTCAAACCTGAGAACGTAACCAGTGTTGTTCCGCTCTCCTCTATTCTCAGAAACGAGGTATAGTATGGAGTTGCATGAAGCACCGGCAGTATACGAAAAAGTTATTCACTATAATGAGGATAAAGAACTACAGGTACGACTTACTATCAATACCTTTCGTGGTATTGAGTATTTGCATGTAAGAAAGTATTACTTAGACTTTACGGAAGAATGGAAACCTTCTCCCGAGGGAGTAGCTATGGAGTTAGATTTCAATAACTCCAGAGAGCTATTCTCAGGTCTATTAGAAATACTATCATTAGCAGAATCAAAAGAGATCATAGAAGAACATTTTAAAGATTATATAGACGAAATCTATAAATAATTCTTGACTTTTGCTGGTTTTGTCTGTATAATATACAATATTCCAGTGAGAGTTTTATGAAAGATTTTTTAGATAAAGTAAGTAAGAGCTATTACGAAGGCACTCCGGTTATTTCGGATGCAGAGTTTGACTCGCTTGCTGAAAGATTTGGATACAATCAAATAGGGTATTCCGTTACAGACGGCATACCTCATATGTTTAGAATGTATTCACTTCAAAAAGTGTTTTCAGAAGCAGATCTCCCTTCAGATATTGAAAGGTATATTTGTACTCCTAAACTGGATGGTGCCGCAGTATCTATTCTATATGTGAATGGTATATTGGCACTAAGCCTCACACGAGGTGATGGTAATATTGGACGGGACATAACTGAAAAAATGCGGGCTTTAGTCCCGAATACAATTCCCTTACTAGAGACTGTCCAAATTACTGGAGAAGTAGTTGCTCCAAAAACTATTCCTAACGCTAGAAACTATGCCTCTGGTGCATTGAATCTAAAAAGTATGGAAGAGTTTGAGCAACGAGATCTTACATTTGTAGCTTACGACATAAACCATACAGTACACGAACGAGGACGATTATATGAACAAACTTTACTTCTTCTTAGGGACTTCTGTTTTTCTGAAGTTAGTACGTTCAATTCTGATAATTACCCTACTGATGGCAGTGTATACAGGCTAAACAGCTATGATCGCTTTGATGGCATGGGATATACATCCCACCATCCTCGCGGAGCCGTAGCTCTTAAAGAAGAGAAAGATGGCAAAATCACTACTTTAGTAGATGTCATATGGCAAGTAGGCAAAAGCGGGGTCGTAAGTCCTGTAGCTATACTTGATCCAGTCGACATTGATGGAGCTATTGTTTCTCGCGCTACTCTACATAACATAGAGTACATTCGTAGTCTTGAGTTGGAAATAGGCTGCAATGTTGAGGTTATTCGTAGTGGTGAGATCATACCTCGGATTTTACGACGTGTGGATTAAGTGCACCACAGAAAAAATAGTTCTTGACATAAATCTTAAAATTTCGTATAATATATTCTCAATTTCAAGGAGAACCCTTTAGTGCAAACTATTCAAGCCCCAACCAACTGCCCTAGTTGTAGTTCGTTACTTGAGTGGTCGAATGATCTACTATACTGTAGAAGCCCTCTATGTTCCGCTAAAAGCCAAAAGAAGGTTGAACACTTTGCTAAAACTCTTAAAATTAAGGGTCTTGGTCCAAGTGCTATCAATAAGCTAGGCTTAGTAGACATAGACCAAATCTATAGTTTGAGTCAGGACGAAATCACTAAAGGGCTTTCTTCTGAGAAATTGGCTGAAAAATTGTATGCAGAGATTAAGAACTCAAAAGCAGCACCACTAAACACTGTACTAGCAGGTTTTAGTATACCTTTGATCGGTAGAACTGCAAGTGACAAACTCTCCAAAGTAATTAGAAATATAACTGAAATAAATGAGAGTAGTTGTAAACAGGCAGGAATTGGACCAAAGGCAACAGAAAATCTGTTAAAGTGGCTAAAGAAGGATTTTTATTCTTTCTACGATGGCTCTCTGCCCTTTAACTATGAGTTTGAAGCCCCTGTTCCAAAAGAACAGATAGGTGTTGTCTGTATTAGTGGGAAACTTAAAAGTTTCAAAACTAAAGCGCAAGCAACAGAAGCCCTAGAACGTAAAGGATACGTTGTGAAGTCAAGCTTAACAAAGGACGTTACAATACTTATAAACGAAAGTGGCGTAGAGTCCGCTAAAACAACCAAAGCCAGAGAATCTGGTGTAACAATTATCGAAAATCTATTAGATTTAATTGGAGAATAATATGGCATTGCCAAAATGGACCGAAGAACGCACCTCAGAGTTGACTAACTTTGTGGGTGACGAATCACCAATCTCTCAAGCAACTGTTGCAGAAGCAGCAGAGCAACTTGAGACTTCTACACGCTCAGTTTCTAGTAAACTGCGTAAAATGGGTTTTGACGTAGAGCTTGCTTCTGCATCTTCTGCTCGAACCTTCTCTCCTGAACAGGAAGCTACTCTAGCTTCTTTTGTACAGGACAACAGCGGTGAGTATACTTATGCTCAAATCGCTGATCACTTTGACGGTGGAGCTTTTTCTCCTAAGTCAATTCAAGGTAAGATTCTGTCAATGGAACTTACTGACCACGTCAAGCCTGCTCCTAAAGTAGAGACTGTACGTACTTACTCAGTTGAAGAAGAGGAAACTTTTGTTCAAATGGTAACCGACGGTGCTTTCGTAGAAGCAATCGCTGACGCTCTTGATCGTAGTGTGAATTCAGTACGTGGTAAGGCTTTGAGCCTGCTTCGTTCTGGCGACATTGACGCTATTCCAAAGCAAGAGCACACCAAAGGTTCAGCTAAGGAAGATCCTTTAGCAGATCTTGGCGATATTGGAGACA
>Ga0315320_10001537_pt1 | contig 19109 bp, 31 predicted proteins | sample M140m21515metaG_FD_203458 | JGI IMG/M metagenome (GOLD analysis project Ga0315320, IMG submission 203458) | Ammonia-oxidizing marine archaeal communities from Monterey Bay, California, United States - M1 40m 21515 | ecosystem: Environmental > Aquatic > Marine > Coastal | place: USA: California... | reverse complement strand
GCCGGTAATCGTCGCTGGCTTGTACCTTGCGACCGGTCTGATTCACGCCGGGAAAGGTAACTGGGCTGCAACTGGCCTCTGGATATCCTACGCTGTCGGAAACGTATTTATAGTGTCGATGGCAAGCAAATAAAAACCCCTCCCCCCACGAGGCACAGCGTGAGAGAAGGGGGAGGGGCAGTCGGATCTGCTACTTGTGTCCAGACACGAGAGAGTCAAACTCTTCTCGCTGTCTGTCGCTCATTGACAGATACTGCTTGTAGAGTCTCTGTGCAACAGTCAGTTTAGGTGCAGGCTTCTTCTTCACCCTTGGCTTGTCAATGCTCTTGATGAACTCATCGACATTGCCTGAACGAACTTCCTTTGCTGCTCTGCTTACCGCAACCTTTCCTGACGCAATCAATGGCTCAAGTCTTTTGTCTGCCTTGATTGCTGTCTGGGCATCGCTGACTGTCTTTCCAGATACTCCAGTCTGCTTCGCGGCAAGGTCTCTGGCTTGGCCAGTGCAACCTTCAGGTAAATTTACCTGAAGGTTGAGGTCACTGCGTTGTCCCTGTCTCTTCTTCGCATCAGCAGCAGCAAGGTCAGCGATCTTCGCGGCAGTGATCGCCAACTCGCCTTTGGTCATTATCCTTCGGCAGTTATTCTTGCGATTAACGTAAGCCATGATCTGACCAAACTCTCTCGGCCCCCCGTGGTCGATTCTCTTGGACATTGTCCAGTTGACAAACTTTCCAGTCTCGACTGCCGCTTTCATTCTGTTTCGCCCATCAATGACAAGTCCACAGTGAATGACGATTGGATCTTTAATCCCATTCTCTGCAATGTCACGCTTGAGTGCGTCCCATGCTGCAACTGCCTCGTCAGATGTCTGGTCGCACATCATCGGGTAAGCATCTGCAAGCGGATGGATGCCTATCGTTCCACCCTGTATCTCTCTGTCAAATTCAGTTGCCATTGTTTTTCTCCAGTTGCGTTTTAATGAAGGCGGGTTCTTATAGTGTAACCGCCATTGACTAAGTGTCAACAAGGTCGATCTAGAAACTGAGTGCAACCTTGAACCAATCTGGGATGCATCGGTGTTTCTTGCCGATTCTCTTCAGTTTTGGGTTGTCGATTGCAGCAAGCAGGTATGCCAGAGCAACCTTCTTGTGTCCCTGCTGGCTAAGTTCATTGCGATTGCAATATCGTATCACTGCCTTGACTGATTCACACGGTGCTGGCGGTGACGGGTCATTGAAGTATGACACTATCTCCATTGCCTGCTCAGTGTCTCTGCCAGCCAACTCCAGCCCTAGTGCCGCAATCTGTGCAACCTTCTGGCTGGGGACATCCTCGCATGGAGGGATCGAGTTGAACAGGTCAGAAACGTAGTCAGTGCCCAACTCCTTCAGCAAGTTGTCCGCATACCGCTTCTTCTTGTCCTTTCCATGACCAAAGCAGATTGCCGCCAAGATGTCTAGGGTCTTTGCGTGCTTCTCTTTGATGTCGTATCCATTGGCCTTCAGGAAATCATGCAACTTCCTCGCGACCCCAGTGTCAGCAGCAGCAGATCGGTATGTACCCTTGGGCACACACTCGAACCGCAGCACAGCACCATCAGACCCGGCAGTTTCCGCTATCCCTGAAAGAACGTGGAACCCATCCTCCCGTAGGCCAAGTGGGTTCATCGACACTGTCCGAAGGTACTTGTCAAACTCGCCAGACTCGACTGCGTCCTTGAACCGCTTCACGTTGGATGGCTTTGTGTCGCGACAGTTCTCTGACAGGGAGAGCAGTTCTTTTGCAGCATCTGGAGTCACGCAAGCAAAGAGGAGGCGATCCATGTCGCCAGTCTTTGCCCACTTGACAACTCTCCCTGCAACGTCTGCACCAGCGAGTGGCGAATCCGATGTACCGTTCCCAGTGTTCTTGCTAAATCTCATAGTTTGCTCCTAAACGAAAAAACACACCAGAGCGAAATTGCTCTGATGTGCTAAAGATATACCTCACAGGAGGCGGTGTCAACAGGTTGATTCAAATTTCTACTTAACTCCCCTGTTGGCGTTTGGCATCACCTCACAATAGGCGTGTGTACCGTCCAGAACGACTCCCATGCCGATGATAGGACGCTTGGTGTACTTCTTGCCATACTTCTGCATGAGGTGCGTAGGATCGCACAGGGAGCCTGCTGACATGCCAAAGATACGCATTGCATCACAAGCGTACCAGTTCACGCCAAATGCAGCGTGGAAGTGTCCAATGACTGTGGACCGCATAGCCTGCTTGGCTTGAGTCACAGCAGGAGTCTGCCCACCTGCACCAGCATCACCGTGACGATAGGCCACTCCGTCCACCAGAACGGTCCCGTAACGCTCCGTAACCTTCCAGTTGTCTGGCATGCCAAAGATTTCCTTAATGGGCTTCAGCCACTCGCAGGGGATCTCTGCGTCCACGGCCTTGCGGCAGATGAGGTCGTCGTGGTTACCCACAAGGAAATCTACTTCACCATCCGAGAAGTGATCATAGAATGGCTGGAGTTGATCCATTGCCTCGTCTACTTCGTCGATGATACGCTTGGTCCCTAGTTCTTTCTGGTGGTAGGACATTGCGTGTAGGTCCATTGCATCGCCCAAGAATACCGTGCGGTCTGTCTGCCACTCGTCTTGGATCTGGCGAACAAAGTCAAATGCCTTCGGGTGAATGGCGGGTGCGTGCAGGTCAGGAACGACGAGGCATCGGGAGGTTTTAGTCATAATCAGTTTCCTCTTTCTTTGATGAATTTAAGCAGGTTTTCTATGTTTTCAACAGATCCAAGCAGACCCTCTGCTTGATTACACCTCTGGCACAACACACCTCTTATCTTACCGGTCTTGTGGCAGTGGTCAACTTGTCTCAGCGTGAGGCTCTCAAGGCTCCTGCCGCAGCACTCGCAAACGCCAGACGAATGCAGTGCTTCCCTGTACTCCTCGAAAGTCGGTTTCGTGTCTTCAGTTCCATCGAAATGATACAGCCAACCTCTGTATCTGTGCCTCAAGTCTCCTTTGGTTTTGTGATACCTATCGTTGTTTCTCTTGTTTATGGCCTCCTTCTCTCCTTCTAGGTTGTGATACCTATCCCTCTTGTACTCAAGCAACTCCTTTGCGTTGTCTTTCTTGTACTTGTTGCACCTTTCTTTGCAGGCCTCCAAGTTCTCTTCCCTGTACTTCTTTGCTCTTGACAGTTGGTATCCCTTGTTTCTTTCTGAGTAATCCTTGTATCTGATTTTCTCGCAAGAGATGCAGTGTGGCTTGGGGGCCCCGTTCCGGTCTTTCCTTTTGTAGTAATCGTCCAAAGACTTTTCCTTTCCACACTTGGTACACTTCTTCATTTCACTTTGCTCCATAGAATGTAAAGACTGTAAACGGGCCTTCCGACCTCTGCGTGTCGTCCTGCTGACCAAACCACCAAGCGACGTGCTTTGGCGAGTCATCAGTCAGTATACCGCACTTGACTATAGCGTCAAGTGCTTCTTTGCAGTCCCCACGTCCTATTGAATCCATATCAAACAGCCTCATTCCCTTCCCCAGCACTCTGGTTGTCACTATGCCAACCTTTTGTGCGACTGGCTTGCCGCCAAGGACGTCCGCTAGGAAGGTGTGGAGATCGAGGTGGACGCCACTGTCTGTGAGCACCTCAGCCGTTCTCAGGGCCTTTACCCACTTGTCCTTGACTTTTGCTGCCGAGGACCAATGGCGGCTGCGACCTACGTTCTGGTTGGACAGTGGCATGTTTACCGTTAGTTCAAATAACTTGTTGCTTGTGTCTATCAAATTCTTCTCCTTTGTCTGCTTGGAACAATTACACTCCTCCCCTTCGCCGGATGCGTCAAGCCTTCCCGCGATGGGAGGAGTGTAACTATTCCTGAACGGTTTGTCAATCGGTTCTTTTAGCACGTAAAACACGGGTGTTTTTTGCATTTTAAAATACTTCATTTATGCCCGTTGACTTTTTCCAGACACCGCATATTATGTAAGTACTGAAGCAAACGACTTTCACTACTTTCACTGAGAGACAGAAATGAACTCGCTAATCAGCACAATCAAGTTTGAGGTAACATTCAGCAATCGGTTTAGATTCGACGGGAAGCACTTTCATTTCTATTCCGACGACCCCTCCGTCCTAGCGAGGATCAGCAAGAACGCCAGTGACACTAAGCATGTCTACGGAGTTAGCGAAAAGACTGGCGTGGTCAGTTTCATCTGTGACAAGGCACGTTTCCGCGACCAGTTGATCGACATTGTGATTGATTCCAAGAAACTTGAGGACCATGCTTGACTCTGAACTGGACACCGCATATTATGTAAGTACTGAAGCAAACAACACCCGCCAACAACAAAGGCAAAAAAATGTTAACCAACGACCAAGAGGCCCGAGTCCGATTCGCGTACCGAGTCTACTCCACAGGATCGACATACGGCAGTCCAGCGTCCACTGTACAGGCCGCAAACGACTTGATCGGCAAAGTAGTCGAGGCGTGCGGTCAGGCCCGCAGAATCGATTCTAGAACGTTCTCACGAGTAGCAACCACCATCATCACTAAAGGAAACTAACCATGAGCAACACCTCCCTCCCAGCGATTGTAAAGACACTTACTCAGGCACACGGAGTCGAACACGTCAACGCCTACCCTGAGACGACCAAGGCCATTGCACACCGCGTTCTGGTGTTCACGACCGATGCCACAATCGACGCAATCGTTGAGTCACCGAAAGACCTTGACGAACTTACTGAAATCGTGGAGACTTACACGACTAACGCACTGGTCAACAAGAAGTTCAAGCTCAGATACAGGATTACGCTATGATAAGCGAAGAATGGAAAATACTGTTTGAGACGCAGGCTCAACTTGAGGGCCTGCTGTACAGCGGAAGCGAAGAATACGACGAGAAGCTAAAGAAACTGATCGAAGAAATCTCCAAACTAAGGAAAAAGACATTATGATAGTTGAGTATCACGTGGGCGACTGGCCACCAAATGACAAGACTGGAACCGCGTTCTTTGTCGCTGTGGCACCTTGCGGCATCCGCAGACGCAGTTGGAATCCGGAGATGCACAAGATGGCAATGGAGACATTCAGGTTGGCACAGGAGTACGTGGACGACATTGACACTAATGTTGTCAGTGAAAAAGTTGCCTTCTGGATTGCACTCGATGCACTTGAGAAGCGTGGGCACTGGACTGGCTTTACGTTTGGAGAGTACACAGAGTGAGTCACGCAATGGCATTTTTAGTGCTGAACGTCCTGATGGTCGCTTCAGCAGCAGCGGTTATAGTGTGGTGCATAAGCACCGACGACAAGTACATTGAAAACTGGAGGCAGAAATGAAGAACTTTATAATCAGATTGCTAGGTGGAGTCCCAGCTAGAAAGTATTCCGAGGATGTTGTCGGCAGGCAGGCAGTCGTGAATGGCCTCAGAAAAGAGATCAAGACGCTTGAGAAAAGAATTTTCATCTTGGGAGGCAAGCAGTGATGGCAAGCTATAGAGAATGTGAGACATTGAAGTACATTATCGAGATACTGAAACAAGAAAAGAAAGGATCGGTGAAGCGATGAGACGATTTGAGACATTCACGCTGGCTGACTCGCTGGATGCATACGCAGGCTTGCGTGCAGACTCGCCAGCACGAGCCAAGACGATATTCGCGAGGAAGGTGGGTAGTCACCTGACAAACGACTACGATGGTTCTCGCGGGCTGAGGATGGTTGGCCTTGGTGACTGCAAGACTTACAACAGCGTCGTGTTCTACATTGACACAGATGATACGCTGGAAGTGGTGTATGCGGTAACAGCCCTTACTCCCAGCGGGAAAGAACTGTTTGACTCGGAGGAGGCATTGGGTTATGATAGGTACATCAAGGCAGCAGCGACAGTTGAAGCAGCAAAAGCAGAGTTAAAGTCAGCACACCTCAAACTAAGGGAAGATGAAGATGAGACGAATCAGTACGATAACTAAGGAAGCGTTTTGTTGGTCACGGGCACAGATCACACTGTCGCAGGAGCGTCTCGAACACTGGGAGAATCACAGCACACCAGAAGGGTACCTAGACCTGCTGGAGCTGAGTCAGTCGCTGGAAGAGGGTTTTGCTGATACACTCAGCAAACTGGTTGCCCTTGAGATCAAAGAAGTTGCTGACGAGTTCAATTTGTCGCCAAATCACTGCAGTAAAGTCAGGTCAGCGTTTCCATACCTGCAAGGGACAGAGATCGAACTGGAAGAATCTATCATCGAGTATGCTGCCGAGATCGTTGAGGACGTTACTGAAATGCGTACGGTATCTGCACTGCAAATCGCTGACGAGTTCGAGGAGTGGCTTAACGACTTATACGAATGGCATTACGATAATCAACGACTTGACAACTAGCTGGACATTGTGTAAGATTACAGCAACAAAGGGAGAACGATGGGATTTTTAGACAACGTAACGAAGGGACCGGTCACCCGCAAACGCCGCACGCTTTTGTACGGAGTTCATGGTATCGGCAAGACAACATGGGCGTCCAAATGGGACAACCCAGTGTTTATCACGCTTGAGGACGGTTCAAACGACCTTGACGTGACTAGAACCCAGTTGCTGACCACAGCACGGGACACGGTAGCAGCAATCAAGGAGGTGATCGAATCTGACTACGGCACACTAGTTCTTGACAGCATCGACTGGTTGGAGAAGTTGATCGAAAAGGACTTGCGTAGTGAAAACTTCAACACTGCCTTTGGTCAAGGCATGGTAGAAGTGGCTAGAAGGGTCTCAGCGGTCTTGACTTTACTGGACAAGGCCGTAGAATCTGGCAAGCATGTGGTGTTGATCGGACATAGCCACGTGAGAACTGTGACTCAACCGGACGGAACGAGTTGGTCGCGATACGAGCCGAAACTGACCAAGCACTCATGTGCTGCCGTGTCAGAGTGGTGTGACGAGATGTTGTTCGCGAACACGGTCGTCGCCACTCAGATCAAGGCAGTTGGCATGAAGCAAGTGTCGGTGGGACATGAAACTGGGGAACGTCGTCTGTATACGGTCGGCACACCGCAGTTTGAGGCAAAGCACCGAAAGGCTGGGCTTCAGGATTACTACGATCTTTCGGACGTTGTGACTTACATTTCAGACATTTCCTAGGAGCATTGAAGCATGTTAAACATTAACTCAGAAGACCTCGCGAAGATCGAATTGCCAGCAAACGACTTCAGCCCGATCCCAGACGGCAAGTACTGTGCTGTCTTGGAGTCTGCCAGCGACGAGGCGAAGGTTAGCAAGGCTGGTATCGAGTACAGCGTGGTGAATGTTCAGTTCAGGATTGTCGGTGGAGAGTACAATAACCGCAGGGTGTTCCGTGGGTACATTTACCAACACGCGACATCTGAAGTGGCATCTGACATCGGAACGCAGGGACTGAAGCAACTCTTCGCGGCACTTGGATGTAGCGGCAACCTCACTGTGGCGACCCTTGAGTCTTCCAGTGCGTACGTCTCCATTAACCTGAAGACCAAGCCAAGCAAAGACCCTCAGTATGGCGACCGGCAAGAGATCAACTTTGTTGGACCCTGCAAGGACTGTCCTGCCGAGGGATGCAAGGCTCCAGCAGCGGAGGTGGATTCGGACGACATCTTCTAAGTTGTGACACCGTGGGTTGCTGGTCGGCAGCACGAGGGGGTTCGATTCCCCCTGACTCACCTTTTCTGTTTTTCACCACCATCTAGGAGCAAAAGATGCCATTCCAGAAACCCAGCCAGAAGAAAGTCCAGCCAACTATCGAAGTGCCTTCGAAATATGGCAGTCATGCCAGCATGATTGTGGCTGAAACATTAAAGGGCGAACCTTGGTTTGCACTTAGAGACGAGAAGGGTGTTTACGAGACAACTCGTGACCGCCTTGACACCGGTCTTGCTGACCCAAGGCGATATGACAGCAACCGAGTGATCGAAACGCCAAACACACGGGCGGTGGTGAAATGAGAAAGTCACTAGACGTGCTAATCACCATCTTCATCCTAGCGACAACAATACAGTTGCTGTCAACGCCAATGATAGACGAGCGATGCGACTCTTGCGGTCAGCGTGAAGATGCACTGGGCCTCGCGGCACCGCTGCGTGTGCTGTCGCCACTGGAGTGGTTCTATGACACGACTATTGACCTACACTGCAACGTTGAGTGCCCAACGATATACGCCCTCAAGCACGGAGCGAAGAAATGAAATGTGACATTAAAGACCTGAAAACAACTGGCGTGTTGGACGAGTCTGGCATCAAGAACTTCTTGATCAATACCCCAGATGGCATGTCGTTTTGTGCGATGCGTCAGCCCAACGGAAAGTTCACCATTGGCGATGACTGCGTGAGCCGCACGCTAAGGCAATGCAAGGAAGCCGTGGCAAATGATGCGGTTGTCTTCTTTGCGGACGCTACAGAGCCTTCTGGGGCCTCTGAGGGTTGTGATACATGGAGATGCGTTGACCCAAACGCGTTGCTGATTATCGTTGCCGCTGGCGGGACTGTCAGCCCTGCTGAGATCGACAGAACGCTGGACGCGAATGGCTGGCTAAAGCCTGATGGCCAGCACGATGCGTTGCAGGCTAGGGAAAACCTTGAGAAGTGGAGCAAGTGATGAAACCAAGACCATACCAGCAAGAAGCCATCGACGCGATCATGGCAGACGCCAGTAAGTACAAGAAAGACAACCTTCTTGTTGCCATGCCAACAGGTTGTGGAAAAAGTTTGGTGATCGCAGGGATATGCAAAGAGATTGCAGATCGCGGCGGTCGTGTTCTTGTGCTGCACCGCACCAAAGAACTGGTCGGGCAAAACAACGAGAGATTCTGCCAGTTCGACGCCCAAGGCATCCATCGATCTGGCGTGTATTCTGCTGGTATCGGCATCAGGCAAACCCGCGAACAGGTGACGTTTGCCGGTGTCCAGTCCGTGTACAAGCGTGCTTGCGAGTTTGGCAAGATTGATGCGATCATCGTTGACGAGGCACACCAAGTTGGACGCAACGAGAACAGCCAGTACCAAACACTGATTCGCGGACTTCGTGAGATCAATCCGAAGTGCAGGTTCTTTGGCCTGACAGCCACTCCGTATCGGATGGATGGCGTGCTGCATGGCGGCATAGACTGTCTGTTCGACCGCGTGTCGTACTCCGCACCGCTGGCCGATATGTTTGACCAAGGCTACCTTACACCGCCAGAGACGCTGCCTGCGGAGGCCGTGGACATGACTGGCGTGCGAAAGACGGCTGGCGATTTCAATCAAGCAGAGATGCAGTCAAGGTTCCTTGGACGCAGCATCACCCGCGAGATATACGAGACTTGCAACAAGCATGGTCACAAGTCGATCATCGTGTATGCCAGTGGAGTTGCACACGCCGAACTGATCCACCACGAGTTGCAGGCACTGGGCGAGGACTCCAATGTCATCACTGGAGAGACCCTCCCGCTTATCCGAGCGACCACAATCGACTTGTTCAAGAATGGCAAGCGTAGATGGCTGGTGAACGTGGACTGCCTGACAACCGGATTCGACGCCAGCAACATTGACTGCGTTGTAGTTGCAAGAGCCACTGAGTCTGCTGGTCTGTTCATGCAGATCGTTGGGCGAGGCACTAGGCTTCACGCTGGGAAAGAGAAGTTTCACGTAATCGACTATGGCGGGAACATTGACAGGTTCGGGGCTATCGACTGCGAAGACTACGGCAAGGACTTCATCAAAGACCCGACAACCGGAGAGGGCCAGCCGCCGCAGAAGTGCTGCCCACGATGCTTTGAGATTGTCCATGCGTCTGCGGTGACGTGCAATAAGTGCGAATACATCTTCCCCAAGCGTGAGAAGGTCCTGATCTCAACCAAGGCAGACATCCGAGTGAAAGCGACCATGCACACGGTGGTACACGAGGACATGAAGCGATGGAAGGGCAAGGAACTAGAGGAACTTGGGCCAGACAATAAGCCAAAGCGAAAGCCTGACACTATGATTGTCCAATACAAACTGAAGACAAATGACAGTGACGACATCACCAGCAAGAAGCGATGGGCCAGAGAGTGGGTGTGTATTGAGCACAAGAAGGGGTCATACGCCCGCCAGAAAGCAGAACAGTGGTGGAAAGAACGGTCCAACACTCACTGTCCAGACACAATCGACGAGGCACTTGAATTGATTTCGGCTGGAGCATTGGCCAAAACACTGACTTTGGAGATACGTCCGCAGGGAAAGTTTGATCGGATCACAAAATACACGGTCGCCGACAAGCCAGACAGCGGTACACTTGATTTAGAGGAACTGCCCTTCTAGTTTATGTCCGCTATAGTTCTTGCAGACGAGGCTGATACTGGCTTTTCCCTTGAGTCATTGGGCCTACCCACCTTTCCGAAACGGTTTTGGTGGTGGGTGGCCAGCCTGTTTGGACGCTCCTTCCTTACAGGCTGGCTGTCTTTTTTTACTAGGAGCATGGGAGCTATCTATGAGATTCTTAGCATCACTGTTTCTTTTAACCACAATCACGCTCTCGGCACTTGCAGCACCACCAGCAGTTGAGAAAGCGGCCAGAGATTCAACAGCGATGGTTGAAGTTGAGGCCGGAAGAATGATTCACAGAGGGTCTGCTGCTTACATCGGAAGCGGCATCTTCATCACAAACAACCACGTAATAGATGGAGTGACCGGAGACATCAGGGTGTCGGTCCCAAATACGAATCACTCCTTCCTAGCGAAAGTGTACGCCACTCACCACTACTCGGACATTGCGATCCTCATCACACTTGAGAAAGTGACTGGCTTGAAGCCAGTTGATTACGCTGGCCGCACACCTCGCCTTGGCAAGATTTACGCTGCAGGATATGGATCGTCCATGCACGACAACAAGAAGGGCGAGTTTCTCAGGGTATACGGAGGAGGCTATGGATACTTCGATCTCGCGAATGAGTCTTGGTATCGATTCGGCGGCAACGAAGGCTGCTCAATCTCCGGAGACTCTGGAGGACCTGCGTTCACGGAAGACGGTAAATACATTGGCCCTATCTGGGGCACAGATAAGAAGAGTACCTATGCAGTTCGCTTTTGCCACACCATCGCATTTATCGCAGGATCACTGCCATGAGCAATTTAGACGACCTGAATAAAATCCTTGCTGAACAAATGCAGCGAGCAGAAGCGTTCTACGACAAGAAAACATTAAAGGGGATGGTGAAAAATGCTATCGAAAAAGTTACGAAAGCGTATACGAGAGATCGCAAGGCAGAACTACGCTTACCAATCGGGAGAAAGGAATAGCGTAGTATTCAACGCAATCGCTGGCTCTCGGCGTCAGATCAGGCAGGAATTTGGCAGCGGGATCATCACCAGCCTGCTCATTGGCCTCATGGTCAAACTTGCTATCAGATACATCGAGCAATGGGCTGAGGACAATCTTTTCAGTTACCACGTCCCAACAAACTTCTCTGAGCCAAGGAAAGACAAGTGAAAAACAAGTTTAGCGAAACCGTCAAATTCATTGTTGGCATCCTAGTAATGTACGCAGTATGGCAACTGCACAAGGCAGGTGTCTTTACACGCATAGGAACATTCCTTGACTTCTCTGGTCGCAATAACTTCGGCGGCGTCACTGACGTTCTGCTGGGCGTTCTTCCAGTCGTAGTCGATGCTGTCTGTGTCGTGGGAAGCATCTCCCTAGCGTTCTTCGGGCTATGTTGGAAGGCCATCAGGCCTCTTTTCATCAAGCTTGCCGTGCTTCTGGACAAGAAGCTTGAGGAGTATGGAGTCGATCTATATGAGATTGGCGGCGTCTATTCTCCACCAGCAGCAAGGGGTCTGGATGTTGACAAGCTTGCCGCAACATTGCAAGACATCTCGGATCGCCTAGAACTCGTTGAACAGGGATACAGCAAATGATTGACATCAAGAAAGATAAGACCAGCCGAAGAAATGCAGTGAAGACGGCCCTGAGCCTTGGATTCTTGGCCGGAACCGCTGGCATGGTTGGATATGGCAATCGTGAGGCCCTCAGCCGTCTCGTAACGCCACCAAACAAGATCAACGGCAAACCATGCGTGATGTTCGTAACCGGCGACACAAGCGGCCTCTCGCGTTCTCAGGGCGGGGCACTCAACTCTGCGTCCGTTCGAGACTGGGCTATTGCCAATAACATTGAGTATCGCAGGTACAGCAAAGACGCTGATATGTTCCAGACTAGTGGCTGGGTGCGTAAGATGCACTCTGTTGGCGTGTTGTTTGGAGCACCGTGCATGGTGACGGTTGACCACAGCGGGCGAGGGCGGGCTTGGAAAATCCCATCTGGCAGCGTAGAGTCAATCAAACTGTTGTCAGAGGTGTTCAATGCGTAAGTATTACGGAACAAACGACACCCTCCCAGCGGCACCACGCGGTCGCGGGAAGGGGTTTTCTGTGTCAACAAAACCAGAGAAGACATCGCTGAAGCCATTTGCTGGGAAGAGGTATCCCAGAAGTGACTGGCGAGAACTGATGGACATCCAAGAGAAGCAGCAAAGCAGCCCTTGGCATCAATGGAAGGCTGCTGGCGTTGCGGTGAAAGATCAGAAGAGCAGTTCATGGTGCTGGTGTTTCGGGGTAACTGGTGCGATCCAGAACCGATACGCACAGCAAGGCATGGGAGACACTAGACTGTCTGCTGCTTCCGTTGCTGGCCCGATCATGGATTACAACAAAGATCAAGGTGGATGGGGGCAGTATGCTGTTGAGTACGTCCAAGAGCATGGCATTGCAGATCAGTCGGCTTGGCCTGAGTTGTCCGTCAGCCGAAATCTGGAGGGGTCACGCAAAGTGGCAGATAACCGCTATCAGTATGACATCTGCGACTTCCAGATGCACGATCCATTTGACCTCGATTCGGTTGTCAGCAGCCTGCTGTGCCCAATCGACCCTCAGCCAGTGACCGTGGGTTACTTGTGGTGGGGTCACTTGATTTTTGCCAACCGTGCGACGTTTGTTGATGGCGAGATTGCCTTGACAATCGTGAACAGTTGGGGCCCATTGTGGGCCGACAACGGAACTGCCGTGTTAGTTGGAGAAGACAAGTGCAGTCCAGATGAAGCAATTTCCATTTCATGTGTCAAACCCATTTCGGAGTAAAAAGATGAACCACCACCTTATCATCACCTCAGTAATGTTTGCCCTTTCGCTATGGGCGTACCTTCCGCTGGGGACATCAAAGGATAAGGCTCGCGTTGAGCCAATCGTTATCGTTGAGCCAGAAGTTGAGCCGATCAAGACCGCTGTGATAGAAATGCAGTTGGCTGACTGGTGCGGGCCTTGCAGAAGGTTCAAGGCTTCTGGTGCAGTTGCTGAGTTAAAGAAAAACGGGTGGACCGTTGAGTATAAAAGCGACATTGCCAAGTCGTATCCTTCCTTTAGGGTGTGGGTAGACGGAAAGTCGTCAACCTTCTCTGGATACAGCAGCAAGAATAACTTTTTCCGCATACTTAAAAAACATATGGCAGACTTGAAAGACTAAATAGAATGACAGACCCAACAGTCAACGGCCTACTCCTAGCGGCAGTTACCTCACTCGGCGGGGTGGTTGCCTATTTGTGGAAACAGTTATCTGCACACTACAATGAGCTAAAAAAACAGCACAAGGAATGTGTTGACGACAGGGAGAAGCTATGGAAAGCAATGTACTCAATTCACCCAGCAGCCAAAGAGATCAAAGAACTATGAACTACAACGACATAAAGAACATGACCAACGAAGAAGCAGTGGCTTACTTCGGCACGCTGACCAACTCATACGTCCCCTGCAGTGATCTTGAGAACCTCCTTGGATGGGCAGGACTCGCCAAACGCAACGCAGTTACTGGATCGTGGGAGGGCTCCCTGATCGACTTCATGAACAGCAACGCAGTGCCAGAACTTAGCGATGGACTCAGTGAGTTGTTTAGTCACCTTAACAAGCCACGAAGCGTTGGCGTTGACACATTCCAGCAACCTTGGGGCGGCAATATGTCGGACCTCCTTGGCGGGCTTGAGGCAGTTGGTCAGGCGGACTCGTCGTTCACGGCATCGGTCTATGAACTCGCTGGAGGACTCGCTTATCCTGACATTGACGCTGGTTCAGTTCAGTCAGTCAGAGAAGAAGGCGAGGCACGGGCAGCCGAGAACGCTGCGGTGCAAGACTTCAGCCTGAAGATGAATCGCTACAACGAGTTGTTCAATATCCACATCAGCCCACTAGCTGATGACATCTCATCGGATGATGATTGGGTAGCAGCACTTAATGCAATGGCTTCTGACTGGAGTAACTAGAGATGGCCGCAGGACTTGGTAATGAGAAACTATGGATCAGCCCGACCAATGCAAGTGAAAGCGGAGTATCCGCAGCAGACGACCTGTCTGGAAACGGCAACGATGGGCTGGTTGGTGGGACTGCCTCTGTCATTTCGGACACCAGCAACGGCGGCGTACAGGCTTTTGATTTCGACGGTGGCACTGGTGATGTTGAGGTCTATAGCCCTAGTCTCACATCGCTAGGAACTGACTACTCATTGTCCTGCTGGGTAAAGATCGCTAGCAACAGTCACGCTGACCCTTTGATTCAGTTGACTGACCCTAGTGGCAACTACAGGGTCATGTACCTGACTCAACATAGTGATGGGAATGTGTACTTTGGACACAACGAAGGTGCTGGCTTTAACTACATCAACACCAGCGTTCCAATGGCGGGTAGTTGGGTTCATCTTGCTACAACGTATGACAATGCCTCTGAGGTTGGAACCATATACGTCAATGGCTATGTTGCCCAAACTGGGTCGATACCAAGGCCACTTAACAATGGAGGGGGAACATTCTTCATTGGTTCCAAGCAGTACGGAACGTCACTTGGATTCATGGAAGGCCAGATGGATGACGTTCGGGTCTATGAAAGTCTGCTTACTCCAGATGAAGTAACGCACCTAGCCTCCGAGCGTGGAGTTGAGGGTTCGCCACAACCGCCATCATCATTCTCTGGCCTTGGGGATGAATACAACTGGTACTGCCCCACGCTGAGTACATCAGCACCTTGGGACGACATTTCAAGTTCACCGACATTTGATCTTACGAACTTCAACTCAGAGATTGACTTGGACGACGACGGGGAGCATTACAAGTTCTCTGGCAGTTCATCCAGTTATGCAACCAATGGTGCTAGGACAACCAACAGGTCAGAGTTCAGTTATTCATTCTGGGTGAATGGCAAGGCATCCGAAAGCGAAGTCTGTGGAGTAGTTGGTCAGTCAAGCATCAACAACCAGAGAGGTGCGATTGTTGGCTCCTACCAGAATAGCGGTCAGGGTGGAAATGGATCGAAGGCTCATTTCTTCTATCAGTCGAACGCTTCGTCATACAATGCAAGCCAGAGAATCCAGAGCCTTGCGACAGTGTTCGATGAGAGTTGGCACCACGTTGTCGTGACATTCAAGGGCAGTTCTCGCGTCAACATCTATGTCGATGGAGTCCTTGACAACACAAAGAGTTCATCAATACCAAGTCAGGTTTCTGATGTATGGCAGTTTGAGTTAGGAAGGTATGCGGGAAGCAATGGGTTCGATGGCAGTCTGGATGATGTCCGAGTATTCACAAGGGTGCTGCAAGCATATGAGGTTGAGTGGCTTGCAACCGAGCGTGGAATAGAGGGGGCACCACCGCCTCCACCCACTGGTCTTGGCGATGAGTTGTTGTGGCTTACACCTACCTATAGTGGCAACAACTCTAACTACGCATTGGTGACGGGAAGCGGCACAGGTTCTTGCACTGGCAATGTTTCGGTTGTGGCTGACCCCGATGGCGGGACAGACTCTGTGTACAACTTCAACTCAACGTCTGCATCCTACAGGATGACTTGGTCTGGAGGTCAGTACCAGACCTACACGTTCTCAGCATGGTATCGTGCGGTCCCTCAGTATGGTGCTTTATGTACCTACACTGCATCCAAAGGCCAGATGCAATTCTTCCTGAATGTCAACTTCAACGACAAGCCTTACGCATGGAACGACTCTTCTTACATTCCTGAACCATTCCCGTTTGACAATACATGGCATCACATTGCCTACCAACGAAGCGGGTACGGTTCTGGTGGCGTCAGCAAATACTACTCAGATGGTGTACTTGTCGGGGAGATGGTTCCAAATGGGTCGCAAAATGGGTCATGGACCGGAAGTTACTTAGACATCGGAATCCAAGCACGTGCCTACGCTGGCTCGACCAACCTGAAGGGCCACCTTGATGACTTCCGTTTCTACAACCGGCTCCTTACAGACGAGGAAATAGCGTGGCTTGCTACAGAAAAGAACGTGCTTGGGCCACCACAAGCAGCAACAACGGGTTACAACCCGTTCAAATCACATACATTTTTCACACGCATAGGATAAGCAGTTAGATGAGCAGACCAACAAGCATGAAGGTGGGCGGTACAGTCTACTGGACACTAATGACCTATGACGCTGACGGGCTTCTGGTTAATGCAGACAGCACGCCAACAGTTGCTGTTCGCAAGAACGGATCATCGGTTGCAGATGCTGTCAGCGTCGTCAAGCGTTCTTCGACAACAGGTATCTACGACTGTAATCACAATCCTGCTGGCGAAGCAGAGGGCGATTGCTTTGGGTACGAAGAGTCGGTGACCATCAATGGCGACGACTATTCGAACTCGTGGAGTCTTGAAGTGGATGCACTCCAGCGTGGAACAGATGGTGCTAACACCGTCACCCCTGTTGATGTATCAAGTGATGTCGCTGCTATCCTAGTGGACACGGCAGACTTGCAGGCTAACCAAGGCCAATGGTTGACCGCTACAGGCTTCTCTACGTTTGACTCGTCGGTTGACACCGTAACCACAGACACTGCTTCACGGGACGCATCGAAGGCAGACGTATCTGGCCTATCCACGTTCAACCCAGCATCTGATCAGGTTGTTGCTTCCAATATGCGTGGAACTGACGGGGCCAACACTGTCACGCCTAACACGGTTGCACCAGACAACGCCAGTATCGCTGCGATCCTTGCAGACACGAATGAATTGCAGTCCAATCAGGGCGACTGGGCCACCGCAACAGGCTTCAATGCTGTTGCACCAGACAACGCTTCTATTGCACTGATCCTTGCCGATACTAACGAGTTGCAAGGCAATCAAGGTGATTGGGCAACTGCTGATGTAAGCGGCCTAAGCACGTTTGATCACACGGCAGATGAGGTAACCACAGACAACGCATCTCGTGTTGATTCGAGAGCAGATGTTTCTGGCTTATCGACGTTCGATCACACGACAGACACTGTTGCTAACGTGGCAGTTGTTGGCTCGGTTACCAGTGCCGTGGAAACAGACACTGTGTCTCGGAACGAGTCCAAGGCAGATGTTAGCGGCTTATCGACATTTGATCACACAGTAGATCAGGTTGTTGCTTCCAACATGCGGGGAACTGACGGGGCCAACACTGTGGCTCCTGTGGATGTCTCGGCAAGCGTTGCTCTTATCCTTGCGGACACAAGTGAGTTGCAGAGTAACCAAGGAGATTGGCTCACGGCAACAACAACCGTCGCGTCGAACATGCGTGGAACCGATGATGCACTACCTGCTACCTCCGCACCGACTAACTGGTCAATCATGGCGATCAATAATTCGGGTGCAATCACAACCAGCAATCCATCGACCGGAGGAACTGGATCAGATCACACCGCAGAAGATGTTGCTGCACTTATCCTTGCAGTGCCAACTACGCCACTGAGCAACACTGCCAGTGGATCACTTGCACTGGTTGATACGACGACCAACCTGACGAACCAGAGTGGTGGGTCAGGTGGCGATGACGCGGCAACGATCTACCAATACTTCACGGATGGATCGCGGGAAGACGCTTTCAAGGCTTCCACGGCTGGTCTAAGCACGCTGGATGCTGGAGATGTCAACTCACAGGTGACACTTGCCTTAGGCTCTTACAGCACCGCCAAGGCGTCTGATGTTACATCGGCAAAGAACGAAGTTGTTGCTGACATTGCATCGCTCAATGACTTCGACCCGCAAGGCGATGTCGTCGCGAGAGTGACGCTGGTTGACACAACCACCGACCTAACCAACGGTGGATCAGGTGGTGGAGGTGGAGGAGACGCTACTGCAGCCAATCAGCAGATCATCATCTCTGCAATCGGCGACCTAAACGACTTCGATCCTGACAGTGATGTCGTCCAGAACGTGAACACCGTACAGACCGTGCTGAATGGCGGTGGCGGCGGTGGTGGCGGGGCTGTCACTATCAAATCAACACCAACACCGAGGGCATTTTAATGAGATACTTACCAAGCGTAACCGGAGGCGAAAAAGTCTCTGGAATCAGGGCACTGCCTGCTGGCAATGCACCACTGTGGATCAACAGCGAGGGTGAACTGAGTGCTGGAACAAACTTCAGCAACACAGTCTACTTCGACAGCGTTGACTCTGTTGCGGTCCAGTACGAATCAACTGGCAGGAGGCCCAACCTTACGGTCTTTACGACTGACGTGCACGGGAATAACCATGAGTCTTTCCCGAATATAAGTTACAACACAGGTACCAGAACAGTTTTGGTATCATTCGGCTCTTCAGTGGAGTCGGGCTACATTATCGTCAACTAGCAAAGGGCTATTATGACTAAGAAGTTTTACGAGAGTTTGGACCTCAAGACAAACTCGCTTTTGGATGTTCTTAACATCCAACTGGCAGCAGACGGATCGGCAGACGATCATGCCGTACGTAAGCTGCAAGCAGAGACAATCGCAGCACTTGCTGTACAGGCAAAGATTGTCAGCACCTCGGCAGAGGCTGCCAGCGATAACGCCTACAGTGCTGACTTTGCCAAAGCACAGTTGGCTACCAAGCAACCCAACATGGAGATCGACGGATCATCGACTTCGTTCTTGGAGATCGTCGATGGGTACAAAATCAAGTTGAAAGACTTGGGTATCACAAGCACACACAAGGCCACAGAGGACAGCCTTGCTAACTTCATCGCCAACAGCACGTTCAATGGCAACGGCACGTTGGATCACGCTGGCGAAACCCTTGACGGCATGACCTTCATCTTCATGGAGTCGGCTGTCCTCCCAGCGGAACG
>Ga0315320_10001534_pt1 | contig 19133 bp, 16 predicted proteins | sample M140m21515metaG_FD_203458 | JGI IMG/M metagenome (GOLD analysis project Ga0315320, IMG submission 203458) | Ammonia-oxidizing marine archaeal communities from Monterey Bay, California, United States - M1 40m 21515 | ecosystem: Environmental > Aquatic > Marine > Coastal | place: USA: California... | reverse complement strand
TCCGTGGCGCCGATCACCTGACCGTGCGTCATGCCGCCGCAGGCGAGAGCCGCGCAGCTGACGCGAGGCCAGTGGTCGCGGCCGGCTTTGCTGTTGATCACCGGCGTGCGACCGAATTCGCCCCAGACCACCACGCTCACGTCACGGTCGAGGCCGCGTTGATGTAAATCTTCCACAAGAGCTGTGAGGCCCTGATCGAGCATCGGCATGTCCTCACGGCCGCGCGTGAAGTTGCCGCCGTGCCAGTCCCAGCGGGAGAAAGCCAGCGTCACACAACGCGCCCCGGCCTCCACCAAACGGCGGGCTAGTAGGAAATCATCAAGCAACTTGTGCGAACCATCGGCCTGCTTCTTGTTGCTGCCGCGCCCGTATCGGTCGCGCAGTTTAGAATCTTCCTTATCGAGATTCAGAGCCTCCGCAAAACGTGCCGAGGTCAGCATGGCCAAGGCCTGCTGATTGAACGCATCCAAGCCCTCCATCTGTCGCTTGGTATCGACATCTCGGCGCAGTTGATCGAATTGCGTCAACAGCGAGCGCCGGCCATCGAGCCGGTTCAAGTTGATGCCGTTCAGCGTCATGTCCTCTTTCACGCCGCCGGCCTTGTTCGGCAGGAACGGCCCATGCGCCGGCCCTAGGAAACCGGGCCGGCCCGGGTCACCCCAAGGCTTATGGCTGGTGTCCGGCGCAAGACCGACAAAGGGCGGCACGCCGGTGGCCGCCGCGCCGCGCACCCGGGACAGCACCGCGCCCATGCTTGGCCAGCCCCCCGGAGGTTGGTTGCCAAAATTTCCGCGGCCGGTTTGGCACTGCCACGCATCGTGGCGGCCGTTGGCTCCGACCATCGAACGGATGATGGTAAATTTGTCCATCATCTTCGCCATCAGCGGGAACTGGTCTCCAATACGGATTCCAGGGATATTTGTCGAAATCTCATCAAACTCGCCACGCACCTCCTTGGGCGCATTCGGCTTGAGATCCCACATGTCCTGGTGCGGCGGACCGCCCGGAAGGAAGATGTTGATGATGGCTTTATGGCTGCGGCCGGTTCCCTGCTGAGCCTCCGCCCGGAGGAGTTGGGGGAGGGTCAGGCCGCCCATAGCCAAGCCGCCGACAGTGAGAAATCCGCGGCGGGAAAGCCCGTCGCAGAAGCGATATTGTTGGCCGGTAATCGTTAGCATAAATCGGGTCCGATTAAGTTTGTTGATTTCGACGTTATACCCCTTCACGCCATTCACCCTGTCGTAACATATTTATGGAAAAAAGTCACAAGCAAATAACGCCTTTTTTGGCGTTTTTTGCTTGCCAGAGAGCTTTTAAAGAGGGCCGAATCCGGCCGGTTAGGCAGGCGTGCCGGGGCGTTCGGCCGGTTCGTTTTCGGACACAGCCTCGGGTCGGAGCCGATAGACCGCCTGCAGGTCGCTGAAGCCCTTGATCTCCATGGGTGGCAACGGATCGGCCGATCGGCCTTCACGAGCCGCCTCGCAGGTCGCTTCATCCGCCAGAATATCCATCGGCCCGGCCACCGTGCACAGGCGGCTGGCCAGATTGGCGCCCTTCCCAATGACCGTGAAATTCAACCGGTCTTCCGAGCCCATAAATCCCGCCAGCATTTCACCTGTGGCCACACCGACACCCACATTAATTTCCCGGCCTGACATCATATTCAGCACCTTGCGCTCGGCAATCATCGCCCGCGCACAGGCCACGGAACGTTCCGGCGCCGTCGGATCACTGCCTGTCGCCCCGAAAACGGCCATAATCATGTCACCCACAAATTTATCTACCAACCCGTCGTGCTCATGCACCACACGTGTCATAGCTGTCATGTGCTCGTTCAGCATCAGCACAGTCTCTTCAGGCGACATGTGTTGAGTGATTTCCGTGTATTTCCGGATGTCACAGAACAACACGGTCATCCCGTGCGTTTCCCCGCCCAAGGCCACATTGCCGTTAATCATTCGATCAGCCACAAATTTATCCGTAACCTTGTTCAATACATCGCGATACTTGTCCTTTAACGATAACTCTTCTGCGGTGTCGTTGAATGCCGCGGCTAATTTGCCGAATTCATCGTTACTGCGGACCGGAAGGCGCACATCGTAATCCCCTTCGCGTAGGCGCATGGTGGCTTTGTAGAGCCGCCGCACGGGCTTAAATAGGCCTAGTGAAATCAGCCAGCTGACGCCGACGGCCAGAATTCCCATAATGGCGCCGGAGGACAGAATCTGGGCCTTCATTTCCTCGCGCACCGCCAGAGCATCGGCCCATGCATACAGACCCACCTTGTAGGCCTTGGGCAGGGCGGGGTCCGAATCCATCGGGGCCACAAACACACGGTATGGCACGCCGTGCATTTGGATATACGGGGCCGCTGTTTTGTCGTCCTGCGCCACTGCCTCCGCATGCGACCGCAGCCAGTCGGCCACTTTCGGCTGATCCAGTTCCGCAATGGCGCCGGAGGAAAGGCCGCCATCCACCCACACGCCAGTGGCCAGTTCACTGACCTCATCCAAAGTCTGCTCTCCGCGCCGGCTCACCGGGAAGCCCATGATAAACGTGCCCACCTTACGGCCGCCGCCGGCTTGTTCCACCGGCAGACACACGACCTCCAGCAGGCGCCGGGCGTCATTTAGGCCTTGGATGGCCACGTAGCCCGAAGCCGGTTTGGCCAGATCCACCAAGCCGCCGTGCAACGCATCCAACCGGGCGCGGAATTCGCGTTGGGTGCGAGTTTGCGCAAAGCTGCCGGACCTCTCTTCGGGCAGCAGAAATTCGCCCTGTTCATCCAGAAATACCAAATGCGACGCCATCACCCGCGCCCGGTCGCGTGGCACATGAATGACCGGCGGTTGATCGGAATTCACCGGACCCCGGCCCTTGAGTAAAGGGTCAGCCAAAATCGGAGCAAGCGATTCGCGGGTCAGGGTATACAGTCGGCTGGCATCCAGTTCCTCCACTGCCTGTTGGACTTCGACCTGCTCCACAAACCGGCCGGCCTGTTGATGGGCCTCCTGCAACCGAGCGGCCTGTTCGCGCGGCAGGTAACTAAGCTGTTCGTTGACCCGTGAGCGAAACAGCCGGTCATTAGCCGCCTCCACCCGCTGCAACGCCACCATCAGCGATACCGCCGTGGTGGCACCCACCACGGCCAGCATGGCCAACAGCAACTTGATTCTGAATCCAAACGAGATCATTTTCGACGAGACACCTAAAAGCTCCTTGAGTCATTAATAGAGACGCAAGCGAGTGACAAAAAGATTCATATTAATTCACAATTCGTTGAAACATGTGAACAAAAGCCCCTCACGATTTGGGGGATTCAGGCACTGAATGCAGCAGATCCCCATCGGTTTTGCGAAATTCATGCATCTGGTAACGACCGCGTTCACTTACCGGCCACGGCGACACGTAAATCCGTTCGGCATCCACATGCACCTCGATAATGCGGCTGTGTCACACCGCCCTCGCCCGTATCATCCATTCCTGCCCGGTCTCCGCACGCAATATCAAGCGTCTGCACCTGAACCGTGCCCAGCCACAACAATCCCAAAATCTATTTCATGCCAGATTAGACGTCATCGGGGGGGCCTCACTTCAACGGCGTGAGAGTAATGTTCCGGTACCACGCTTCGGTGGGCGGGCCGCTGTGGATTTGGAGGGCAATTACCCCGGTCAACGGGATCTTGGTGTCCGTTTCGGTGAAGTCGATGGTTTGCGTGCCATTGATATATAGCCGGATGCGCGGGCCTTCGCAGCGGATTTCGTATTGGTTCCAGTCGTTGGGCTTGAGGATCTTCTCGATCACGCCGGCCTTGGGCTGGGCGAGCATTCGGCGGCGACGTGATTCATCGTACAGCGCCCCCCACCAGCCCTGACCCATATCGGCCTGATAGCCAATCACTTCGTGGTGGTTGGGGATGCGCTTGGTCCGGATTTGAATGCCGGCGTTGGCCTTGGGGCTCCCAACGAGTTTGACGTCCAGTTTGAGAATAAAATTCTTGTAGGTCTTCTTGGTGCAGAGAAATTCGTTGTTAGGAATCTTTGTCTTGAGATTGCCGGCCACAACGGCGCCTTGTTCGATGCGGAAGTATTTCAGATTTCCTTCCCAACCCTTGAAGGTTTTGCCGTCAAAAATCTGAATCGGTTTCTCGGCGTGCCCCGCCAATACGGTGACGGCCAACATGATTGCAAAAAGGAATCGCTGCATGTCCACGGTTGTACCAACGGTGGTGCGGAGTGGCGAAAAAAAATATTTTCCAGACAAATCATTTTTTGCGCACCGCTTCTTCTGTGGTTCCCGTCTAACGAAACGTACTTGTGAACAAGACTCTATCTGTCCGGCTAAACAATAAGAACCCGAACCACCATCTCTGGAACAACCACGGGACCTGGTGGTTGCACTACACCCTGCACCTGCCCGACTACACAAAGCGCCGCGTGCGCAAGAGTTTGGGCACTAACAATATTGAGGAAGCCCGCCACCGCCGGGACGAGATTCTCGCCACTGTGATGTCCTAGAATCAGGGCTCATCCCTCCTAAGGAGATCGACTATCGGCCAGTCTATTCAGGACCAATCACAAAAGATTGACTTGCGACTGCGTCTCAGTATCATCTTCCTGTGCCCAAGAAATCGTCCGACTACACTGTCTATAAGATCTGTGCATCCGGCAAATGCTGGAAGCGGGGTGGGTGTGAATTGCATTCGCGTCTGAAGGCCTTGGCCACGGCGGGCGCTCCGATCCAGGTGGAGAAATGCAGCTGCCTCGGTCGTTGCAAAAAAGGTCCCAATCTTAAGGCAAAGCGCAAAGGCAAAGTCGCCCGCAAACTCACCGGCGCCGATGTCATGGCCATGCTGGGGTTGTAGCTGACGCCGCATGAGGCGCGGCCTCATCATCAAACCTCAAGGCAGCCGTCTCAAGTCTTACCCTTCCCACATTGATCATTGAAAAACGATCGCCCGCCCCCGATAGTCCTCGCCCATGTACCTTCCCATGATGCGTCGGGTGATTTTGGAGACAGACAAACGTCTGCTCTGGAAGTTTGCCTACAACTTCGGTTGGCGCGGCATGCGGAGTGTGCAGCGGTTTAAGGCCGGACTGAAGCGCGGCGAATATTTCCCGCCGTTCCTCTACATATCGGTTTTGAATTCCTGCAACCTCCGCTGTCAGGGCTGCTGGGTGGATGTGGCGGCGAAACAGGAAAAGATCGAGGCGGATCATTTGCACCGGCTCATCCGCGAGGCCAGCGAGGCCGGCAACAGCTTTTTCGGCATCCTCGGCGGCGAACCCTTCATGTACAAGGGCTTACTCGACATCCTCGCCGAGCATCCGGATTGTTATTTCCAAGTCTTCACCAACGGCCAACTCATCACGCCCGAGCACGCCGCGCGCATGCGCGAGATGGGCAATGTGACGCCGCTCATTTCGATTGAAGGCAGTGAGATCGTCAGTGACCAGCGGCGTGGGCGTAACGATGTTTACACCAAGAGCATGCAGGGCATCCTCAATTGTATAGATGCCAAACTGCTCACCGGCGTAGCTACTAGCCTGTGCCAGACTAACATCGACGATCTCCTACGTGAGGAATGGCTCGATAAACTCATCGATCTCGGGGTTATGTACGCATGGTACCACACCTATCGCCCCGTCGGCCCGGAGCCCAACGAGCAGCTCTGCCTCACACCCGAACAGCAGCTCAAAATTCGCAAGTTTGTCGTGGAAATGCGCGCCAAGAAACCGATCGCCATGATCGATGCGTATTACATGCACGACGGTCAGGCGCTTTGCCCGGCCTCCACTGGCATCAGCCATCACATCAGTCCATGGGGAGCCATCGAGCCGTGCCCGATCATTCAGTTCGCCAAGGAAAACATCCGTGACGAACGCCACATCCGAGATGTGTTTGTGCAGAGTGAGTACCTCAAGGATTTCCGCGCCATGAGCGCCGAGACCACGCGCGGCTGCATCATGCTCGAGCGCCCCGATAAGGTGAAAGAGTTCGTGGAGAAACACGATGCGCCCGACGGCACCGCTCGGGGCACGGCGTTGCCCGAGCTGGAGGCCATGAACAACCGCCCCAGCCAGTGGAACCGCGTGGAACAGGTGCCGGAAAAAAACTGGATCTACAAATTCGCCAAAAAACATTTCTTCAGCGATTTCGGGGCATATAAGAATCTAAAGGAAGACTAGGCCATGCCGGCCATCTCCGTCGTCATCCCTACGCTAAATGAGGCTAAGGAGCTGCCCGAGACCCTCCGGCGTGCCAAGTCCCTCGATGGCCTTAAAGAAATCATTGTCGTCGATGCCGGCAGCAGCGACTCCACCCAAGATATTGCGCGCGAAGCAGGGTGTATGACTGTCGAGTGCGAACCCAGTCGCGGCCGCCAGCTCTGTCTTGGCGCTGAACTAGCCAAAGGGGAGATCGTCCTACTTTTACATGCCGACACTTGGTTGCCAGAAAACGCTGCAGCCATCATCACAGAAACCCTAGCCAAACCAGGCGTCATCGCAGGCGCCTTTTACAAACGCTTTCGCGACCGCGGTGCATTACCTGGTTCTCGCATTCGCTGCTGGCTCTTATGGAAATTCGCCAACAAGTTCTTCGGAGACCAAGCCATCTTCGTAGAGCGCACCGCACTTGAGCAAGTTGGCGGTATTCCGAATGTTCCAATTATGGAAGAATTCGACCTCTGTAAGGATCTCGGCCGGCACGGTACGCTTTCACTCGCCCACGCTTGCGTTCTCACCTCTGCCCGTAAATTTCGCGAGGAAGGCACACTCATAACCTACTGGAGAATGGCTTACTGCCTAACACGCTACACCCTTTCTGCCTCTCCCCAGCGTTCTAAAGAAATCTATTATCCGCATAACGCCCAATTATAGAACTGAAAATTAAACGCTTTCGTGGTAATTTCGCCCCGCCATGTTTCAAATGGGCACATTAGGGTTGGGGTCGAACCTCTTCCTCTCGCCGCTGGCGGGGTACACGAACCTCCCGTTCCGACTCGTCATTCGCGAGGTCGGCGGGGTGGATTTGTGCACCACGGATTTGGTGAATGCCCGCTCGCTCATTGAACGCAATCCCAAGGCGCTCAAGCTTATCGAGAGCAACGGCGCCGATCGCCCGCTCGCGGTGCAACTCTTCGGCGCGGTGCCGGAAGAAATGCGCGATGCCGCCCTCTACCTCGAGTCCCTTGGCGTTTCCGCTATCGACATCAACATGGGTTGCCCCGTGCGCAAGGTGGTGAAGACCGGCGGCGGATCCGCGATGATGACCGAGCTGCCCAAGACCCAAGCCCTCGTGCGCGGCATGGTGGATGCCTTGAACATCCCCGTCACCGCCAAGATGCGACTCGGCTGGGATGATGCCAACATTACCGCACCCGACCTCGCCCGCGCCTTGGCCGATGCCGGATGCGCCACCATTTTCATCCATGGCCGCACGCGCGCGCAGGGCTTCGAAGGCACGGTCAACCTCGACGGCATCCGACGCGTGGTTGAGGCCGTGCCCAACCTCCCCGTGGTGGGTAATGGCGATGTCACCTCAGCTGAGGCCGCCGCGCACATGATTGAGGCCACCGGCTGCGCAGGCGTGTCCATTGGCCGCGGCGCGTTTTACAACCCATGGATTTTCAAGCACACCCGCCACTATATAGCAATCGGCGAACTCCTTCCCGAGCCTACATTTGAAGAACGTATCCGCGTCCTGCGCCGTCATTATGACCTGATGGTCGATGTTTTTGGCGAAGATCGCGGCAGTGTGATGTTCCGCAAAGTCGCCCCGTGGTACGCCAAACGTTTCGGGCCCGCCAAGCCCTTCAACAAAGCCATCGTCCAAATCAGCACCCGGGATGAGTTCGAAAAAATACTCGCCGACTACCTCGACTGGCGTACTCAATTCACCGGCACAGACGGTAACCTGCGGCCCCAATACGAGCTGGAACCGTTAATGGCGTCGTTCATGAAAAATCCTGAAACCGCCGTCGAGGGCCGCAAGTCCATCCCCGTCCCTAAAGGGCCGGTGGAGGTGTGGTAGCTCCCTTTCCCTTGACTTGCCCGCGCGGCTTGCCTCCAATGCGCGCGAACCGTTTTATTCCATGGCTGAATTTTTCCCGGACGTTAAGACAATTGAATACGAGGGCGCGGATTCCAAAAACCCGCTGGCTTTCAAACATTATAACGCTGACGAGGTGATCGAGGGCAAGTCCATGAAGGACCACTTGCGCTTCGGCATCGCCTACTGGCACACCATGCGCGGAATGGGCAATGATCCATTTGGCCCGGGCACAGCCGTGCGTCCGTGGGAATCGAGTACGGACGATGTGCAAAATGCCCAGAACCGCGCGCGGGTGTTCATTAAATTTCTTGAGAAACTCGGCGCACCTTTCTATTGCTTCCACGACCGCGATATCGCGCCCGAGGGAAACTCGCTGCAGGAAAGTCATGATAACCTCGACGCCGTGGTGTCTGTGCTCAAGGAGGAGCAGGAACGCACCGGTATCCAGCTGCTGTGGGGCACCGCCAATCTTTTCAGCAACCCGCGCTTCATGCACGGCGCGGCGACCAGCTGCAATGCCGATGTCTTTGCCTACGCAGCCGGTCAGGTGAAGAAAATGCTCGAGGTCACCAAGGAGTTGGGCGGCGAAAACTACGTCTTCTGGGGTGGCCGCGAAGGCTACCAGTGCTGGCTCAACACCGACATGCAACGCGAGCTCGATCACCTCGCCAAGTTCATGCACATGGCCGTGGATTACGCGAAACAGATCGGCTTCACCGGCCAATTCCTTTTCGAGCCCAAGCCCAAGGAGCCGACCAAACATCAATACGACTTCGATGCCGCCGCGTGCCTGAACTTCATCCGCGCCAACGGCCTGGAAGATTACGTTAAGCTCAACATTGAGACCAACCACGCCACGTTGGCAGGCCACACCATGGAGCACGAGCTAGACTACGCCGGAGGCCAGGGCTTCCTGGGCTCAATCGACGCCAACACTGGTGATCTGCTCCTCGGCTGGGACACCGACCAATTCCCAACCGACATTTATCTCACCACCAAGAGCATGCTCGCCATCCTCAAGCACGGCGGCATCGCGCCAGGTGGGGTAAACTTCGACGCCAAGGTGCGGCGCGAAAGCCACGAGCCTATCGATCTCTTTCACGCGCACATCGGCGGCATGGACGCCTTTGCCCGCGGCCTCAAAATCGCCGCCGCCATCCGAGCCGACGGCCGCCTAGAAGAAGCCGTAAAGGACCGGTACGACAGCTGGAACCAAGGCGTCGGCAAAGACATCGAGAACGGCACCGCCAACTTTGAAAGCCTTGAGCGCTACATGCTGGAGAAAGGCGAAATCTCCGACAACAAAAGCGGCCGTCAAGAGTACCTCGAAAACCTCATCAACGAGTACATCTAGGGCCACCTCATGCCTAAGCATTCAAGCGGCCTCTGGGCCGCTTTTTTCTTGGGCTTCCCGTTGTTCGCTCTCTGGTCCCTGATTTGAATCGCATGGAGCGCTTCGGCACCGTGTTTTTATATCGATTGAATCGATCCGGCCGTAAAAATAATCGATTAACGTCCCGGTCTAGATTCATGCAACGATACCAACACCTTGCCGGAAAAGTGCTGCGTTGGGTCTCCGGTAAGAAACCGTCGCGGAGAAATAATCCGCGGCGGTTTATTTTTCCTCCCCCTCGTCTCCTCTATCGGGACAGACGAAACTGGATGCAGGTGCCTTCCCCTGGCGCCGATTGTACTTCCACGCGGCCGCCATGGGCTTCGGCCACCTTGGCCACGATGGCCAATCCTAATCCAACGCCTTTTTCCTTGGTGGTGCTCAGCATGCCGGTGAAGGCGCGTTCGCGTTGTTCCTCCGTCATGCCAGAACCGGAATCGGCGAAAGTCACAGCCACACCCTGTTCGGTCACCCTCGTCGCAATCTGCAAGGTTCCCCCCTGTTGCATGGCCTCCGAAGCGTTGAGGATGAGGTTGAGAAACGCCTGGGACAACTGCGTGGCGTCCCCTTTCACTGGCGGCAAATCGGGCGCGTCTTCGCGCACCAAATGGATCTGCTGATGCTGCAACTTGTGCCGCGTGAGCAGCGCGAGATCGTCCAGCAGGCCGGGTAAGTCCACCGGCCCCATTTGGGGTTCGGCATTGCGGGCAAACTTCACGATGTTGTCCACAATCCGATCGAGATGATTCATCTTTTCGCCCAGCACCCGCGCATCCTCGGCACGCGGGTCGCCCTCGGCAAAATTCAGCTCCATGGAGTGATACAACATCTTCATCACCGTGAGCGGATTTCGAATTTCATGGGCCACTTCCGCCGCCAGTAAACCCAAGGCACTGAGCTGCTCGTTGCGGCGAAGCTGTTCTTCGACATCCACCGTGCGCTCATACAAGCGCGCCTTCTCGATCGCCACGGCCGACAGTTCCGCTAGGGCGCTCAACGTGCGCACTTCTTCATTGGAAAACACATGGGGCGCTTCGGTGTACACACTCAAGGTCCCCAAGTTTTGGCTCCCGAAAACCAAAGGTGCGCAGAGCAATGAGACGAGCCCTTCGCGACGGGCGGTTTCCGGGTGTTGATATTGCGCGGATGTTTGCACGTTGAGCACCTGCATGGGTTTGCGGCGCCGGACCACCGCACCCATCAAGCTCTCCACCACACTGAGAGGAGGCCGCTGTTGATAATCGGTGCCGGCCCCAAACTGCGCGCGCACCTCGAGCCATTCCCCGGACGGATCAAGCAACTGCAACGAACACATCTTCACTCGGTCCAACCCTGCCGCTTCGCGCGTGACCGATTCCAGTACCTCATCCACATGTAGGTTTCTGTTGATCGTTTGGCCCACGGACACCAGCGACCGCAGCAACTCGGCGCGCTGCCGGTGTTGTTCGTATTGCCAGGTGTTGACAATCACCTGCGTGGCGTGCCGGGCGAGTTCCTCCAGCAGTTGTTGGTCCGTTTCAGAAAAGGCATCGACCGACTCGGCGTCGACGTTCAGTACTGCCCGCACAGTGTCCTCGATAAACAACGGCACGGCCAATTCACTGCGCACCTCCGTCCGCGCGGAGATATAGCGTTCATCCGTGCTCACATCGCCTATGCGCAGAGGCTCGCCATGATGCGCCACCCAGCCGGTAATTCCTTCGTTGGGACGCAGGGACAATAGGTCCGCGTCTTCCGGAAGCCCTTCGGAGGCTTCAATCTCCAGCAGGCCGGTGGTCGGATTCACCAACGCCAACGAACCGCTCGTGGCCCCCACCAACATCACCGCCTCGCGGACAATCAACTGAAGTGCCTCCGCCGGTTCCAGCGTCGCGTGAATTGCACGCGACACGTCGTATAACCGCTGTAGTTGTTCCGGCGTAAACGATCCACTCATGGCGCTCTCCGCAATAACACCGCGCCCGCTCCCGCGAAGGCAAGGTTCGGCAACCACGCCGCCAGCACGGCCGGCAAATACCCCACCGTGCCCAGCGCGAGACCCCAGCGCATTAAAATGAAGTAAAGGAAACAGATCCCTACACTGCCCGCCACGCCCACAAACACATTGCGCCGCCCGCTCACCGCCCCAAACGGCAGCGCCACCAGCACCACCACCAGGCAGGTAAACGGCTGCGCGATACGCCCGTGAAATTGCGTGAGGATCAGGGCCGCTTTGTCCGTCTTCATTTCCGGATGCAGTTTGCGATACTCCAAAATCTCAAACAACGAGAGCTGCAGTTGCTTGGCGGCTCTCAATTGATCGAGCTGCGCGATTTTTATCTCCGCCTGTAATTGCTCCGGCGACCCGCCGAGGTTAAGGCCCGCCAGCACGTTGGTGGCGATCACCTGATTGGGCAAATCGTTGGTGGGTGGCGAGTAGCGCTTTTCCTCCGCGGAATAAAAAACCCAGTTGCCGTTGGTCCACACACCGCGCGCCGCATCCACCACCGTGCGCACCTCTTCGCGAGTCCAATCCACCGAAGGATTATCCATTTCGCCGGTGGCCAAGTTATACCGCTGGATATGCCAAACTTGCCCCAGCGCATCATCACGGAAATGCAGGTTGCTGAGCCACTTATCGGCGTCCGTGCGGCCGGATTCAAGCAACCGTGCAGATTTCGCAGAGGCGTTGGGCGCAATGAATTCCGTCACGGCAAACAACGTGCCGCCAATGCACAGGGCCACGGCAAAAAACGGCACACTAATCCGCGCCAAACTGATCCCCGCCGCGCGCATCGCCACCAACTCATTGCCCCGCGCCAGATTGGTGAGCGTGTACAGGAGCGCCAGCAACAGCGCAATCGGCAGCACCGTGCTCATCAGCTCGGGCGTGCGTAGGAAGTAAATTCCGCCAATCTGACCCCACTCCAACCCGCGATCCTGATACTCCTTGAGGTTGCCAAACAGATCAAACGCTGTCCAAAAAATCTGAAAGCCCGCCAGGCAATACAGCAGTGGCACGAGCAGTTCGCGCAAAAGATACCGGTCCAGCAATCGCATGCGGCCATAGGCTAGCCAGTGGACCGCCCAGATTCGAGGCAAAATGCTCGCCGACGCCCACTTGCCCGGCGTAGCCTGCGGCGTGCGCGTCACCAACCTCAACCCCGCCGATACCATAGGCGCCAGTGCGTGGCTGGTGGAAACCGACGGCCACCGCATCCTGCTCGATGCCGGCTCCTCCCCCGGCGTGGAAGGCCGCGCGGGCTTGCCGTTGTACTCGCAGGTGGCGGATCAGGACATCGATGCCATCGCCATTTCTCATTGTCACCAGGATCACTGCGGATCACTGCCGGTGGCGCTCCGGCACTTCCCCCGGGCGCGGGTGTTGATGACCGAGCCAAGCTATTTTCTCATCGAACGCGTCCTGCACAATTCAGTGAACGTGATGAAACGGCAGCGCATCGAACGGAACATTCCCGAGTATCCACTGTTTCATCACCGCGAGATCGATGAGTTATCGTACTTATTTCAAGGCTTTAAATATGGGCGCGCGGAGCCATGGAGCCCTGCGCGGCCGGGTGCAGCCGGTGAGCCGGCGCCGACGGTGAGCTTTCATCCCGCTGGTCATGTGCTGGGCTCCGCCGGGCTTCGGGTGGCGCATGGGCGGGAATCTCTTTTTTATACCGGCGACGTCTGTTTCCATGATCAAACCCTCTCACCGAAAGCGGATTTTACGGACACGCAATCTGATGTGTTGATCCTTGAAACCACGCGTGGCACCACCGAGACCCCTGCCGGGTTTACGCGGGAAGCCGAGCTGCAACGGTTCATCACGGCCATCCGCGAGGGTCTGCAGTCGGGCGGGGTGTTGGTGCCCGTGTTTGCCCTGGGCCGAACGCAGGAAATGCTGGCGGCTATTGCGCTGGCGATGGAGGCCGGTGAATTGAATCGGCAGCCGGTGTACATCGGCGGCTTGGGACGCGTGTTTACGGAGATTTATGACTTGGTCGCGGCGCGCGCGCCCAATCGGCGGCCGGATCTCAATCTCCATGAGGCGCTGGATTTGCAGGTGCTGGAGCAACGCGATTTCCGGAAACTGAAAGTGGATGGCCAACTCTTCGTGATCACCGCCGGCATGCTCAGCGAAAACACCGCCGCCCATCACCTTGCACAACACATGATGGGCGAGGCGCGTCATTCGATTTTGTTTGTCGGCTATTCCGCTCCCGATACCCCCGGAGGCGCCCTGCGCGCGGCCGATCGGGGCGAGCCCTTTCATTTCAGTGATAGCGCCGGCGAGCTCACGCGCCATTGCCAGCTTGAGAGCTTCGATCTCTCCGCCCACGCAAACCGGGAAGAGCTGGTGGATTTCGCGGTCCAAATGGCCCCGCGCACCGTGATCCTCGGGCACGGTGAGCCCGACGCCCGCGATTGGATTGAGGCCGAGCTACGCGATCGGCTGCCCAAACTCAACATTCTCCAGCCCGCCCCCGGCGAAGCGCTGGAGGTCTAACATCGCGGCTTGTTTTCCGCGCTTTTATCCACTATACCCGCAAAATCCTCATGAGGCACGCTCCGCGCAGCGCCGGCTTTACCTTGCTGGAAGTGATGACCACGGTGGCCATTGTGTCGCTCGTGTTGGTAATGGTGTATTCGTGCTGGGGGGCCGTGCTCAACGCTACGGAAAGCAGCAGCGTTGCCGCACAAAATACTCATCGCGAACGCATGACGTTGCAGGCGTTGGACGAGGTATTTTCCGGTGTGGCCTGGTATGAACACCATGCCAACGGGCCGGTTCACTTGGATTCCCCCGGTGCTTTCAGCCAGCTCTCGATCATCAGCCGCGTGCCGCCGGATTTCTGGGGCGCCCGCCTCTTGGGCGCATATCCCTTGCGTCGCATTGAGTTTCTCACTGAACCCACGGCCGACGGCGCCCATCAGCTGGTGATGATCCAGCAGCCGCTGCTCTCGGTTACCAATGGTTCCCCAAAAATTCATCGCACTGTGCTTCTGCCCCGCGTGGAAACCTTTGCACTCGAAGTGCGCGAAGACACCCGGCCCATAACGCCTTGGGAGCCCCATTGGAATGGCGCCAACGGCCTGCCCGCGGATGCCCGTGTCTCCCTCGGCATATCTGCAGAGTTCACTCGCCAGAAATCCTGGCCCCTGCTGGCCCATCTAGCCCAACACGCTAAGCTGCCACCGGGCATTGGCACTGTCACCAACCTTTCTGGCAGCACCTTTGCCGATGGCGGGTTCGATACCGGCGAACAGGACAGCGATGCCCGGCTGGTATTCATCATCGATAAATCCGGTAGCATGTGGGGCGGCCAGTTGGAAATGGCCAAGAATGCCCTGTTGAAATCGCTCAATTCCATAGATGGTGCCGGCAAGTTTTATGTTTATTTTTTCAATCAACGTGATGACGCTATGCGGATCAACGACATTCGCTCTCCTGTCATGTTGGAAAGTAACCTAGCCAATATCAATAAGGTGTCCGAATGGATTGATTCACGCCGCGCCCGCGGAGGAACAGATCCCTCCGATTCACTAAAGTCCGCTTTTACTCATAAGCCCACTGAATTATTCCTACTAACAGACGGAGAATTCCGTGTTAGAAAAGACGAGCCATCCGTCCGAGCTTTAATCCAATCGCTTAATGCGAACAAGGCCACTAAAATCAATACGCTCGCTATTGGCGACCCTCTCCGTGGAACCACGACTGAAGCAACATTGATGATTATCGCCAAAGAAAATGGCGGCACCTACACCTTCATCGACCCCACGACCGAGAGGCCTTCCCCAACCCCTGCCGGCAACCCATAGAAAATGGTGCGCGGTATTGGGGCCGAACCAATAACTGCCCCACCTCCTTCCAGAATTCGCGAGCTCCTTTAGATGGCTTTTTTTAGCCAGTGAATTCATTTTTTTACACATACAAGGCCTTCTTTCAGCCTTAAAGCTTGTGGCTTTGTTTATCTAAACCCCTAGCGAAATCAGTGATGAACGAAAGTTTACTTCGTAGATTTCGGAGCATTATCTGACAATGAATTCTGCTCATTTTTTCTATCGATTCTTTACGTTTTGCTTCATGGGTAAATGGCATGATTGTGGCTTAAGTCCAAATGCCTTTTAGGGCGCGTTAAGTTAACGTAAAAAATTAGACTGTGGTGTAAACAAAGTTAATCGATTAAACAGATATTATGAAAATCAAAACACAAAAATGGACATTAGCTCTCGCTGCCGCGGGAATGGTGAGTCTTCCGTCACTTGCAAACGCCCAAGAAGCTGCCGCGGGTGCTGATGCTCTTGCTGCATCAACGACACTGACTGGATACGTCAGTACTAGTTATACTATGTCTGACGGCGACGGGGCGGACCTAGTTAAAACAAACGAGGACGCAGATAAGTTTAAGTTGGATATCGTCAGCCTAACTCTCGGTTCTGTCCAAGGAGCTGGGGAATATGCCGCTGGTTACACTGTAGGCATGTGGCTCGGGCCTGACGACCAGCACACTGATGAAACCGTTTCTCTAACGCAGGCGAACATTGATTTGAGAGTTCCGGTCGGAACCGGTATCGATCTGAAAGTAGGGTATTTTGGAACGGTTGTCGGATATGAAGTGTATGAATACACTGATAATGCATTCTTCCAACGGGGCTTGGGCTTTTACATGGAACCAACCCACCACACCGGTGTGTTGGCTTCGTATCAACTTACTGATGACCTCGGAGTAACCGCTGGCCTTGTTAACAATGGTGGTGCCACCGCTAATGACAACGCTGGGGGAGGAGGGACCGCTGGTATAGTTACAGCTAGTTACACCACCCCTGACAGCTTAGGATTTGCTGGGGGAACGTCCGTTTATGTAGCTACTGTCCAAGGTCTCGATGCTTTCGGAACAGGTCCTGCCGACTTTTGGTATGCCAGCATAGGCTTGCCGACAGGGATTGAGGGTCTCTCTGTAGACCTTGCTGCAGACTGGGTAGATTGGGAAGCAGGTGGGGACGATGAAATATATCAACTCTACGCATCCTACGCAGTAAGCGAAAAGGCTACAGTAAACGCTCGTTATGAATTCGGAACAAGTGATGAAAACTCAATGACAGACTTGGAGTCTGTGGCTGTCGGCATTACCTATGACCTTTGGGATAATGTTATGTCTAGAGTTGAGTACATGACAACATCAGAAGAAGGCTCAGAGGACGACGATACTTTGGCATTCAACCTCATTTATAGTTTCTAAGTTTTATTCATTTATCTTGGGAACTTTTGCGATGAACCCCTCCCTTTTTAGGGAGGGGTTTTTGCATAATTTTTTCTGTGGATGCATTTCTTTTTAGACAATAAGAATGAAAATTATTGCGAGGATGTTGGTTTTCTCCGCCGTTGGTGCATCAAGCAGTTTATCGATTGCGCAGGAGGCGGCTGCCGGCGCTGATGCGCTCGCCGCCTCGACAACTCTAAGTGGTTACGTAAGTACCAGCTATACCTTCTCCGATGGGGATGGTGCAGATCTCGGTAAAACAAACGAGGACGCAGATAAGTTTAAGTTGGATATCGTCAGTCTGACTCTCGGCTCTACCCAAGGAGCTGGAGAGTATGCCGCTGGTTATACTGTCGGCATGTGGCTCGGGCCTGACGACCAGCACACTGATGAAACCATTTCTCTGACGCAGGCGAACATTGATTTGAGAGTTCCTATTGGAACAGGGCTCAATCTTAAGGTCGGATATTTCGGGAAATTAATCGGTTACGAAGTCTATGAATATACTGACAATGCATTCTTCCAGCGGGGCGTTAGCTTTTTTGCTGAGCCAACGCATCACACTGGAATTCTCGCCTCTTATCAGATTAACGACGATCTTGAGCTGACTGCAGGCGTTATTAATGATGGCAGCGCTGTGGCGAATAATAATCAAGGAGACAGCGATGGTGCTTATGCCGGCGCAATTAACTACACAGCTCCTAGCAGCCTAGGGTTCGCCAGTGGCACATCAATATATATGGCAACCATTCAAGAGCTTAAGGCTTTTAACACGAATGCAGGCGACTTTTGGTATACGAGCATCGGATTACCAACAGGCATTAAAGCCCTCTCGATAGATTTAGGTGCCAAATGGATTGACTGGGAAGGGGGAGGCGACGATGAAATTTATCAAATTTTTGCTTCCTACGAATTATCCAAAAAATCCACCCTCAATGGTCGTTATGAATGGGGAACAAGCGATGAAAATTCAGCGACTAACGTAAAATCCTTAGCCGTGGGTCTCAACTACGACTTGTGGGAAAACGTGATTTCTAGAGTCGAATATTTGGTCACGTCCGTTGATCTTGTAAATGATGACAAGACCTTTGCAATTAATCTAATTTACAGTTTCTGATTTCCGGAAAAAAGAGTGAAGATGGTGGTCTGTACTGGATTCGAACCAGTGACCTCTACCATGTCAAGGTATTGCGCTACCACTGCGCCAACAGACCAACCGTTGCCCGAAGGGCGCCGGAACTATGGCTAAAAAGGTTTCAAATTCAAGCATGAAGGCAAGTGCTCGATCCCTTGGGACTAAATCGCGTCCAGTAAATTCGTGGCCGTGGCATGCTCATTCACCTCGCGTACACAGTGGTGCCCCTACATTAAGATTGTGATTCAGGCAATAGGCAGCGTTGTCCACGTACTTTTGGGCCCATGGCTTGAGGTCGGCTCGTTCGGCCTCGGTGAGTGGGCGCACAACTTTGGCGGGACTGCCCAAAACCAATGAGCCGGGGGGGATCTGTGTGCCGCCAGTGATTAAAGCATTGGCGCCCACGATGGATTGCGCCCCGATGACTGCACCGTCCAAGATCGTACAGTTCATGCCGATCAGGCATTCGTTGCCGATCTCGCAGGCGTGCACCACGGCGCTGTGGCCGACGGTGACCCAATCCCCGATTTCGCAGGGGTACTCATCGGCCAAATGCACGACGGTACCATCTTGGATATTGGTGTGGTCGCCCACCCGAATATAATTGATATCCCCTCTTAGTACGGCGTGATACCACACGCTGGAGTGGTCGCCGATTCGGACATCCCCCACCACCACAGCCGTGCTGGCCAAATACACCCCTTCTCCCAGAGAAGGCTGTTTTCGGAGAAATTGGTCGAGTTGCGGATCGAGATCGCCCATGGCCGGAGAATGGCATGTTTTTTGGGTTTTGTGGGGCAAAAAGCGCTGAAAACACAAAAAACCCGCCGGTCTGTTTCCAGAGCCGACGGGCTACCCAACCTGTCTATATTGTCTTTTTCCTCCTCGTGCGCGGCAAAAGAAAAGCTGCCGCACGTCAAATATGACGGTTTTCTAGGGGCCATATTCATTTTGTTCACTGTTTTTTCACCGATGTTATGTCATAAAATCAGGGTTTTGGGCTGTTGATTCTCCGGGGTTTTGGGGGGTGGTTTTTCGTAACAGCCTTGTTACGCCTTGTTACGTGTACGTGATTTTTTTTAATTATTAACTTGAATGAGATCACTTATTTACCTATCTAAAGCCCCGTTAGCGCCTTTTTGGGCGTGGGGTTTAGTTTTACGGCTGGCCCCATTAAACTGCAGTACAATAGTTAACAACCTATCGCAAAAGGAAACAAATGATGAAAATGAATAAATGGACCATGGCTCTCGCCGCCGCTGGCGTGGTGAGCCTCTCGTCTGTTGCTCAGGCTCAAGAAGC